>ENA-OQDE01000899-OQDE01000899.1-human-gut-metagenome-genome-assembly--contig:-NODE-899-length-14152-cov-2.628021_pt1 | contig 14152 bp, 21 predicted proteins | sample MGYA00242768_ERZ504595 | MGnify/ENA primary metagenome ERZ504595 (study PRJEB26092, sample SAMD00036307) | human gut metagenome | host: Homo sapiens | study: EMG produced TPA metagenomics assembly of...
GCCTTCTGCAAGCCAGGCTATATCAATCTGTCTATCGGCAATATTGAAAGCTTCAATTTCAGCCGCTGAGTCAGTGACGCTTGAATGCTGTCAGCTAAATCAATCTGTTGGTATGATTCTACACCAGCCAGTGTTCTAAAGCTCAGCTTGTTTTTACTCGCTGCCGATTTCTGGTAGCTGTTATGAAAGAGGGTGTAGTAGAAAGCAGGGGTTAGTCCACCAACACCGATTTCCTGAACTGTAATCTGATTCATTTTTGTTGCATCGTGATTGTATGTCACATAAGACTGGGCAACTGCTTTGATACAAAGCAGCATTGCACATAAACACAATGTTGTCCGATAACTGATAGAATGTACCATATCTGTTGAGTTTTAAATTATTATTTAATAGCCTAAATAGCCCGCAACTTTCCACCGGCCAAAAGCATCATTAATAATCTCTTCCTTGGTCTTTGCACGATAAACCTGTCTTTTCCAATATCCGATGCGTACCTGAATGTATCTCCAGGTCTCAAAGTATGCCCTGTTCAGATGCGTCCTGATATTGTCGAGTGAGTTGTTTATGTTCATTAGAATGAGATAGAGATCCGCAGTTGAACAGGCTGCCGCACCGGTTGCATACAGGATTAAATCACTGACCGAACGATACAGATTGTCTCCTTCTTCAGCAATCTTTGCCAAGGCCCCGACATTGACTGTGATTATCAAGGTATCCGTGCTTACAATGTTACCTCTGTCCAGACATTTTCTTCTGAAGTCTTCAAGCATATCTTTATAATCACCCACACGATCACTGATGTTTTCATAGGTGTTATAGATATTGAGACTTGTCCTTAGAGACTGATACAGAATATCAATAACATCAAACGCACGGGTGTATCTGTCGAGCTCTTTATTTATGTCCCTGAAGCCGATATTGGAATCACTGCTGTACTCGTGCAGAAGTTTGTTGCTCGCTTCCAGTGTGGATCGAACAAGCAGCAGACTTCGTTGTTGTTTATGGTCGTTGATATAGGCTTCTATGGAAGCTACATCAAAACCATATTGAGCCTTGGCAGTGAACGGGAACAATACCAAAAGGCAAACAATAATCGGCATTATGTTATTCCTGGTCGCTTTCATCTTCATCGTATTTACCATTATATGTATCTGAGTGGGCACTGGAGGCTGCCTGACGCAACCAGCGTTTTCTACATTGTTCAATGAGGGTCAATCTTCTGCCACTGTCATCGTTGATATACGGGACTACGCTTTTCAGCATATCTATGATGGAATGTTTGTAGTGCATCATCTTTTCCAATGATACAAGGTCGGCATAGATATTGGTGAGTCTTGTGTCAATCTGACGGGCTATTTCAAGTCTGTCGCTTGACCATAGCAGATGATAGGTATCACCGGTATCATCGACTTCCACAGGACTGCTTTTGGCATATTCCACAGAAGGAGTGCAATCCGGAAATTCTCTGGCCACTTCTGATAATTTTGCATTGACCTCGTTGGCTTTTTCCGCATCCGATTTGGACGGATCGAGATTGACAACTTCAACAACCTGCGTGTCACTGTATTCTGTAGTAAGCGTCCATGAAATCTGCACAATAGCACGGTGTATCTTAATCCAAAGGAAATACTTTGTTTCCTGGCTATGGATATGGTTGCCTTAAAGGTTATGGTACCGTTGATGTTGGGCATGGAGGCAGTACGAACGAATGTATTGCCTTCCCATGCACCCGAACCGTTCCACGACAGATTATAGGCTGTTTTACAATCCTGCATGATAGCCGGTATGCGGTAGTAGTCATCCGTGATAGCATTCTCACCTTCGATAGCTTCCTGCTTTGCCTGTTCATACTGTGACAGTTCTGTCTCATACGAGCTCATCTCAGCTTTTAGGCTTGATATTCTGTCCTTGTTCTCATTGTAGGACTGTCTGTATATTGCAGCATCCTCGACGCTTGCTGTCTGGATTTTTTTCAGGAGCTCTGCGTTTTCTGCCTCCAGTGCTGTTATTTCTGATTGTACTGAGACAATATTTCCTTTCAATTCCGTTATCTTGGAGTCTATTTCAGATGTATTGATACTTCCTTCGGAAACACTTGTTGCCATAGAACATTGCTTGGTATGGTTGTTTACACTGCTTCCGCAATCAGAACATTTGTATTGTGTTGAGCCTTCTCCTAATTTGGCACCGTCATGACAGGTTACGCTGATGGTTGCTGTCTCACATCCTGAAATCTTCTGGGCATTGGTAGTCTGGTAGTATTTCTTTGGGTCACTCCCCAGATAATAGGTATAGCCCTCTTCATTATCGTTAAGTTCAGACAGACGTGCGTTCATACCGGCCTTAAAGGTATTCAGATCCATAGTGTATGAATCAAATATGTCTTCATAGGCTACTTCCTTACGATTCCAGCTTTTGGTAGCATGAATCTCGTAAGCGTATGCTTTTGCATACAATCCATTCTTTGAAGAATTAATCTTGTATGCGAGCATATAATATGAGATGCTATAGGTATAGCCATCATTGGCTTTATTCAGATTGGCTATCTGTGAACGACTGTATCCTGCATGATTCTCGGAGTTCTGGAGTGCAGCTTCACGCTGTGCGGAGGATGGATAAAAGTTTTCATCTGTAGTGCTGATTCTGTACCAGTGATCACCGTTGATAATTGAGTTGTTGTCTTCAGGAGGATAATAGTCACAAAGTTTAATGGAACCAGCATCCACACGGTAGATGTACCACCTTTGTGTGTAGTACTGGCCGAATGCTTCATTGGCATAGTCTGTAATCCATGACGTTGTGTTGTAATTCGACAAAGAGAAGAGATTGGCGATGCCTTCCTCTCCACCGATAAACTGCAACAAGGTATTTCCGGCATTCTTGGAAAGATTGCCGTATAAGTCGTACACATTCTCGGCTATTTCAATGACACTGCTTGTCTTGTCCATGATGGTTCCGTTAAAGGAACTGTTCCCAAGAATGGAACTGACAGCATTGCCAGCTCCAGCCGAAGCAAGGCTAACGCCCATCGCATAGAGGTTGTCTATGTCTTGCTTCAGGTTTTCCTTTGTGAAGTTTGTACCAATATTTGAGACGCTTTCAAGCAGAACATTCCAATCCACATTGCCCAGTTCTGACAATTTCAGAATTGCTGCAAGTTCCTGGTTGATTTCAAGAAATACGATGTCCTTGAATGACAAAGTACTATTGGTAACAATAGACTCAAACTGATAACACAAAGTCTTTACCTCATCACAGATCTTATAGAGATAGCTACCCCAATAGAGGGCATTATGAGGACTTTTAAGCATCATGCCGGCAACTGTCCATATTTTGGGCATAATTTTGGCAGACACCATGTTGTATATACGGCGGTAATAGTAGTTCTCTGTTGCACTGGTCCAAAGTCCCAGATTTGTGAGAGCTCTGCGGTCGAGGAACTTGGAACTGAAGATTCCAGCAGCAGCCACTTCCGCTGCCTGATAATGTTCCCTGATCTTGGCTATCTGTTGAGCATAATACGCCTCTGTAGCAGCTTCTGTACCGAAAGCCGCCGACATTTCCGCTACAGTGCGAGTATCATAATTTACGCTGTAGTACTGTGCCATAGCAGGTGCTATAGTACAGAGAAATAGAAGTTGTATTATCAGATAGTGTTTCATTTTCAAATCTTACATTTCTGTTTTGAGATTAAGTACATGTTGAGCCTGGTTCACCTTTTGTGCAAAGGCTAGAGACTTGGTTATTCCTGAAAGATTCCAATCCCTGCAATAGGCTTCTATGGCATGCTGATGGTCACATTTCAACTCTCTTTTATAGAGTTTCAAGGCTTCCTTCTCAGCTCGCTCTGTAGTGTAGGTCATGTAGCATTCACGTGGCTCTTCAACTCCAAATACGGCCCCGACACTTCCACGTCGGATAAAGACCTCACGGAAGAAACTTCGTCCTTCCTTATTCTCCAGGCGGTTGATAGTGAAAATTTTCTTACAATCAACGTCCGTCAAACCGAGTGTGGCCTTAATCTCATCAAATCGCTCACGGAATTTGCTCTGGTCAAGCAGCATTACCACGTCTGAGTTATTGATGATAGCTTCCTTGACAATAGGACTTCCTACAATATCCTGTATTTCCTGCGTTACCACACCAACAGAAGCCCAGAACTTACGGGCTGTCTTGTAGAGATACTTTATGTATTCGGCCATCATCGGAGAAGCGATAGCCTTCCATGCCTCTTCGATAACCAGTACCTTACGGTTCTTCTTGATTCTCATCTTCTGGATAAACACATCCATGATGATAAGCGTAACAAGAGGGAATAGAAGAGGGTCATCCTTGATGGAGTCGATTTCAAACACGATGAAGGTTTCATCAAACAGTTTGGTGTCCAGGTTCTCATTCAGCGTCACCTCATGACTGCCTCCCTTGTAGAAGTCCTTCAACAGATAGTTGTAGGCCGCCAAGTCAATGCCGGAAAGTTTATTTTCTTCAATGATTTGCGGTATGCGGACAATACTGTACTCGTAGAAGGTATTGAACGAGAGATTCACAATACGACGGTTCACAAAATACTCGTCAAAATACTCCTTGATGACCTGCTCAATAAGACGGTCTTCCGTCTTGGTAACTATTCCCTGGGTGCCTTTCCAGATAAGCATAATCAGATTCTTCAAGAAACCTATTTTCTCGATGTTCAGCTCTTCACGTTTGATAGCAAAAGGTTCATTGTGATAGGATGCTCTTCGGTGTAACTGATATACTTGCCACCTACATACTCGCAAAGTCCCTCGTAAGAATTACCAGTATCGACCATAACCACATCGGTATTCTGTTCCCACATCTGACGTACCACGCTGTTCATGTGGAAACTTTTACCACTGCCCGAAGGACCAAGACAGAAGAAGTTAGAGTTATCTGTAATCTTGTTCTTGCCTTCCTTTCCACTGATGTCTATTGCAACAGGGACTCCCTGTCTGTCGGTATAGTATATTTTCAGAGGTGTTTCTTCGCTATGCTGAATCCTTTCCTTGTACATAAGACATGCAGCTGCATCACTAAGGGTCAGAAAACGGTCGTATTCAGGATTGGTGGAATAACAATTTCCAGGGAATGAATTGACAAAAAGCTCCAACTGATTGTACGACTGTTTGCTGATGTGGATTCCCAACTTGCTGAAGAGATTCTCCAGATGATTGGTACATCGCTGAATATCCGTATCGATAGGTACTCCAACGATAAGATTGAAATGGGTATATACCAACTGTTTGTTTTCTCTTGCGATAACATCCTGTACATTTTTAATGTCCTCCACGGCAATCTGGTTGCTTGGATTTGGCATACTTGCATGGCGGTTCTTCTTCTTTTCAAGCAGAGAAAGTTCTTTTTTCTGGTTGGGGATGAAAAGCATCTGATTATACACTACTACCTCAGCTGACGGTATGCTGTCTAACAATGATACCATGTCTACTGGCATGGAAACATTGTTCACCTCAATGCTCGTAAACGGACGTACCAAAGAGGGGACGTTAATGCAGTCCACATCCACGAGACTATATACCTTGCATCTTTTATCACCCATAGTAATAGACTCGTCATCTATCTTGAAGTTGTTCATCGACAAATGTTTGTCGGTAAAGTTCATAGAGAAATAGCGGTCTACGTAATCACGGGCTTTATTGCCATCAAGAAATTGGGCATCCACACCGGAGTCTTTCAACTGGTCTTTAACCTTACGTATCTTAACCATGAAATCACGCCATTTCTTGCTGTCAAATGAAAAGAGATTGCTCTTCTTGTTTTCCTGAGTGATAATCAGGTAGCTCTGACAGTCGGTATAGGAACGACCTGTGAAATAGTTGAAATATGATTCCGACAGAAATTCATGGTTATCATTGCTCTCGTCATGAAACTTCTTGCGGATAAATACATCTTGTTTGTGGATGGCATATCCATCACCTAAAGTCTGTGCAAGGGCAGTGAAGAGATGATTGAACTCGTAGTAACTGTCAATGTCAGCCGAATATTTCTGTACCGGATTTTCCATCTTCAGAATGGCTGAGTATTCACCGGTCTTGGTGTAAAGTACCCCGATACCGTTGACCTCTTCCACAGAGAAGTAGATATTCTGGAAGATTTTCTTGCGTTTCCCTCCAGTACCGAAAGCCATGACTGAGATTGCCATACCAATAAGGATTGCCACAAATGTTAAGATGACGTATAGAATCATTGTTCTTTGAATTTATTATTCGATTACTTATCAGTTACGTTCACAATCTGAGAGTTGTCGTATAAACTATGTTAGGCTCATCCTAACGGGAGGGTGAGCCTAACCACACACTATTCAAAATCCAACTCTCTTGCTCATTTATCATGTTGACCGATTACATCTTATGTGCATTAGCATAGATGAATACGCCATGTTCCTCTTTCTTGGTGTGCAATCCTTTCCTTTGTTTGAAAAAGATAAGTGCAGCACCAGTGCATAGAGTGACAGCAAGGATGGTGAGTCCGGCAACAAATCCGAGGATGCAATACACTATGATAAAACTGAGAATACCTCCACCTACAGTTGCCGCAGCCCAGGTGATATACCTGCCTTGGAATCCCATAAATTCAAGGGGTTTCTGAAGCCCCTTGAACATGGGATAGCTGACGTATTGATGATTGATCGATTCCTTTGTCATGACGAATCCATACAGCTTGGTTAATGGTTAGACACCGAAGAACAAAGGCAGAGCCTGTGCAGCGGCTACAAGGAAGATACATGCTCCAACGACCATCATGATTTTCTTCTTGACATCCTGTTCTTCATTGTTCATTGCAATGTAAACGCTGATGGCACCGACAACGGCAACGACACCGGCTATGGCATAACAAAGCTTCACAACGTATGGAACATACTTTGCAATTTCCTCCGTAACTGTTGTCAGTGCATTTGTTCCGGCTGTGTAGTCTCCTGCAGCATTCTGAGCATAAGTGGCAGCTACTCCGCAAAAGAGCAACATGGCCAATGTTCCAACACGTTTAGCATTGAAAATCCTTTTGGTTAAATTCTTGATTTTCTTCATTTTTTGTTGTTTTACAGTTAAAAATTAGACACGTTATCCTTACTTGCTTGGTTGTTTATTTTTTTTATACAATATTATAGCCAAAGAATGCAGGGAAAATGATAGTTGCGCCAATCATAAACAGGCAAGCTCCGACCAGCATCATGATTGATTTGGTTACATCTCCTTCACCGGTATTCATTTTGATATAGATTTGTAAAGCTCCGATAATTGCTACTATGGATGCAATAGCGTAAAGAAGATATACTACATAGAGCATCATTGTGACCGTAAAATCATGGGCATTGCTCAATGCATCAGCTCCCCAGCTGTAGTCAACACCGCCGCATTTAGCAAATGCGACTGAGGCTGGAGAAACATGAAGCCGAAACAGGCAATAAAAAACAGTTGATTGATTTTACAGTTTATCGATTGCATTCCTTTTCTCTATTTTTCTTTTGTTGTGTTTGTCGTTGAGATTTTGCATGAACTCATCAGGATAAAAACAATATTGAGGAGCTGGCTCTATTTCTTCCATGTTCTCTTCGTTTTCCTTATTGAGCTCTTCAGTTGTAGTAGTCTGTTGAGTGGATTTAGACTCTTCCTCTTCAGGAGGGGAACTGTTGGTCTGCTTATTGCCTGTTGGAATGACTACCCGAAGGCCGTCGTCTGTTACTTGCTCTGTGTATGTCATGTCACTACCTTCAGGACCATCATTATGTTCTTCCACGGAAACCGGCACTTCTTCATTATCCATGCTACTGACATCAATGGTCTCTTCATCCGTTTTCTTTTCGTCTTTCTTACTATGAAGGTCAAGGGTAATCATTACTGAAAAGTAAACCACATACGCAAAGGTGAGGACGAATACGAATATTACAAATCCTGGCATTTCTCAATCTGATTTTAATGTGTTATTATAAAAAAGTTTTATACTCAGAAGACAAAACTTAAAATCAATTTGCTCCTGTGTTATGACAAAGGAAATGTGTTTTATGGTATTATGATAAAAATATGCCGTTTTGGACTTCAGTATTAACATACATTTGTTTAGAAGTATGATATTTCGCCAAAAATCATACTATTAAATATAAGATATGAATAGAGTAGGAGTGAAACCAAGTACTCTTCTTTCTGCTCAATTGCCTTTATTTTCCTACCCTGTTATTCCATCAAACATTATTCTTCCTAGTACCTCCAATATTTTGTACAAAAGTATCGCTAAGAATGCCCCTTATTGTTGTCTTATAATCCTAATGCTCGGTTTATCAATGCTATACAATTTCGCCCTCTTCTTTGTTTCTCACCAACATTCTGTACAAAAGTAACTATAAGCATCCTCTTTCAAATGTAAATTTATATTGAACCTGTATGTTCAAGGTCTATTCTCATTGCAGTGAACCTTGTTCTTTTGTCCTATATCTTTTAATCGGTATAACTTCTTTTTAGATTGTCTTTCATTGGTCTTTTCTGCTGTCCGCTTCCTCATTTATTAGTGTCACCCCATCTAAGAGCCTTTCTTTTTATACGGCAAAGGTATATGGGTGTTGTGGAAATGAAAGAGTTCCGGCTTACAGCCTTTGCCCAGAAAAAATAACGATGTTGTCTGCGACTTCCCCAACATTTTTTTCGTTCAAAACTTTTCTAATTCCACCCTCCCGTACCTCGATAAGCCGTAAAAAAAAAAAGGCTCAAACTCAGATGGGGAATGATTCTCAATCTAAAAAAAAAAGTCAGCGGACAAAAGACCAAACCAAGACAAAGGTTTTAAAAAAAAGGTCTAAATCTAGCTGAAGAATAATTCAAGTTTAACACTCTAAAGCATACGGATATGAGAAAAGGATTTGAAGTGAACGGCGACTACAGACTGATGGACAGTTCAGAACTTGTGTACATTCTTACTAACAGTGCAGTTATGGTAAACAAGGTACAGGAAAAGGAAGTGGTATATGGTGAAGAATGCAGCTTTGAGGATGTTCTGGCGAAAATGACACCAGGCAAGCGCAATCTCGTCATGGCAGGTGTGGAGCTTTACAAACGCTGCAACTCTCATAAGAACCAAAGACCGGTTATCAGACAGAGTACAGATATTTTCGACTATATGCACCCCGTTATGGGAGATAACAAGACAGAAGAGTGCTGGGTTATCTTCATGAACTCGTCTGCAAGAGTTATCAAGAGAATACGCATTTCTTCTGGTGGACTGAATACATGCCTGATTGATATAAGGGTACTGCTTAAAGAGGCTATTCTTTGTGAGGCAACCTCATTTATCCTTTCACACAATCATCCTAGCGGAAACACCAAACCGAGTATAGAAGATGATAAGCTGACACAATCGGCAGCAACGGCAGCAAAGACACTCAATATCCGAATGCTTGACCATGTTATCATCTGTAATGATTCTTATTACAGTTATGCAGATGAAGGCAGAATCTAAGTGAGCGAGTAGCACAACCTTTTAAAAAAAGGTTGTGACTACTTTTTCAAAGAAAAAGTAGCAAAACAATTAAATGACATACATTATGAAGTGGATTGAAATGATGGTCAAAAAGCTGACCGCAAGATACATGAGCCTGAACAGACAGTTTAAGGTACAACGGCATACCATTGTGTGCCAGAGCGGTATGGAGGACTATGTTAGTGTAACGATAGACTGTACTGAATCTTTCAGCTTTGACTTTTGGACAAAGGAACTTACCTGTGAGTATGGTAACAGATACTTTGATGATGTATCAGAAGCATTCAGAAAAGTGTACGGAAATATTATCATTATCAATAACTCTAAATGAATGTATTATGGAAAAGAACTATGAAACTTTGCGCATTAAATTTAATAAACCGCTTGCTGAAATAGACAAGGAGTTCGAGGAAGAAAAGGAAATGTTCGGTGTTGAGAGCTTAAAGGAGTTCATAGACGGATATGAATCTTCAAGGTTCACTCAGATAAGCGAAACGGAAGCTATTATCACTTCTGAATACAACATGAACCATATCGTTGACTGGATAGAGAGGTTTGCCGAAGATATGGTTTTCTCTTAATCTGATTTTGTCACAGAATCAAAATAGTATTAATCATCAAAATTTACCGATATGAACACAACAACGATACATCCGGCAGAAGCATATCTCCGTAACCCCAACAACCCATCTTCACTGTACGTAAAAATCAACGGTAAGCGCAGAAGGCTTTTTATAAATCGTCAGGAAGGAGTATAGGTATAATCGCAGAGAGAAAGAAAAGGAGAGGGTATAGGTTCTATGACTGGGCATCCATCCAGGATGTCTATTATCCGACCGGAAAGGATGAAAGGAAACCGTCATGAAAGAGGTCTTGAAATACAAGAAGCTGGCGAGACTGGCTACATACACCAATGCCTGGCTAAGACAGATTGCAGACGCAGATCCGGAGAAATCACTGTTTGAAAACCATATCACGACAGGAACCACCATTGACGGAAAATGTATCAGACTGAGCACCATTGAAAAGTATTGCGGCTGCATGGTGATGGAATGTTTCAAAGATGCCTTCAAAAAGAAGGAGAAGTATTCAAGCTACAGGTTTGACTTTTGTGGCTATGACGGCACACTCTGGTGTGAACCCCGTGAGGACGGTGACATGGTAGCAGGCTTTATGAAGGAATACCGAAATACCGGGAACGGCTATTATTATTTGCTTATCAATGACAATACCATGATAGGCTATGACATTGACTGACTCATTTTCCCTATCCTTTGTATCAAGGTATAAAGGATAGGGTATAATAAACCCAATTATACAACACTTTAATTTGTTATCATATGAAACCGGAAACAATTATTCAGCAAGGCTTGAAAAGCGCCAATATATTGCTTAAGAATGCACAGAAGAGAGCTGCAGAACTTGACCACCTGAAGGGAGAGCTTGTAATAATCACAGATGCAAACGGCAAGACCTTCAAAGGGTTTTTCAGGAAAGTAGAGTTTATCATCTTGGACAACAGGATTGCCGCCAGATATACAGTATGTCATATTCTTTAATGTAACGGCTTTATAATGCATCAGAACATACGGACGAAGTATATGATGCTGTGGATATACGCAAGACATCCTACAAGAACTACAGATATAAAGTTTAACCCTATAAATCACATTGACATGAAAACAAAACTTCACCTTATACAATCGCATCAAACTGTACTGACCTTACTGACATCCGTGACGGTATCAATGAAATCCAGGAAGAAATGAAAAGGCTTGTTTCAGAAGGCAAAAATGTTCCGTCATTCTTCTACTCCAGGTTGTCGAAACTCCAGACAAAGAGGAAAAATTTGAACAGAAAAACCAGATTCACATGAATGTGACCATCCGTTTTTTCATAGACGAGGAAACTCTTACAATGGCTGTACACCATTGCCTGTATTTCCAGATAGAGCCATCTTTTCCGAACGTAAAGAAAGCCATCAGGAATGCAATCCTGAACAACGGAAGATCCATCATAGATTTCCCTGAATCCTGGGGTGATGACCTTATGGATGTAAATCAGAAGGAAGTTGAAAAAGTTTTGCAATTGCTTAAGCCTTCTTTTTTCTAATTTCTTTGTTACACAAAAAAATGCAGGTTGTCTATCTACCTTTACAGTGTCAAAAGGACTCAAATACATATGGAAGTATGGGTGAGCGGCCGAAACCAGTTCACTGCTAACGCCGATTCTCCGGGTTTCAAAGGTTTGAATTTTTCACGGGTCAAACTGATAATTTGGCAGACATTGGCGTATGCGCAGGAGTGAAGATCCTGAGAATGCGATTAGACTCCGCGAGATTCCACTTTCTATATGGAGTAGGTAGCTTAGTAGGAAGTGCCCCAGGTTATGGCTCCGGTATTCGTGGGCTCTATCTTATTTCTATAAACCTTTCTTAAGTTTAAGCACCGTCTGAACTGTGGTATTACCCATCACTTTTAGCGGTGCTTTTTCATTGTCTGAATTGAAAAACATCGTAATTGTTCATTTCACTAATAATAGGAAAAGTATAAAAAAGGAGTGCTGTAGATTGTATACCCATAATTCATTCCTTTATCAGTTTTCGTTCTACAATGTTCATTTGTTCAAAATATAGCCATTTATTCGGGACATCGTCAACTACTTGCTACTACTTCGATGTTATCCGTAGCAATACCATCTTCTACAATTTGAACAATAAGCCGTCCCATCCATATATGTTTGCCCTACTTTACCACAATAAGGGCAAGCAAGATGTCCACCAGTATACAAAAGTTGGTCTTTTGGTGGACAATCAGGAATATCTTCATCTTCCTCTTCATTATAAAAATCTTCGCCCCATTCATCCGTCCATTCATCGTCCTCTTCATTGCTCCAATCATCGCCCCCTTCTCCATTATCATTATCAGAATTCAAGATGTTTTCGACTGTAGTAAGTTTTGAATAATTGATGTCGACATCATTTTCTATCTTGCCATAAATCGTGTCAATAAGATATTCAGCTTGATCATCTTCCAAAACTAAATCGTCTTGTACATTGTTAATATTATACTTCTTTGATAGAAAAGGCTTTACCTCTTCTATGGTAAGGCAATATCTTTCAAACAGTTCTTTTAAAATGACAGTCATAATATTATAGTCTTAAATCTGAGTTCATACTGAAATGAACCCATTGGTGGTTAATAGCATTTTGGTCTATAGTGACCTCTTGCCACAAATATAGCATTTTATTTGGAGCAGCACTCGCTACTTGCAGAATAATTTGCGGTATCTAAAATAAACTATAGTTTAACATAGACTATAAGAGTTTGTCCTATACATTATATATATAGGGCATTTTTCTTGCTTTTATAGTCTAAATATATTACCTTTGAAAAACAAGTTTAATTTAGACTATGGAGAAAAATAGGATATGCCAGGGTGAGTACGAGAGAGCAGAACCTCTCTTCTCAGATAGATGCACTGAACAATGCCGGGTGCATCCGCATCTTTACGGACAAAATCTCCGGTAAGGAGTTCAAGCGTGAAGGTCTGACTGCTTGCATGGATTACCTACGTTCCGGCGACACACTTGTCATTTACCGACTTGACCGATTAGGCAGATCCGTCAAGGAAATGCTCGATCTTTGTGCCAAACTGGAGCAACGGCGAATCAAACTTGTTTCCCTTCAGGACAATCTTGATACTTCTACCGCTGTCGGCAGGTTCACTATGCAGATACTCGCATCACTGGCCGAGTATAACCGCAATCTTATTCTTGAAGGTTGCAAAGCCGGAATCGAGGCAGCCAAGAAGAGGGGTGTAAGGTTCGGAAGACAGGAAGGGAGTAAGATGAAAAAACCGAAGAAGGAAGCCGTCATCCAACTTTACAAAGTTGGAACAACTATACCGAAGATAATGGAAATAACCGGTATCAAAGCAAAACAGACCATTTACAATTATTTAATCGAAGAGAATGTTCAACCAAATAGGAAGTTATAATGTATATTTATAACTTAGTGCCTTATAATGTGTTGTCTCTATTGTTAAAAGAAATTTTGAATTAATATCTACTTCTTAAAAAACAAACATCTATGTTGTATAATAATATAGTTTTTTAAGTGATAACTTAGAACTTCATGTGAGAAGCCACAAAATTTATTGGCTGAGGTGAAATATAATGGGTCAGAGAATTTTGGAAATTATCATACATCTTATTTCCCTATTGAAAAAAATGGGAAAGAACTTGTTTTTAATGGTTGGTCTTTAAAAGAGTTTTATATCAATCGCCAATGGAGTAAAAGCTATTTATTGAAATTGATTGTTTCAAGAAATAATATGCCATATATTAATATATATGATTTACTTAGTAAATACAAAAAGACTGAATGGTTTAATAGTGGCAAAAGTGAACTTGAACTTAATTCAAAAATGTTACGTTATGCGATTGATTTCCTTGAAAGTATTCCAGAAGAAATATGTACTCATGCCGGAGTTGATATTTATTTAACCTTTACTAAGGTTTCTACTAATCAAGAATTATACGATTACTATATAAAATTTTCTGATTCATTCCGTGTTTTAACGGCAACTGAATTTATGTTTTTGAATAAGTTGTTTATTCAAAGATGGAAAGCTATTATTTAGTTTT
>ENA-OQDE01000900-OQDE01000900.1-human-gut-metagenome-genome-assembly--contig:-NODE-900-length-14126-cov-4.299736_pt1 | contig 14126 bp, 10 predicted proteins | sample MGYA00242768_ERZ504595 | MGnify/ENA primary metagenome ERZ504595 (study PRJEB26092, sample SAMD00036307) | human gut metagenome | host: Homo sapiens | study: EMG produced TPA metagenomics assembly of...
GACGGTTCTCGCCGCCTTCACGGTTCGGTCGAGCGTCACGCATGTCGCCGCGGGATTCGTTGCGATTGTCGCGCGGCGTCGTGCCGCGATTCGATGACGGCACATGTGCAGCAGGCGCCGCAGAGCGCGGTTCCGCCGGACGCGGTGCCGCGGCGGGCTTCTTGCCCAGACCGGGCTTGGCTACAGGTGCGGGCTTGACTGCGGGAGCACGATGCTCCGACGGTGCGGGAGCCGGTGTCTTGCGTTCCGCTGCGGACGCTCCCGGCTTCGCCTCGCCCTTCTGGAAGGCGTTCTTCAACTTGCGCGCCACCGGCGCCTCAACCGTCGAAGAAGCTGATTTTACGAATTCACCCATGTCCTTGAGTTTGTCAAGGACGGTTTTGCTGTCGACGCCAAAATCCTTGGCAAGCTCGTACACGCGTTTTTTCGCCACATTACTCCTAATTCTGGGCCGCGCGTAGACTCGCGCGGCTATTTTCCGATGACGGATTCTGCCCGTTTCATCGTGCAACCATGGTCGTGTTACCTCATATCTCGATCCCGTGGCATGACGGCATAACGCATCCACACCCGGTGTGCCGTGTCCAGCATACTAGGGACGTTGGATGTGCCGTCGGCCGCGCGTCACCGCCGTGTCGCGGATCACTTGCCTTCGGCAGCGACCTTCTTCGCGTGCGCTTCGGTGGATTCGATGCCGATCTTCCATCCGGTCAGCTTCGCCGCGAGACGCGCGTTCTGGCCTTCCTTGCCGATGGCCAGCGACAGCTGGTCGTCATGGATGAAGGCGATGGCGGTCTTGTTCTTCTCGCTGATGACCTGCACGCCGGTGGCGACGGCGGGAGACAGCGCAGAGGCGACGAACTTCGCCGGATCGGCGGACCAGTCGACGATGTCGATCTTCTCCGGTCCGAGGTTCTCCATGACGGCGCGCACACGAGCGCCGCCGGGGCCGATCAGGGCACCCTTGGGGTTGACGCCATCGGTGTTGGCGCGGACGGCGATCTTGGTGCGGGCGCCGGCCTCGCGGGCGATGGCCATGATCGACACGCGCCGGACACCAGTTCCGGGACCTCGCGCTCGAACAGGCGACGCACCAGCTCGGGGTGCGAACGGGAGACGACGATCTCGGGGCCTTGACGCCGCGCGCCACGTTGACGACATACACGCGCAGACGCTCGCCATGACGGTAACGCTCACCGGGCACCTGCTCGCGACGGGGCAGAATCGCCTCGACATCGCCGATGGCGACATGCACGTTCGTCGGATCGCTGGCATCCTGCTGAACGATGCCGGTGACGAGCTTGCCCTTCTGGCCGGAGAAGGCGCCGAAGACCTTGTCGTCCTCGGCCTTACGGAACAGCTGTCCGATGACCTGGCGCGCGGTGGCCGCGGCGAGGCGCCCGAAGTTGCGCGGGGTGTCGTCGTACTCCTCGCCCAGCTCCGGTGCGGGATGAGGGTCATCCTCGGTGGGCTCCACCGGGATCTCCTTACGAGCCCACACGGTGAACGTGCCTGCCCGCGTGTCGAGTTCGACACGGGCATGCTTGGCCGCATGAGGTGTTTTCAGATAGGCCAGACGCAGCGCCTCTTCCAGTGCGGCGTCCAGTTGTTCGAGATCGATTCCTTGCTCGATGGCGAGCTGATGCATTCCTGCCAGGTCCAGTTCCATACTCAAGACCTCCTATGAAGTTATAGCCGTGGTGGCGCGCATATGGTCACAGTCGTCTATTAGTGTAGAGGCCTATGCAGACACGTCATTGGCCAGATCACGGCATTCCATGCGTGAGAGGAACATATCTTCGTGGTGTCGCCGTATCGTCGCGGCACTCTGCATCACCGCCCTGTGCGGCGCCCTGAGCGCCTGCAGCGCGCCCCGGATCGATGGGCGCGCGGAGTCGGAACACCAGCCCAGCGCCTGCGAGAGCGCCTACTGGGCCGCCGACGCGTCGACGGCCACCATGAACGGCCGTCACCATATCATCATGCGATATCTCGCGGCGAAGCAGGCGTCGGGCAGTGGAGCGAGGTGGCCGCCACCTGCACCCAGCGATTCGCGCAGGCACGATCAGAAGCGCCCAGGCCGAGCATGTGGCCGTGACGCTGGCACAAGGATCGGTGGCAACGACACCTACCGCACGGTCTCCGACGACAGCCTGAGGCAGGTTCTGGGCATCGACCTCGACGGCGCCACCTTGGGCGCCATGTCGCTGGCCGAGGACCGCGCCGGGTTCGTCATGGAGGTGCTCGCCGCGCGGGATACGCCCGGCGCCACCCTGAGCCGGTCCGACCGGCACAAGACCGCGGGGCAATTGCTCTTCACCGCGTCCGGCTTGAGCCGCGACCCGCGAGAAAGGTCTACGACATCCAGAAGATCCTCGCCTCGCCGACCTCGATGACCGATTCCACGACCGGCCTGAGCGTGCGACAACGGCCTTGACGGAGATCGACTGCGCCCGGGAGCAGCTCGCCGCAATGGCCAATGACGGGGCGTCGGCCAAGTCGAAGCACACCGACAAGACCGGCAACAACACCAACGGCAGCGGCGATACCGACAGTGCAACTGACACCACCGACGTCAACGCCACCGATACCAACACCGTCGGCACGGAAAACGACGCACGCCTGCGTGTCCTCTCCACGCTGATCTCCTCCCACATCACCTCCGCATTCGCACTCGGCTACCCCGACATGGACGCGTTCCTCTTCTCCTGATCGCGTCACTCCCGCAGCCTATTATGCATACGGGGGTAAAAGCAACACCCGTACGCCGCAGAAGTCAGCCCGATTGCATATGCGCAGCATAACCGTTTCTTCGTAAAAGGTCTCACGTTGCCGTGAAACCCCGATGGGAAAAAACGCCAAACTCACCCTCGATGGCTCATCGATGAGCCAGCAACGACAACGTAGGCCTATAGGAACTTTTGTGGTGCTTATGATCGAGGTCTGGCCTTGTACGAGTAGGCGTGTCGGCATGTCTTTTCCCCGCGTGGAAATGATGCGCTCCCGGTGGTGGGCTGGATGGTGCGAGAACGCCATCCAGCAAAGCGAGGAAATGCCCGGCATGCGGGCGTGCGATGAAGAAGAACGGACGGACCGGCAAGGGCACGCAACGGTGGAGATGCCGGGCCTGCCGGCTGAGCTCGACGATGCCGCAGCGCGGCCGCAGACGGCGCGGACGCTGGAGGAGTTCCTCTCATGGCTGCCGGGGCGTCGTCCCAGACGGCGTCGGAATCCACGGGCGACGCGCGCGCCTGCGCAAGCGGATCGCATGGTGCTGGTCAATCCGGCCGCGCATCGCCCGCCGGACGCGAAGCGCCACACGGTCATGGCCGACGGCACGTACATGGGCCACGCTGGCGCCTGATCATCGCCATCGACGGCGAAAGCGGAGAAGTCCTCGCCTTCCAGTGGTGCGCGCACGAGGAGCTGCGCCGCTGCTGCCGGCGGTTGGAGAAACTCTTCCGCGAGGGGAAGCTCTTCGCCTTTCCCGGGCCGGCGCTTGCCGCAGGTGGGCCGGTGGCGCGCACCACGAACCGGCTGGAGGGCGGCGTCAACTCGGTCGTCAAGAACGTGTTGCGCAACCCGCGGACTGCCCGAGGAGCACATGCTCCGCGCGTGCGAATGGGTGTGCTACATGAAGACCGCGCACCCGCGGCCGGAATCATTCATTCCCGATGATCCGCTGGAGGACGGGAAAGCGACGTCGCCCGAACCGGAAGGCGACGTCTCGCCCGCATACGGGATCGGCATCGACTGGAACGAATTCCACACCGGCACGCGATATCCCAACGGCACCGACTGACGCCGAGAACCAGACCTAAAGCACCACAAAGTTCCTATAAGCCCGAAGAGGTTCCGGGAGAATCCCGAACCCTCTTTGCTGGCGGATAGGGCGAGATTCGAACTCGCGGAGGGGTTAGCCTCACACGCTTTCGAGGCGTGCTCCTTAGACCGCTCGGACACCTATCCATGCGCTGCGAAAAAACGCAACTTGTTCATTATAAGTCGATTTCCCGATTACGCAAATCAGCGCGTGGCGCACCTGCCACCGCTCCATCGAGCCTCCATCGGCGAGCTATCTACGTTTCGAGGGGTGGATTCAGCTCCTGCAAAACATCTATCTGCATTTCAAGGGTTGGTAGTCAAGTATGACGGCTCGCTAATCCGCATGATTCCAATAGCGTAACAAGCCGAATACATCAGGTATCGCGTTTGAGCAACCCCCTGAAACGCAGATAGATGACCCGAGCAGCCTCAATCAACCCCTCGAAAGCGAGATAGCCCGCAAAACGCCCCGGGCAACCGTCCTCACAGCAGCTGCTCGTGGACGGAGGCGTTCACCCATTGGTTCTGCTGGACCTGATAGCCCGAGAAGATGCCGATGTCGAGCATGCAGTCGCGGTAATCGCGCCCGTGGGCGATGGTGATGTAGTTGTCGTCGACCATGCGGTTGTGGGTGGGGTCGAGCCCGATCCAACGGCCGTCGTGGTAGATCTCCACCATGCGTGCGTCGCACCTCGCCGCCCAGCAGGCCCGCGATGTAGCGGCGGTCAGCCCGACGTGGCGGCACACCGAGAGCATCACGTGCGCGTAGTCCTGGCACACGCCCTTGCGCTGGGCGAGCGCCTGCTCGGCGGTGGTGCGGATCGTGGTCGAGGCGGGCGTATACGTGAACGCCTGATACACCTCGTCCATCACCTCCCATGCCTGGTCAATCGGCGTGGCGTCGGCCGGCAGCCCGGCGATGCGCTCCCGGCACGCCGCGATCATGGACTCGATGCACGGCCCGGGAATCGTCAGCGCCGAGTTGAACCGGTACAGCGGCTTGTAGATCTCCGACTTGATGTGGGCGTTGTCGACGAACGCGATGCCCTTCACCGAATAGCTGAATATCGTGTGAGGCTGCGGGATGAACCCGGTCATGACCACGGAATCGAACGAGTCGATGGTCGTCTCCAGTTCGACGTCCGGCTCGATGGCGACCTCCACGTCCACCACCTGCTGTCGCGGGCCGGTCGCAGGCACGCAGCGCAGTTGGAAACGATGGTCGGTGACCGGCGAGCTGAACGTCAGCTTCATCTCGTAGTCAAACACCAGTTTCTTCATGACGGCAGGCTCCTCGTCGGATAATGCTCGCAAAAATCCACTCTAGTCTAGCAGAAACGGCGGAGGTCATCCGTCAGCTGACGGCCGCCGACCGGTCACGCTCCGATCGGCGGTCTGCCCCTCACGGACGCTTGGCGTCCATGTTCATCGCGTTGAGCATGCCCGCGTCCTTCGGGTCGCCGGTGATGGCCCGGCTGTTGAAGTCGGTGAGGAACTCGTTCAGGCGGCTCGTCAGCTCCGGGTAGCCGCGGCTCGGCAACTGCCCGAGTAGCCAGCTGATGCCGGACACGAAGCATGAGGGCAACGGCATGCCGTCGAGCGTGCGCGAGTAGGTCTCCAACTTGGCGAGCGGCGCGTCGAGCTCGCTATTGTCCAGATGGAAGCGGGTGTACAGGTCGATGCGCTCGATGTACTTGCCGATGAACACGAACGCCTTCAGTGTGATGTCTGCGGTGGAGTTCTCGATGCCGCCCCAGAACGCGAGCATGTCGTCGGCGATGTCACGCTGCGAGTAGATGTCATCCGCGCTGGCGGAACGCTCGGCGGCCTCGGTGATGTTCTTCACCGCGAGCTCGACGTACTGCAGCAGCCTCGACGTCAGCTCCGGGCGCAGCACCACGGCGTTGTTGAACGCGGCGACGATGGCGGAGCGCACCGAGTCGGGGTTCGTGCCGTCGTAGAGGAAGGAGTGGATGAACCCGTCGAAGTCCTCGAAATCCTGCGGTAGGTCGAGCGCCTTCGCGAACGGGCGGAACGCGTCCACATCGGTGTCCATCACGCGGTCGTAGAAGGGGAAGAACTGCACGAGTGTCGTGAACGCGCGCTCGGTGTACCGCCCGAGCCAGTACAGGTTGTCGGCCTTCGACGCGGTGACCAGCGACAGCGAGTGCCGCTTCGAATGCGGAATGAGGTTCACCGAGGCGACCGACTCCTCGCGCTGCTTGTCCGTGCTGCCGTCTTCGGGCGCCAGCACCCACGTATCCTTGAATCCGCCGCCCTGCGACGAGTTGACGATCATCTGGCCGGGCACTGACGAGTAGCGCGTCAAGCCGGAATACCACACGTGCGTGTTCTGCCCGGTGACCACGAATGCGCGCAGATCGCACTTGCGCGGGCTCACCTCGCCACTGTCCGGGTCGATCACGTCGATGTCGCGGAACTGGATGACCTCCTGCGCGATAAACCGGCGCGGATCCTCCTTGATGCGGTCGGCCAGATCCTCCCGCGCGGCCTTGTCGAGCGACGAGCCGAACACGACGCCGTAGCCTCCGGCTTCCGCCACGTCCTTGATGACCAGCTCGCCCATGCGGTCGAGCACTTCCTTGCGGTCCTTCTCGAACATCGGCATGTAGGTCGGCGCGTTGTGCAGGATCGGCTCCTCGTTGAGGTAGTAACGGACCATCTGCGGCACGAAATAGTAGATCGCCTTGTCGTCCGCGGCCCCGTTGCCGGGCGCGTTGATGATGGCGACGTTGCCGGAACGGTAGGCCGACAGCAGTCCGGGCACGCCGATAACCGAGTCCGGGTTGAACGCGAACGGGTCGAGGTATTCGTCGGACAGGCGGCGGTACACGGCGCCCACGCGATGCCGGTTGCCGGCATAGTCGAGGAAGTACAGCTTGTTGTCGACAACTTCCAAGTCTTCGGGGAACGCGAGCGCCGCGCCGGTCTTCTCGGCCAGGTAGGCGTGCTCGAAGAACGCCGAATTGTAGCGTCCCGGCGTGAGCACGACGGCGATGCCTTCGGTGGATACGAAGTCCATGGCCTTGCGCAGCAGCCGCGGATAGTCGCGGTTGTCGCGCACGTGCACGTCGCGGAACAGTTTGGGATTCGTACGGCGTTCGATGTCGCGCGCGAACAGCGGGTAGCTGGCTCCCGACGGGATGCGCAGGTTGTCTTCCAGCACCCACCAGCGCCCGTCCTCGCCTTGGACGAGGTCTTCGCCTGCGATGTGCGCGAAGATGCCGCCGGGAGGAGTCACGCCGTTGACTTGCGGAAAGTAGCCGGCCGACGTGTACACGTATTCTTCGGGGATGACGCCGTCGTGGATGATGCGCTTGTCTGAGTATATGTCTTTGAGGTAGGCGTTGAGTGCGTTCACGCGCTGCTTGAGGCCGGCTTCCAGCTCGTCGAATTCGTCGGATTCGATGATGCGCGGGATCGGGTCGTATGGAAACAGCCGGTCGTGGTATTCGCCGTTCTTGTATACGCCGAAACGCACGCCGTTGCGGCTCAGTTCACGGTTGATGTCTCCTCGCCTGTTGACCAGTTCCTCGGCGAATTGTCGGGCTGACCGTTCTGTCATGGCGACTCCTTGTCTCACAGATACGCATGCTGAACGCTTATGCTCTATGATACTGAACTCGTCCCAGCGTATGCGGCCGTGGTTTCCGCATTCGCTCGAAAAATCGACAATCATGTTACGAATCGGTCGCGCCGCGAACGGTTCACCGGCATGCCGAACGTCTGCCTTCGCGCCCACCCCCGCGTCTACAGCGTGCGCTTGGCGCGTATACGCTCGGCCCGTTCGGCGAGCTCGTCGTCGGCGGGATAGCGACGTGCTCCAGCGTCAGCCCTTGCGGCGCGATCGGCCCTGTGGAGCCCTCGCGCAGCGGCACGGCCATCTTCTCTCGGAACCAGTCGGTCGAGCGCTTGCCCATGCCGACCTGTATGCAGCCGCCGACCAGCGAGCGCACCATGTTGCGAGCGAAGGCGTCGGCGACGATGGTGAAGCACAGCAGGTCAGATTCGGCGGCCGGCGTGCGGTATCGCTCCCCCATGCCGTCGACGACCAGCGGCCGGGTGGGGATCCGCCGCCAATATGCGGTTTTGACCTCGCGAATCGTGGTACCGCCCGGATTGGGGGTGGCGAACGAGCCGAAATCATGCAGTCCGATGGTCATCGCGGCGGCCTCGTTCATCGCGGCGACGTCGAGGTCGGCGTCGAGGTGCAGCACGAAGCCGCGCAGACGCGGGTCGACTTCGCTGGCACGGTCGGCCACGCGATACACGTAAGTGCGTTCCAGTGCGGAGAACCTCGCGTCGAATCCGCTCGGCGCGACCGTCACGTCATGGATGGTGATGTCCGCGGGCAGCATGCGTTGCAGACGGTGCTTGAGCGCTACGGTCGGCGGCACGCTCATGTGCCCGACGCAGCGGCTCAGCGTTTCCTCGCCGATGTCGAGATGGCAGACTGATGCGAGGCGTGCACGCCCGTGTCGGTGCGGCCGGCGACGGTCAGGCGCAGCGGCTCGGCGGGATCGTCGACCGGCACGCGCGTAATCGTGTGCAGCACCCGTTCGATCTCGCCCTGCACGGTGCGAATCGTCGGCTGCTTCGCCCATCCGAAGAAGCCGCCGCCGTCATATGCCAGATCAATACGCAATCTCATCACGCCCACCAGTATATCGACGCCGCGCCGAGTCCCCTCCCCCACCTCGCGACACCCATGCGCCGATACACTGTGGGCAAATGTTGGATGTAACGGTAAACTTTGTTTATATTGGAGCAAAGTCGCAACGAATGCGGCGATGCGCTAACCAATCAACAAAGATTCCGACAATAACAGAAACAACATTAACCACATACCCAATGGAGAGATTATGCGATTGAGGAGAGTGAAAGCGGCCATAGGCAGTGTCCTGGCAGCCGTGACACTACTGAGTACGTCGCTGACCGGCGTCACGGCGGCGCAAGCCAGCGATGACAATCTTGCACTGAATCAGACCGTAACGGCCAGTTCATATGAAGTGGCGACGACTGCGCCCGAGAAGGCCGTGGACGGCGATCTCGGCACACGCTGGGGTACCGCGCAGAACAAGGCCGCAAACGAATGGATCGAGGTCGGCTTGGGCGGCACCAAGACCGTCAAGCAGATCAACATCGATTTCGAGCGCAAAGATGCCGATCAGAACATCACCAGTTTTAAAGTCGAGCTGAAGCAGGGCGACACCTATACCAAGGTGTATCAGAAGGACACCCGCGCCAAGCAACAGGAGATCATCCTGCTTGACCAGGCACAGCAGCGTCCGCCGTGAAGGTGACCGTACTGTCCGCCGACGGCGGCACCATGAACTGGGTCAACGTGGGCATCAACGAGATTTCCGTGTACTCCGCACCCAAGGAGACCGTGCTCGACACGGCCGACACGAACCACATGCTCGGCGCCACCATGACCGCCTCCAGCAACGAGACGGCGACGCTCACCCCCGACAAGGCGATCGACCAGAACCGCACCGGCCGCAACAACCGTTGGGCCAGCGGCTACGAGACCCCGAGCAACATCTGGCTGAAGGCGGAATTCCCGCGGCTCACCGCGGTCAAGGACATCCGCATCTATTTCTTCGAGCGTGACGTGAATCCGAAGCCTACCAATGTCCAGAGCTTCGACCTGTCCTACACCGACTCCGAAGGCACCGAGCACACGCTCAAGTCCGGCTACGCGATGACGGCCTCCGGGACCGGTTATGTCGCTGACGTCGTCATCCAGCTCGATCAGGCCGTCAACGCCCGCTCGCTCAAGCTGTCGAACTTCGCGATCAAAAGCTCCGAATACAACAACGTGAGCGTCGCCGAATGGGAGGCGTATTCGAACGATCAGGCCGAGCCGGGCGCCACGCTCGACAGCGTGGTCTCCGACCTCGAATCCAACCACCTGACCATCGAGACCGACACCGACACGCTGGCTCTGCCCACTGTGCCCGACGGCTACACCGTCAAGTTCAACGGCGCCGACTACGAGCAGCTCATCGCCGCCGACGGCACCGTCAACCACCCGCTGGTCGACAAGACCGTGCAGGTCGCCTACGTCGTCACCGACACCGCCACCGGCAACACCAAGACGACCTCCGACATCCCCTACGTCGTCAAGGGCACCAACCAGCAGCAGGAAGGCAACAACGCCAAGCCGACCATCATCCCCGAAATCGCCGAATGGCATTCGACCAGTGCCGCCAAGCTGGCGGCCTCCGCCGTGACGAAGGTCGTCTACGACGATGATTCGCTCAAGGCCGTGGTCGACGAGTTCGTCGCCGACTACAAGGACTTCACCGGCATCAAGCTGACCGCCAAGAAGGGCGCCGCCGAAGCCGGTGCGTTCAACTTCGTCAAGACCGACTCCACGGCCGCGATCGCGCAGCTCGGCGACGAAGGCTACACGATGGACATCCAGGCCGACCGCGTGGTCGCCAAGTCATCCAGCGTGACCGGCAACATGTACGCGATGCAGACGATCCTGCAGATGACCAAGCAGGACGCCAACGGCTTCGTGATCGGTTCGATGCGCGACTACCCGCGCTTCACCACCCGCGGACTCCTGCTCGACGTGGCCCGCAAGCCCGTCTCGCTGGAGATGATGCGCGAGATCACCCGCACGATGCGCTACTACAAGATGAACGACTTCCAGGCGCATCTGTCCGACAACTACATCTTCCTGGAGAACTACGGCAAGGGCGACAACGAGGACGAGGCGTTCAAGGCCTATGACGCGTTCCGTCTCGAATCCAGCCTGACCAACGACAAGGGTGAATCGCCCACGGCCGAGGACTACTCCATCTCCAAGAAGACGTTCAAGCAGTTCATCCAGGACGAGCGCGCCCTCGGCATGAACGTCGTGCCGGAGATCGACGTGCCCGCGCACGCCAACTCCTTCACGAAGATCTGGCCCGAGCTCATGGTGAAGGGACGGGTCTCCCCGATCAACAGCAACCGACCGCTCATCGACCACCTCGACGTGTCCAAGCCCGAGACCATCGCCAAGATCAAGGAGATCTTCGACGACTACACCAAGGGCGACGACCCGACGTTCGACAGCGACACGACCGTGCACATCGGTGCCGACGAGTTCCTCTACAACTACACGGCATACCGTAAGTTCATCAACGAGATCGTCCCCTACATCAAGGACACGAACACCGTGCGCATGTGGGGCGGCCTGACTTGGATCAACGACCACAAGACGGAGATCACCAAGGACGCGATCGAGAACGTCGAGATGAACCTGTGGTCCAAGGACTGGGCCGACGGCCTCCAGATGTACAACATGGGCTACAAGCTGATCAACACGATCGACGACTACGGCTACATGGTGCCCAACGGCAGCTACGGACGTGCCAACGCGTACGGCGACCTGCTGAACATCAGCCGCGTCTTCGACAGCTTCGAGCCCAACAAGGTCCGCAGCAGCGGCGGCTACCAGGCCGTGCCCTCCGGCGACGACCAGATGCTCGGCGCCGCGTTCGCGATCTGGAGCGACAACATCGACAAGAGCGCATCGGGTCTGACCGAATCCGACCTGTACTGGCGCTTCTTCGACGCGATGCCGTTCTACGCCGAGAAGACCTGGGCCGCCACCGGCAAGGAGAAGGGCACCGCCGCGAAACTCACGGCGCTGGCCGCCAAGCAGGGAACCGGCCCTCGCACCAACCGTACTACCAGGCCACTTCGAAGAACAGCGTCTACGAGAGCTACGACTTCAACGACGGGCTCGCCGACGCCAGCGGCAACGGCCGCGACCTGACCATCGGCGACGGCAGCAAGGCCGCCGTCAAGGACCAGTCGCTCAAGCTCGCCGGCGGCTCCAGCTATGCCACATCCAAGCTCGACAAGCTCGGCAACGGCAACGAGCTGACGTTCGACGTGACGCTCCAGCAGGCTGCCAAGCCCGGAGACATCCTCTTCGAGGCCGACGCTCCGTACGGCACGCATGACATCCGCGTCATGGAGAACGGCAAGCTCGGCTTCACGCGAGAGCTGTACAACTACTACTTCGATTACGAGCTGCCGGTCGGCAAGACGGTCACCGTGACCATCAAGGTGGACCAGCAGACCACGAAGCTGTATGTTGACGGCGAATTCGTGAGCGACGCGACCGGCAAGTACATCGACAAGGGCATCGAGAAGAAGACCGGCATCACTGCTGCGACCTTCGCACTGCCGCTGCAGCGTATCGGCTCGAAGACCTCTGCGATCAACGGCGTCATCGACAACGTCATCGTCAAGAAGTCCGAGGCCGAGACAGACCAGTACAACAAGTCCTGCTGGACCGGCACGACCAATTCCGAGACCCAATACAACGACACGGAAGGTCTGCTGCGGTACGCGTTCGACAACAACCCGAGCACCATCTGGCATTCCAACTGGAAGGGCGCCACGGACAAGCTGACCGGTTCGAACTCGTTCTACGCCGAGATCGACATGTGCCAGAAGTACACGATCAACCAGTTCTCCTTCACGCCGCGTACCAGCCAGGACAGCGGACAGGTGACCAAGGCCGATCTGTACGTCAAGGCCAACGCGAACGACGAGTGGAAGCAGGTCGCCACGGATCAGGTGTTCGAGGCCAGCCGCGCCAAGAAGACCTTCATGTTCGACGAGCAGGAAGTGCGGTACGTCAAGTTCGTGGCCAAGTCCTCGAACGATGGCTGGGTCGCGGTCTCCGAGTTCGGCGTGGCGAACAAGCCGTCCTCCACCGTGCGCGTATTCGTCGCGGCCGAACCGGCCGAAGGCGGTACGGTGAGCGTAGCCGCCGAGGGCGAAACCGGCACCGATACGGCCGTGGACGTCGCATCCGGTGCCTCGGTGACCGCCAAGGCGGTCGCGGCGGATGGCTACAGGTTCAGCGGCTGGTTCACGACGGCCAGTGAGACGGCGGTTTCCACCGATGCCACGTACACGTTCGCAGCCGACGGCAACACGGCTCTGACCGCGAAGTTCACCAAGGACTCCACGCCGGATCCCGGCCCGAAGCCGACCATCAGCTCGATCGCCGTCACCAAGCCGACCGTCACCGATTACAAGGTCGGCGACACGTTCGACGCCACTGGACTGGCGGTCACCGCCACGATGTCGGACGGCAGCACGAAGACCCTGACAGCCGGCGAGTACACGCTCGCAGCCACGCAGGACGGTGCCGCGGTCGCGCTTGACGAGGCGTTCGCCAAGGCCGGAAAGGTCACTGTCACGGTCACCGCCAACGGCAAGACCGCCACCTTCGACGTGACCGTGACGGCTAAGGATCCCGATCCGGAACCCGCGACGCTCAAGTCCATCAAGTCACGTCCAAGCCGGACAAGGCCACATACACCGTGGATGAGACGTTCGCCAAGACCGGTCTCGCGGTGACGGGCACCTGGTCCGACGGCAAGACGGCGCTGCTGAAGGACAGCGAATACAAGCTGTCCGCGGTCGACGCCGACGGCAAGACCGTCGACCTGACCAAGCCGTTCACGGCCGCGGGCGACATCACCGTCACAGTGACCTCCGGCAAGCTCACCGACTCCTTCACGATCACCGTCAAGGCGAAGACCGTGACCCCGACTCCTGGCGGCAACAAGCCGGGCGAGAACAAGCCCGGTGCCGACAAACCGAAGCCGAACACGCCTGACGAGGTCGCCAAGACCGGTGCTTCGGTCACGGCGGTCGTCTTCAGCGCCCTGTTGCTGTTGTCCGCAGGCTACCTGCTGGTGCGTAAGCGCAGGATCTGACCGAATCACGTGTCATCCCCCGCGGATGACACGCTGAGACCCTAGAGGGGGCTCCCGGTTCACGCCGGGAGCCCCCTCTTCCGTTGCGTGCAGGTACGTAATAACGTGGATATGTCATTATCGCCTACTGTTGCGTATCTAAGTACGCGCCGAAACGACGAGTCCGCGCACTTAGATACGCAAATGGGGCTATTTTGCGTTCTAAGTGCGCACGGTTGTCGTTTCGGCGCGCACTTAGGAACGCAACCGCATCTGATGCCAACGCACCCGCTGGCGGAGGGCTGTCCGTGCAACGGACTAGGGCCCGTCAACAGCCTCCAGTACCACCCAACAAACAAAAACAGGGGCTGGAAACCAGTTACGGTTCCCAGCCCCTATCAATGTCTATGAGACGGGTCTCACTCGGCCTTGTCGGCGGTCTCCTCGGCAGCGGTCTCGGCGGGCGCCTCAACCGGAGCGTTCAGCGGCGGCGGTCTCCTCGACCGGAGCCTCGGTAGCGGCGGCGACCTTGGTGGCGGCCTCAGCTTCTTGACGACA
>ENA-OQDE01000903-OQDE01000903.1-human-gut-metagenome-genome-assembly--contig:-NODE-903-length-14082-cov-2.088785_pt1 | contig 14082 bp, 16 predicted proteins | sample MGYA00242768_ERZ504595 | MGnify/ENA primary metagenome ERZ504595 (study PRJEB26092, sample SAMD00036307) | human gut metagenome | host: Homo sapiens | study: EMG produced TPA metagenomics assembly of...
GATAATCGCCATCAACTTGATCCCTTTTGTCTGCCCGAACGCCTCCTGCACCGTGACATAACCAACGGTGGCAATAAAACAGATACTGGTGCCCTGAATTGCACGCGCGATAAGAAACTGTGTCATAGACGTGGTGAACATTGTCGCAGCGCAGGCAAGGGTAAAAATTAGCGCCCCGGTAATCAGCACCGGCCTGCGGCCAATCCTGTCGGAAAGCGGCCCCAGCAGCCACTGTAACGCCATGCCGCCAGCGAGATAGAGACTGACGGCAGCCGGAGCCAGACTGACATCGGCATTAAAATCACGGACCACATTAATGATCCCAGGCTGGATCAGGTCCGTCGAAAGATAGGCGGCAAAGTCATACAAAATCAACGCCATCGGGAAAAACAGCGTGGCGGCATGGCGGGCAAAAAAACGTGGCATAACAAACAACTCCTTGTCCGGAGAACCCCAACGGGGAAAACGAAATTCAATACCGTCGGTAATGACGAAAGGCAGGCGAGAAGGGCAACGAGACTGCAAATGTACTGAATTTCATGTAATCAACCACACTGCCTGTGAACACACAGACAGAGAAATACCTTCTGACTCCAGGTCAGAATGTATAACGATTACAAATAGTCATCAGCACATTACACCTCTTTAATTGATGGGTTGCATAGAAAATATACACCTTAAGTGTAATTAAAATTTGCGGTTAATCAAAAGAGCGCGGTGGAAAGGGGAATATCTGCCTGGTACAGGAAATGTAAAACGCGAGCCTGTTTCCGAAAAAATGTATCGTTTGCAGAAGAATAAAAATAGCCTGGAAAGCGCCTCGGGGAACGGGAAATTGCCGGGTGAGAATGGTTTTGTTAGTCGCTAAAGTCGGGCCATCTTATCTACAGGTGACGGATCGCCATGACAAACTTCACGACCAGCACGCCGCATGACGCATTATTTAAATCCTTTCTCATGCACCTGACACGCGCGGGATTTTATGGAGATCCATTTACCTAAAGATTTACGTGAACTGTGCGATCTCGACAGCTTAAAACTGGAATCCGCCAGCTTTGTCGATGAAAAATTGCGGGCGCTACATTCCGATATTCTGTGGTCGGTAAAGACCAGTGAAGGCGATGGCTATATTTATGTGGTGATTGAACATCAGAGCCGTGAGGATATTCATATGGCCTTTCGCTGATGCGATATTCCATGGCGGTGATGCAGCGCCATATCGAACATGATAAACGCCGGCCGCTACCGCTGGTCATCCCGATGCTGTTTTATCACGGTAGCCGTAGTCCTTATCCCTGGTCCCTGTGCTGGCTGGACGAATTTGCCGACCCGACTACTGCACGGAAGCTTTATACTGCAGCGTTCCCGCTGGTGGATGTCACTGTCGTGCCAGACGACGAGATTGTGCAGCACCGCAGAGTCGCCCTGTTGGAGTTGATCCAAAAGCATATTCGCCAGCGCGATCTGATGGGCTTATCGATCAACTGGTAATATTACTGGTTACAGAGTGTGCTAATGACAGCCAGATAACTGCGCTGTTAAATTACATTTTACTGACTGGCGATGAAGCGCGTTTTAAAGAGTTTATCAGCGAACTAACCAGTCGAATGCCACAACAAAGGGAGCGAATAATGACGATTGCAGAGCGAATTCATAATGATGGATGGCTGTTGGGAAGGGAGAGGGGGAGGAAAGAAGGGAAAGTAGAAGGGGAACGGAGCCTCCTCCGATTGTTGTTGCAGAATGGGGCGGATCCTGAATGGATACAACGATATACCGGACTTTCGGCAGAGCAAATGCAGGCATTAGAGCAGCCCTTGCCTGAAAGCAAGCGCGATCCATGGATCGAGTACTAATCAGAGACTGATGACAAACGCAAAGCAGCCTGATGCGCTACGCTTATCAGTCTACATAACCCATTCAATATATTGAACTTTAAAAATTTTGTAGACCTGGTAAGGCGTTCACATGGCATCCGGCATGAACAAAGCGCATTTTGCCTAAGCCATGCTGGAACGTGGAGATGACCCTGCAAAGATAAAACGAGTCACACGCTATTCGTGAGAGGAAATCAGGGGGCTCGCCACTATTTTGAATTCATTCCATTGCCCGATACACGGCTTCGCAATTTGCTTCAGTGCTTCGCGATAGGTTTCGCTGAGCGGCAAAGCGCAGTTGATGCGCAGACAATTACGGTATTTGCCGGAAGCTGAGAAAATCGAGCCTGCTGCCACCTGGATTTTCATGCGGTACAGCTGCCGCGCGACGCAGACCATATCGACCTGTTCAGGCAATTCGATCCACAGTAAAAATCCGCCTTTCGGGCGCGTAATACAGATTTCGCAGGGAAAATATTCCCGTATCCAGCAGGTATAAAGCGCCAAATTGCGCTGATAGATCTGCCGCATCCGCCGGATATGGCGATGATAGTGACCTTCCAGCACAAACGTTGCCGCCGCCATTTGCGTGGACGGCACATTAAAGCTGCTGATGGCGTATTTCATATGCATCAGTTTATCGTGATAACGCCCCGGTGCGACCCAACCCACGCGCAGGCCTGGAGCAATACTTTACTGAACGAGCTGCACAACAGCACTCGCCCGTCGATATCCCAGGAATGAATGGTCCGCGGGCGCGGATACTCCGTTGCCAGTTCGCCGTAGACATCATCTTCAAAAATCACAATATCATGACGCTGAGCGAGAGAGAGAACGGCCCGTTTGCGCGCGTCCGGCATAATAAATCCCAGCGGATTATTACAGTTTGGCACCAGAATGATGCCTTTAATCGGCCACTGTTCCAGCGCCAGTTCCAGCGCTTCAACGCTGATGCCTGTTTCTGGATCGGTTGGGATTTCAATCACTTTCACGCCCATGCCGCGCAGCATCTGCTTCGAACCGTAATAACAGGGGGATTCGACCGCGACAATATCGCCCGGTTTACACACCGCCATTAACGCCATCGACATCGAATTATGGCAGCCGCTGGTGATGATGATGTCATCGGCGGTGACCACCGAGCCGCTGTCGAGCATCAGGCGGGCAATCTGCTCTCGCAATAGTCGCTGACCGGCTAGCAAGTCATAACCGAGAACGGTTTGCAGATTATGCTGTACCACCCGGCTTAGCTCCCGCCACAGCGGTTTCAGGCTGGGCGTTTCGACATCCGGCGTGCTTTTGCTGAACGGAACAATGGAACTGTCGCTATGCGCCTCCAGCATATCCAGTACCTGATCCCACTGGGTAATTTCCACCGGGCGCTGCACCGGACGCGTCATCGGCGGTACTGGCGGCTGGGCTTTACGTTGTGCGACAAAATAACCCGAACGCGGCTGTGGGGTGATGAGCTTCATCGTCTCCAGCGTCTGATACGCCTGCTGCACGGTGCTGATGCTGACGCCGTGCTCCTGACTTAAGCTGCGCACCGACGGCAATTTCTCCCCGTGACGATACAGCCCTTGCTCAATCCGCTCGGCAAGTAGAGTCGCCAGATGTTGATAACGCGTCATGCTGTATTCCTTATTTGGACCATACAGAAAGAAAAACCGGTACAGATGAGGCTAAAAAACCGGATGCAGATGCTGTTTTAACCTGTCTGTATGTTAAATAAAACTAATATTTGCATCTGTATTGTGAACTGCCAGAAGGCGGATGATGAAGCCTCTGAAAGATGAGGAGGCAGCAGATGGAATTTCACGAAAACAAAGCTAAAGCACCGTTTATTGGACTTGTGCAACTCTGGCAGGCAGTGAGGCGTTGGCGGCGGCAAATGCAGGCCCGGCGGGTGTTACAGCAGATGAGTGATGAGCGGTTGAGGGATATTGGGTTACGCAGGGAGGATGTGGAGTGAGGGGCTGTTCGTCGCGCATAAACAGGATTTCTCTATAACCTCCACAAGGAAGTGGTTATTATTGCGAAATCATCGCTTCACGGAAAGACGTCAGAATGAAAGCTACAGAAGCTCGCCTACTCGATTTTTTAAAACGTTCGCAGCAGTTTGTGATTCCCATTTATCAACGGACTTATTCATGGACAGAACAACAATGTCGGCAACTTTGGGACGACATCATTCGTGCCGGAAAGCGTGACGATATATCAGCGCATTTTATCGGTTCGGTTGTTTATATTGAGCAGGGGTTGTATCAGGTTTCTGGTATTTCTCCGTTGCTGGTCATTGATGGTCAGCAGCGGCTGACGACCGCAATGTTGCTGATTGAGGCTTTATTACGCCATCTTGGCGAAGACGAAGTTTTTGATGGCTTTTCGGCAATGAAATTGCGTAATTATTATTTGCTCAATCCTTATGAGTCCGGCGAGAAAGGATTTAAATTACTGCTGACCGAGACTGATAAAGACAGTTTACTGGCGTTAATAAAACAAAGACCAATGCCAGAAAACTATTCCCATCGAATAATGGAAAACTTTACTTTCTTTGATGAGCAAATTGCCAAACTCGGTGATGACTTGATCCCCTTATGTCGTGGGTTAGCAAAGTTATTAATTGTCGATGTGGCGCTTAATCGTGCTCAGGATAATCCGCAACTGATTTTTGAAAGTATGAACTCTACCGGTAAGGCGTTAAGCCAGGCCGATCTGGTGCGCAATTTTATTCTGATGGGCCTCGAACCAGAGCATCAAACCCGGTTGTATGAAGATCACTGGCGTCCAATGGAAGTCGCTTTTGGTCAGCAAGGTTACAGCGAATATTTTGACAGTTTTATGCGTCATTATCTGACGGTAAAAACGGGGGAGATTCCTCGGACAGATGAAGTCTATGAGGCATTTAAACTCCATGCCCGCAGCCAGAGTGTTGCTGAAAAAGGCGTAGATCGCCTGGTTGAAGATATTCACATCTACGCGGAGTATTACTGTGCAATGGCATTGGGAAAAGAAAGTGACAAATCGCTTGCCACGGCTTTTCAGGATTTGCGCGAGTTAAAGGTCGATGTGGCGTATCCTTTCTTACTGGCGCTTTATCATGACTATAAAAATGGCGATTTGCCTCACGAAGATTTCCTGAGCATAATTCGTTTAATTGAATCTTATGTTTTCCGCCGTGCAGTATGTGCGATTCCGACGAATTCTTTGAACAAGACATTTGCCACGTTTTATAAAGTCATTAATAAAGAAAAATATCTGGAAAGTATTCAGGTGCATTTTTTGAACCTGCCTTCATATCGTCGTTTTCCCAAACGATGATGAATTTTAAACGGGAATTAAAAGTTCGCGATCTCTATAACTTCCGCAGTCGCAGCTACTGGTTACGACGACTGGAAAACGATAAACGCAGAGAGCGCGTGGAAGAGTTTACGATTGAGCATATTATGCCGCAGAACGAAAATCTGTCGGCTAAATGGCGTGAAGAGTTGGGAAGTGACTGGCAACGCATTCATAAAGAACTGTTACATACGTTGGGGAATCTCACTTTAACGCGCTATAACTCCCGTTACAGTGACAGACCTTTCGCGGAAAAACGCGATATTGAAGACGGCTTTAAACATAGCCCGCTCTATTTGAATATCGGTCTTGGACAGTGCGAAAAATGGGATGAAGCCGCCATTCACGCCCGAGCCGATCGTCTGGCTGATCTCGCGGTTCAGGTCTGGCAAGCGCCTTCTCTTCCTGAAGAGGTTTTAGCTGTTTATCGGGGCAACCGGAGAACAAAACCAGTTACAGCCTGAGTGATTTTCCTTTTCTTGCTGATGGTTCGCATAGCCGGGTGTTATTCGATCATCTTCGCGATGAAGTTATGCGCCTGGACGCAGGGATCACGCAGGAAGTATTGAAGCTCTATATTGCGTTTAAAGCTGAAACGAATTTTGTTGATGTTGTGCCGCAAAAAAGCCGACTGCGATTGTCGCTTAATATGCAGTTTCATGAACTGGTCGATCCGAAAGGTATTGCCAAAGATGTGACAAATGTTGGGCGCTGGGGCAATGGCGATGTAGAAATTGGTTTCAGTGACCTCGCACAACTTCCTTACATTATGGGATTAATTCGTCAGGCATTTGAAAAACAGATGGAGAGCGCGTTGGTATAACGCGGCGAATAATACCCGGTAGCACTGGTGCTACCGGGTCAATGTATCAGGCAACTTTCTGTTTACCCGCAATCACCCCAATAAATTCCCGCACCTGCTTTTGTTTACGCGCCGACAGCTTGCACACCTGGCGCAGTGACTGCATCAGTTCGCTCTCTTCGGCGGCGGGTGGTTGGGCGGTGAGGACAATACAGCCTTCCATCACTTGACATTCTACCGCCGTGCCGGTAGCAAAACCGGCGGCTTCCAGCCACTGACCTTTCAGGGTGATGGCGTTTTTGGTGGCGGCTATCAGGCGTGACTAATATCTTAGATATGCATTCATACGCCCGGTACAGCGTCACCGCGTTATGGAGATAATTTATCATTTTTACATATATTGTGGGCTTTGCTCATAGGTTTTTAGTAGATGCTCATTTAACGCACCTTCACCGTGCAAGGTTACCAAGAGATTGCAACGTGCTCGGGTAAAACCTACATAGAGTCTCTTTATATCCTCACTCAAATCATCGCTATTATCCCGTGTTCTCGCTGCATCAATAATGACAACTGAGTGAAACTCAAGTCCTTTGCTGCTGGGTAATGGCATAACAGAAACACGCTCTTGTTCTGGCGTCCAGGATTTTTTATCTGCAGAGCTTACAATAAGATTAAAGGGGATGTTTTTCGATTCAAGTACAGAACTTAGAGAGTTAGAAAGGGTATGAGTTGATGGACTTAGTATAGCAATTTCAGACCACGGAATCCCTTGTTCATTTTGCTCTGTAATCCATTTGACTGCTCTTGCTATTTCTTCGTCCTGTGTGTCGAAATGTTCAAGGTTGGGATAATCGCCATTCATTCCTCCCGCAGCAGGTTTATGATAGGTTAAAGAACTATCGATATGGCTATTAAGATAATTAAATGCAATGCAACTGGCAAAGTGTAGGATTTGCTGTGTGTTTCTATATTATATTAAGAATAGTTGTGCGTCCTGTCGCTTTAATATCTACGCTGGACAGTGTAAAGTCTAATGCTTTCTTTTTTTGGTAAATTGACTGAGCATCATCATAAAGGAATAGCAAATTCTCGTCCTGAGAGTCAGTCATTTTCGCCAGGATTTTTAACCATTCGGGCTTAAAATCATGTCCTTCATCAATTAATACAGCGCTGTATTGTTCTGGTTTTATTTTTCCTGTCTTGAAACCATCAGTCAACGCTTGCTCCATATTTTCAAAAATATTATCCCCTTCAGGATGGTGATCTTGTTTTCTTTAATTTGTTGGAAACACCATGCATGAAAATTTTTAACCTTTATTTTCTCTGCAAAGGATGATTGATGAACATCGACCGAAGTTTTTTGGCTAAAGTAATATTGTAGCAAATGACAAGTATTGGCTTTTCGCTGTCGTTTTTTTTCGCTAATTCCTGACAGCATGATAGAGGATCAATGTCTTCCCTGAACCTGCAACACCATGAATGATACGGTGGCCATCTCTCATACTTCTGGCAAGTTGTTCCTGTTGAGTATCCAGGATAGAATGATGGTTGGTGCATCGACACTAAATTCATCACGGTTTTTACTTCTCTTTTCCCTTTCTATTCTGACATCGGGGTATAAGTGCCATCTAATCCTGTTCAACTGTTCTTGTGTAGCATGACATTTGAAGTCATATTTAATCAACGAATGTATTTTGGATGAAACATCCTCTTTTGACATGAATTCATTTAGTTCGTCTTTGCAGATGATGAGATCTGATGGGAAGATTCCGAGCAGCTCTTCTTGAGTAAATTTATTATTTAATGCTTCTCGCGTAATATTACTAAAGTAGACGCCATATCCATAGGGGAAAAGAAGATTGCCATTGTAACGATCATCCTGTTGGCACAATAGGGGGTCTTTTTTTAGCTGGTTTACAGCTTCGAAAGCATATCGCCTAACTTGTTCTATCGGATTCTTTAAAGATTGAATACCATTTTGTGTCTCATACAACACATTAGACTTGTTGGCTTTTTTTATTTTTGTAATAAACCAATCTTTTACCTCGAGAAAAATAATGCCTTTTTCTGGTGAAAGTATCATAAAATCTGGGTGAAGATGCTTATCACCCGTGGGAATGTCATACCAACAGCAGCACTCTTCGCCTAGTCCTCTTTCCAGAATCCTTGCCAGCCTTTTCTCTCCGGCAGTAATTTTATCGTTGCAGCTACTGATTGTTGGGATTATTGTTGCCATGTTAATCTCTTGTATTCGTGTTGATTATGATTCAATCGTTATTGATTTATTTACTGATTGTTTTGGTTGATGGTTTTTCTTTTTTGGACTGTACCAGAATGTTTGCATATTTGGAAATTAATACATTATTACGCCTCAATAGGACGTCTATCATATAGATTATTTTTAAAAGTATGAGTGGTGGCAATGTAATTACATTTGTGTTCAGGAAATCATGGTGGAATTATATTTTTAATTTTAATGGGTGTTGGAACGAAATAAAATAGTGAAGCGAACGGAAAATGATAGGGTGTTATCCTCGTCCGCTTCGTATGAGTAGGTTAAGGGTATTACTTCCTCAACCCCGCAAACGCTGCCCGAATCTCTTCCTCCGGCAACTGAATCCCGATAAACACCATCGTGCTATGCGGTTTTTCATCGCCCCACGGCCTGTCCCAGTCGGCGCTGTAGAGGCGCTGGACGCCCTGGAATAGCAGACGGTTAGGTTCGCCGTCAATCCACAGCATCCCTTTGTAACGCAGCAGTTTATCCGCCGATTCCAGCAGCAGGTTTTCCATCACCCGGGAAACTTCGCTGATATCTACCGGGTAATCCAGTTCCACCACAATCGACGAAATATCGTTTTGTTTATCCGCGATAAAGTGGAAACGCGGTTTGGTGCTGACGACGTTTTCTTCCAGCATAAAACCGTTGGTGTTGAACAGCAGGCCCAGGTCGATGTCGCCGTGGGTGACGGTGTAGACCGGTGCGCGGGCGTTGATGCGCGCCAGGCGTTCGCGCAGTTTTTCTGCTTCGCCTACGACGTCGGTTTTAGTCAGCAGAATACGGTCGGCGTAGCCCACTTGTGACTGGGCGATGGTGAACTGGTTCATCTGCTCATCGGCATGTACCGCATCCACCAGCGCAATCACGCCGTCCAGCAGGTAGCGCTGGCATAAAATCTCATGGGAGAAAAAGGTCTGAATAATCGGGCCGGGATCGGCCATGCCGGTGCATTCAATGACCAGACGATCGAACTGAATATTGCCCTTGTCGAGATTATCCAGCAGGTCGAGTAGCGCGTCTTCCAGCTCGTTGGAGCGCGAACAGCAGATGCAGCCGTTGGTCAGCGTTTTGATCTGCGTGGCGCGGTCGCCAATCAGTTGATCATCAACGGAGACTTCGCCGAATTCGTTTTCAATCACGGCAATCTTGTAGCCGTGTTGTTCGTTAAGAATATGGCGCAGCAGGGTGGTTTTGCCCGCGCCTAAAAAACCGGTGAGTAGGGTAACTGCAATCGGTTCATGCTCTCTCCATTAACAACAGCGCATACCGCCTTTACCATCGCCGCCGTAGCGCGCGTTCTGGCGTTCGCGGAAGAATTCTTCATAGCTCATGTACGGCTTGTCGGGATGGTTGGTCTTCATATGCTCGACGTAGTTGTCGTAGTCTGGAATGCCAATCAACATCTTCGCCGCCTGGCCGAGATATTTTTTTGCCTGTCCTAAGTTACCAAACATAGTTCACTCTGATAAGAACAAAGCCCCGCCGAAGCGGGGCTAAACACGGTTAGTGGTGCGAAGAGATCTTCACGCCGCCTTCCGGGATTGGAACGTACGGTGTTTCTTTGTCAGTACGTTTGTCGCTGTTACGCACCTTCAGCCAGGTTTTGAAACCGTAGAAGATGATGCTGTACACCACAATCAGGAACAGAATACTCAGACCTGCGTTGGTGTAGTTGTTCACAACGATGTGGTTCATGTTGGCAATCTGCTGCGCCGTCAGGTCAGTACCGTTAGCAATCTTCTCTTTGTACTGGCTTGCCATGTAGAAGAAGCCTTCCATCTGCGGGTTGGTGCTGAACAGTTTCAGGCCCAGCGCCAGGTGGTGCAGATAAGCAGCCATACAGCCGGAACAACAGTTACCCAGATGTATTGGGTGCGCTTCATCTTAATCAGCACAACGGTACCCAGTACCAGCGCCACGGCTGCCAGCATTTGGTTGGAGATACCGAACAGCGGCCACAGGCTCTTAACGCCGCCCAGCGGATCGACCACGCCCTGATACAGCAGGTAGCCCCACAGACCCACACAGCCCGCAGTACCGATGATACCAGCAACCAGAGAGTCGGTTTTTTTCAGGAACGGGATGAAGTTACCCAGCAGGTCTTGCAGCATAAAGCGGCCAGAACGGGTACCGGCATCCAGCGCGGTCAGGATGAACAGGGCTTCGAACAGAATACCGAAGTGATACCAGAAGCCCATGTCAGCCATCGGCAGCACTTTGTGGAACACGTGAGCGATACCTACCGCCAGTGTCGGCGCACCACCTGCACGGTTCAGGACAGAAGGCTCACCAATGTCTTTCGCGGTTTGCAGGATCTGCTCTGGCGAAATCACGAAGCCCCAGGAGCTGACGGTCGCCGCCGCGTGTGCGGTAACGTCTTTCAACTGCGCATGATGATCGGCGCGTTCTCGCCACCCATTTCATGCAGGTTAGGCATGGTGATGCCAAGCCCGCAGGCGGGGTGTTCATCGCGAAGTAAAGACCCGGTTCGATGATGGACGCTGCAACCAGCGCCATAATCGCCACGAAGGACTCCATCAGCATTGCGCCATAACCGATGAAACGCGCGTCGGTTTCATTAGCCAGCAGTTTCGGCGTCGTACCGGAAGAGATCAGCGCGTGGAAGCCAGATACCGCACCACAGGCGATGGTGATGAACAGGAACGGGAACAGAGCGCCTTTCCACAGCGGGCCAGTACCGTCAATGTACTGAGTCATCGCAGGCATTTTCAGTTCCGGGTTGAGCACCACGATACCCAGCGCCAGGCCGACGATAACACCGATTTTCAGGAAGGTTGCCAGATAGTCGCGCGGTGCGAGGATCAGCCACACTGGCAGCAGTGCGGAAACAAACGCATAGCCAATCAGCGCGAAGGTAATGGTGGTGTCTTTAAAGGTCAGTGCCGGACCCCAGTACGGATCGTGTGCAATCACGCCACCGAAGTAGATAGAGGCAACCAGCAGCACGATACCAATGACAGAAACTTCACCCACACGCCCCGGACGGATAAAGCGCATGTAGATACCCATAAACAGCGCAATCGGTACGGTTGAGCAAACGGTGAAGACACCCCACGGACTTTCGGCCAGGGCTTTAACCACAATCAGCGCCAGGACGGCGAGGATGATGATCATGATTAAGAAACAGCCAAACAGCGCGATAGTCCCCGGTACTGGTCCCATCTCTTCTTTGATCATCTCACCGAGAGATGCGCCGTTACGGCGAGAGGAGATAAACAGCACCATAAAGTCCTGAACCGCACCGGCCAGCACTACCCCCGCCAGCAGCACAGCGTGCCAGGCAGGTAGCCCATCTGCGCGGCGAGAACCGGACCAACCAGCGGACCAGCACCGGCGATAGCGGCGAAGTGGTGACCAAACAACACGTAACGGTTGGTCGGAACATAGTTCAGACCGTCGTTGTTAATAACCGCAGGCGTCGCGCGCGTGGGGTCGAGTTTCATTACCTTCTGGGCGATGTACAGACTGTAGTAGCGATAAGCCACCAGATACACCGACACAGAGGCGACCACGATCCACAGGGCGCTGACGTGCTCCCCCCGACGTAATGCAACTACCGCGAGGCAGAATGCACCGATGATTCCGAGAATCGACCCAGGTTATGTGCTTGAATATCTTTTTAGTATCCATAGTAAAACCTGGCATGTATTGATTAATAGTTGGCCGAAGCCGTTCTAGGTTTGCGTTGCGTTTGAGGAGGTAAATTGACCGCTATCCTGCAGTGATGTTGCCAGAGTTACGCGCGCGTAAAGTCAGGTAAATAACTGAGTGGTTATTTTAGGGACGTAAGCGGTCAGTTTTGCGGTTGAGCGGTATTGAGCAAGGTTTATGAAGGCTATTTATGTGATGATGATCACAACCAAGGCGAGTTTTAGCCCTCGGTTGTGTTACTCATCTAAAAACTATATTCATGCCATAAATGTTAAATAACAATATAGCAATATGGTGTATTTTTTATTTCTTTAAGTAAAACGTGTTTTTTACGAGATTTAGTAAGATAGAATTTCTCATCTAAATAACTGTCGATGAGAGAGTTCAGTCTTTCTCTGTCGATCATCGGGGTAATACCTAAAGTCCAGAAACTACGCAAATCAAGCTCAGAACGTTTAATTTTGGCGCTTTTCTCTAAGTCTGCGATCATATTTTTAACACAACTTGTCGCATCTCTGTTCTGTTTAATTTCAAGCGCAATATAGCTATCTTGTGCCCAGCCTTTTTTGCGTAATAAAAAATCTGTACGTAGTGGGGCGCTCGGGCTTTTTGCGCATATCACAGGATAGTGTTTGTTCACGCCACCATTCATGGTCTGTTGAGCAAAGCATATTAGCAAACTCCACCTGGAACCAAACTTCCCACCCGGTGATCTCGTTTTGATCAATAATATTAAGCTTTTGGCAAATATCGTCACGCTCAAAAAAAGATGGAGCAGGGTTGATAGATGATCAAAATCACGGTTTAACATATCAGATATCCTTTCTTTAAAACGCGCATCATACGATGCATCATTGTGCAAAATTGCGATAAATAGCGTGAAATAAATAAACAAGATTAATTTTTTTATTCATGACGCTCTTAGCTTTGTACAAAAATGAAACAAAACGAATTATGTTCGACGGTGATAATGACGTTGACTATAAAGTTTTTGCTTTCCAGGCCGAAAATCTTGCATCGGTCCACAGGAAAGAGAAACCATGTTAAAACGTATCAAATTGTGACCAGCTTACTGCTGGTTTTGGCCGTTTTTGGCCTTTTACAACTGACATCAGGCGGTCTGTTCTTTAATGCCTTAAAGAATGACAAAGAAAATTTCACTGTTTTACAAACCATTCGCCAGCAGCAATCCACGCTGAATGGCAGCTGGGTCGCGTTGTTGCAGACGCGTAACACCCTCAACCGCGCGGGTATCCGCTACATGATGGATCAGAATAATATTGGTAGCGGTTCAACCGTTGCTGAGCTGATGCAGAGTGCCAGTATTTCGCTGAAACAGGCGGAAAAAAACTGGGCGGATTACGAAGCGTTGCCGCGTGACCCGCGTCAGAGCACCGCCGCAGCGGCAGAGATCAAACGTAATTACGATATTTATCACAATGCGCTGGCGGAGCTGATCCAACTGTTAGGTGCAGGCAAAATCAACGAGTTCTTTGATCAGCGACCCAGGGATATCAGGACGGTTTCGAGAAGCAGTATGTGGCTTACATGGAGCAAAACGATCGGCTCTATGATATCGCCGTCAGCGATAATAATGCTCCTACAGCCAGGCGATGTGGATCCTGGTGGGCGTGATGATCGTCGTACTGGCGGTCATCTTCGCCGTCTGGTTCGGTATTAAAGCCTCGTTGGTAGCGCCAATGAATCGCCTGATTGACAGCATTCGTCATATTGCAGGCGGCGATCTGGTGAAACCGATTGAGGTGGATGGCTCTAATGAGATGGGGCAACTGGCAGAGAGTTTGCGCCATATGCAGGGAGAGCTAATGCGTACCGTCGGTGATGTGCGCAACGGGGCCAATGCCATCTATAGCGGTGCCAGCGAAATCGCCACCGGCAATAACGATCTCTCTTCGCGCACCGAGCAACAGGCCGCTTCGCTGGAAGAGACGGCAGCCAGCATGGAGCAACTGACCGCAACGGTGAAACAGAACGCCGAGAATGCGCGCCAGGCCAGCCACCTGGCGTTAAGTGCTTCTGAAACGGCGCAACGTGGCGGCAAGTGGTAGATAACGTGGTGCAGACTATGCGCGATATCTCCACCAGCTCGC
>ENA-OQDE01000905-OQDE01000905.1-human-gut-metagenome-genome-assembly--contig:-NODE-905-length-14036-cov-3.484794_pt1 | contig 14036 bp, 17 predicted proteins | sample MGYA00242768_ERZ504595 | MGnify/ENA primary metagenome ERZ504595 (study PRJEB26092, sample SAMD00036307) | human gut metagenome | host: Homo sapiens | study: EMG produced TPA metagenomics assembly of...
CATCGAAAGAAAGCTGTGAAAATCCATTGCAAAAACCTTTGCCGAGTTTTCAAGCTTAGTAGCCTTGAGGTTTCTTTTTACCGTTTCAAGCGATTTTTTTGCATTGTCAACAAAGCTTGCCGACTTTGCGCCTCTGCTCAAAGCCTCAATACCCATTTGTCCAGAGCCTGCAAAAAGGTCAAGAAGTTTCTGCCCTCGGTTTCAAACTGTATAATCGAAAAAACAGCCTCTTTAATTCTGTCGGTTGTCGGTCTTACATCTTCACCCTCAAGGGTTTCGAGTCGTCTGCCTCTTGCGGAGCCTGTAATAACTCTCATAAAACGCACACAGCCTTTCCGCCTGCAAAATCATAAAACAACACCGCAAGCAGGCATACGGCATTACCGAAAAGTTGAATTTCAAACAATTGTTTAAAACTGCAAATTTTAGTATAACACATTAAAAGATAATTTACAACAATATTTTACTCTGTTTCGTTTTCATCCTGCGTATGATAGTATTTATACACCGCAAGTGCGGCGTCTTTTGTCATTTTAGGAGCGTTTTCAAGCTCTGCAAGGTCTGCGTTTGAGATGTTTTCAATCGTTCTGAAATACTTAAGAAGCGACCTTGCTCTGACTTCGCCTATACCTCAATGCCTGTAAGCGAGCTTTTGAATGTATTTTTACTTCGTCTTGAATGGTGATAGCCGATTGCAAAGCGGTGAACCTCGTCCTGCATTTTTGCGAGGAACGCAAACAGCGACCGTCCGGGACTGAGCGCAATTTCTCCGCCCTCGCCCGTTACGGCACGGGTTCTGTGCTTATCGTCCTTTACAAGACCGAACAGCGGAACATCAATATTCTTACTCTGCAAAACCTCTTTTACAGCCGCAACCTGACCTTTACCGCCGTCAAGCAGGATAAGGTCGGGCAATTTTCCAAAGCCCTCGTTCTCATCGGGATTTTTATAATATTCGTCAAATCGTCTTGTCAAAACTTCCGCCATGGATGCGTAGTCATCCTGTCCTTCAAAGCCTTTGATTTTGAACTTTCTGTAAGCCGATTTGAGCGGTTTGCCGTTTTTATAAACAATCATACCCGCAACATTTTCCGTGCCTGCAAGGTTTGAAATATCGTAGGATTCGATATATTCGGGCAGTTTTTTTAGTCCTAGCAAATCACGCAGTTCTTCAAGCACATTGTACTCACGAACGGTTGCGCCCTTTTTCTGTGCAAGAGTTTCTGCGGCATTTGACTTGCACATTGCCACAAGCTGCGCTCTGTCGCCCCTCTGCGGAACCGTTATGCCGACCTTACTGCCGTGCTTTTGCGAGAGCCATTCGGCAATTTCTTCCATACCGTCAAATTCCCTGTCAATTGCAATGCTCTTTGGCACACTGTCACGCAGAGTGTAATATCGCAGTAAAAATTCTTCGGTTTCGGATTCACTTTCACCGCTGTCAAACACAAAGCTTTCACGGTCAAATAACCTTCCGCCTTCAAATCGGAACACCTGATAACAGGTTTTGCCGTCATCCGAAAAGCCTGCAATAACATCGCCGTCATCAATTTTTGTTGCAACAACCTTTTGCTTGTCGCTCATTTTACGGACGGATTTTATTATATCTCTGATTGACGCCGCCCTTTCAAATTCAAGATTTTCTGCGGCGTTTTCCATTTCTTCGGTCAGCTTTTTGATTGAATTTGTTGAACCGCCACGCAAAAATTCAAGCGCACGGTTAAGATTTTCGTTGTAATCTTTAAGCCTTACTCTGCCTGTACACGGAGCCATGCATTGCTTTATGTGATAATTAAGGCAAGGTCTGCCCTTTCCGCAATCTCTCGGAAACTGTCGGTTGCAGGTTGGGAGCATAAAGATTTTGTTGGCTTCCTCAACGGCATTTTTTACATAGTAACTGCTCTTGTACGGACCGATGTATTCCGCTCCGTCATCCTTTTTCTGCAATGTATATGACAGCTTTTCCAATCACCCGAGCTGATTCTTATATTAGCTGTAGCCCTTGTCGTCTTTAAGCAGAATATTATACTTTGGGGTGTGTTGCTTGATAAGGCTGCATTCAAGAATGAGTGCCTCAAACTCGCTGTCCGTGATGATATATTCAAAATCATCGACATTATCAACCATTCTGCGAACCTTTTCGGCATGGTTATTCTGCGAACCGAAGTATTGGCTGACTCTGTTTTTAAGAGCCTTTGCCTTGCCGATATATATAATTTTTCCGCTTTTGTCGTGCATGATGTACACACCCGGCAACAGAGGAAGTGCCATTGCTTTTTTGCGAAGCTGTGACATTTTCGGATTCACAAAATCACCGCCTTTTACGATTTCAGATTAATTTGAGAGAAACAAAAAGAGGCGGAAAAACCGCCCCTTGGTATTTTGTAAAATTTAAAGCTGATTATTCAGCAAAGCCTGACTCAACGAGAGAAACAAGGCCCTCAACCGCTTCAGTTTCGTCAGAACCGTCAGCAATTACCTTAATAGTAGTGCCGCCGATAATTCCGAGGGACAACACACCGAGAAGACTTTTTGCATTTACACGACGCTCTTCCTTCTCTACCCAAATTGTTGACTTGTACTCATTAGCCTTCTGAATAAAGAAAGTTGCCGGACGAGCGTGTAAACCGGCTTTATTCTGTACTAATACTTCCTTAACATACATTTTTAAAACCCTCTTTGCCTTTAAATTTTTAACCACCAATGCCTGCAAATTGCGGCTCAATTTAATATGTATTATAATCTTTTTTCCGAACAAGGTCAATACAATAAATTAATTTCGTGTTAATATGCACCTTGAGAGAATTTATTACCCTGTTTATTGTGCATTTTTACAAAATATTATGTTTTCCCCGTATTTTCCCCGTAAACACACGGTATTTCATATGTTTTTTCTTGTCTTATTTTATGTAAACACACCGATAATATACTGCAAAAATTACTTTTTGTTATATTCTTCAAGCATTTCGGGACGCTTGAGGGCAGTCACCTCTATGCTCTTTTCTTTTCTCCACTTTTCAATGTTTGCATGATGACCGCTCATAAGCACTTCGGGAACTTCTTTGCCTCTCCAGACTGACGGTTTTGTGTACTGCGGATACTCAAGAAGTCCGTTAAAATGACTTTCCTCGGTAAAACATTCGTTGTTGGAAAGCACACCCGGAACCATTCTTGAAAGTGCGTCCGCAAATACCATTGCGGGAATTTCTCCGCCCGTGAGAACATAGTCGCCGATTGAGATTTCTTCGTCAATAAACTCCTCAAGAAGTCTTTGGTCAACACCCTCGTAATGACCGCAGAGAATACAGATATTTTCAACATCGGCAAGCTCACGAAGTCTTTGCTGTTTCAATGTCTTGCCCTGCGGTGACATATAGACAAAATGCGGTCTTTTGCCGATTTGTTTGCAGATATCCTCAAAGCAGAGGGCAATAGGTTCGGCTTTCATAAGCATTCCCATTCCGCCGCCGTAGGGAGTGTCGTCAACTCTTTTGTGCTTGTCAAAAGCATAATCACGCAGTTGGTGACACACGATTTCAAGCACACCGCTTTTCTGTGCTCTGCCGATTATGCTTCCGTTTAAAACAGGCTCAAACATTTCGGGGAAAAGCGTTATAATATCAATCCTCATCGTCGAAAATTCCTTTCATGGGAACAATAAGAACATAGCCGTCATTGACATTGATTTCTTTTACAACATCGTCAATTACTGGAGCAAGGTATGTCTTGCCGTCGGCGTCTTTGATTTCGTAAACATCGTTTGCGCCTGTACGCAAAACATCGGAAATTTTGCCGTAGACTCTGCCGTTGCCGGCATCCTTAACCTCAAGACCGATAAGATCCTGAACAAAGTGAACACCCTCCGCAAGATTGATGTCGTCACGGTTGATATACACAACCTTGCCTCTGTATTTTTCGGCTGCCTCGATTGTGTCAACGCCCTTGATTTTTGCAAGAGCGATATTTTTGTGCGGACGGGATTTCACCTCGATGAACTCTGTTCCGTTTTCATCAAGCCACAGCTTTTTAAAGGCACAGAGAAATTCGGGAGAGTCGCACCACGGGTCAATTCTGACCTCGCCTTTTATGCCGTGTGTACCCACGATTTTTCCCGAATCAAGAAACTGTTTTTTCATAATTACCTCAAATTCCACAAAATAAATTCAGTCGGATTTTACTTTAATTCAATGATTGTAACACCGTCTTCGCCCTCGCCGAACACACCGAGTCGCTGACTTTTGACGGATTTGTTTGTTTTAAGATACTTGTTTATTTCACGCTTAAGCACACCCGTGCCTTTGCCGTGAATAATCGTCATTTTGCTCACACCCGAAAGCACGGCATTGTCGATTGCCTTGTCAACAATATTAATTGCGTCGAAGGCGGTTTCACCACGGACATCAACCTCTGTTTCGGGACGGACATCTATTCTGCTCGGCACATTTCTTGTGCTTGAAAATCTGTCCTTTGCGGGCTTGTTGTTTGATTTGAGCAAACGAAGATTCTTGATATCAACCCTCGTTTTGATTATGCCCGCCTGAACAAGCACAACACCGTCCTTGTTTGGTGGTGCAAGTACAGTTGCGTTTTTGTCGATATCGTAAATAAGAACCGTGTCGCCGACTTTGAGCGGTCTTGGCAGCTTGTACTCCTCATCGGGAGTATTGCGAGCTTGACAGGATCGGCATGAGCTCCATCTTGTCAATATTTTCTTTAGCTGTGTTCTTGCCTGAACGCTCATGTCCTTGGCTTTTCTCGCCTTTTCGAGCTCTTCGGCAACCGCGTCGGCTTGCGCTCTTGTGCGTGAAATAATACGCTGAGCCTCCTGTCTTGCCTTTTCAATCTCACGCTCTGCACGCTGTTTTGCCTTCTGCATTTCGTTTTCTGCTTTCTGCTTTTCGGTATTAGCCTTTGCAGTAAGTCTGTTTGCATTCTCAAGCTGTTTTTCAAGGCTTTGACGGCGCTTTTCAAGCTTTTCAACAACATCTTCAAACTGTCTGTTCTCGTTTGAAACAAGTTCGCTTGCTCGGCTGATTATCTCATCATCTATTCCGAGTCTTTTTGAAATTGCAAACGCGTTGCTCTTGCCGGGAACACCGATGAGAAGTCGGTAAGTCGGCTTGAGAGTTGCAACATCAAATTCGCAACTGCCGTTTTCAACTCCGGGAGTACGCAGAGCAAATTCCTTTAACTCCGCATAGTGGGTTGTTGAAGCGATTTTTGCGTGTTTGTCACGCAGTCTTTCAAGAATTGCAATTGCAAGAGCCGCACCCTCGACAGGGTCTGTTCCTGCGCCGAGCTCGTCAATAAGGCAGAGCGAGCCTGCGTTTGCAAGCTTTATATCTGAACGATATTTGTCATATGTCCCGAAAAGGTTGACAACGACTGTTCAATGCTCTGTTCGTCACCGATATCCACAAGCACTCTTCTGAACACGGAAAGCTCGCTGTTGTCGGCACACGGAACGAGAAGTCCGCACATTGCCATGAGCGTGAGCAGACCGATTGTCTTTAAAGTTACGGTTTTACCGCCCGTGTTAGGACCTGTGATTACAAGCGTGTCAAACTCTTTTCCGAGCATAACATCAACGGGAACAACCTTGTTTTTGTCGATAAGAGGATGACGAGCCTGTTTAAGCTCAATCATTCCCCTGTCGTTCATAATCGGCTTTGACGCTTTCATTGAATACGCAAGGTCAGCCTTTGCAAAAATCAAATTAAGCTGTGCAAGGTTCTTGTAGCTGTGGATAATGCTGTCGGCAAAATCGCCTGCATTTGCGGAAAGCTCAAAGAGGATTCTTTCAATCTCCTGCTCTTCCTTTGACTGCAAAAGCTTGATGTCGTTGTTTGCCTGAACAACGCCCATAGGCTCAATAAACACGGTTGCACCGCTTGACGAGGTGTCGTGTACAAGACCCGGAACATTGCCTCTGCATTCACTTCTTACGGGAACAACATATCTGCCGTCACGCTGTGTGACGATAGTATCCTGAAGATACTTTATGTATGTTGAGCTGTGAATAATTTTATCCAGTACCTCACGAGCCTTTGAGGAGGCTGTGCGGATTTTTCTTCTTATATCCGACAAAACAGGGCTTGCCTTATCGGAAATTTCCTCCTCGCTTATAATAGCCGAGGTGATTTTGTCCTCAAGAAACTTGTTGGAAACAAGTCCGCTGAAATAGCCGTCAAGAGAGCTTGCTCCTCCGCCCGAGCGTGAGTGCCACTCCTTGACCGTGCGGATTGTTCTGAGCGTTGATGCAACCGACAGGAGTTCGCCTGTGGTAAGGCAACCGCCTGCCTGTGCTCTGCGTAAATGTCCCGAACAATTTCCGGCACCGCCGAATGACGGAGCGCCGAATCTTCCGCTTAATGCAACTGCGTCATCGGTTTGCTGTAAAAGCTGTTCAACCTTTTTCAGTTCAAACACGGGTTCAAGATTCAATGCCATTTCACGGGCGTCATCAATCGAAGTCATTCCCGCAAGCCTTTCGAGGATTTTATCAAGTTCAAGTGTTTTGTAATGTCTGTTCATAATTCTACCAAATTCAATAATTGCAATTTTGTGTCAAATAATATTACAGTAAAACAACCAATTTATCGCATTGTTCGCCGATCAATTAGTGTTTAAACACTAATTGAATAGGTAATCACACAAAACTGCATTGTCTGATTAACTGCTTATTGTTTTGTAAAAAACAAGCGTTTTAAAGTCTTTTTCAAATCTGTATTTAAGATAACTTTCGCTCGCCGCATTCAGCACAACAAGGTCATTCTTCGGCAATGCAAACGAAAACAGCTTGTCATCATCGGCATAAACCGTGTGTCTAAGCGCCGTGAGCGTTCCCTCATTGAGAGCGATTGCGGGTTCCGACACATCCGTTCTGCAATCGGCACATTCAAGAGCGCCTATGCGTGGCAGAAAGTACATAAGCGGAGTAATGTATTCTCCGCATTCTCTGCACATTCTCAGGTCGGGCATATAGCCTGCCATGCTTGCAAGCCTCATTTCAAGACACGGCTTGATGAGGTCTGCACTGCGTTTGTTCTCTGACAAAAGGTAGAGAGAATTAAGCACAAGGCTCAGAAATGAGTCTGCCTTTTGCTCACGGGGGCAAATTGTCAGAGCGAGTTCGCAAAAATACTGTGCAAGGCACATTTTAGTAACATCACTGCGGAGCTTTGAGAAAATGCGAATCGGCTGTGCCTCGCCGATTATGTAACTTTCCCGACCTTTATAAATTGTAAGTCGGGAATATGAGAGGAGAGATGCCGCCGCACATTTGCCGTTTTTGATGTTTTTTGCACCCTTTACAAATGCACGGATTACACCGTTTGACTTTGTGAGAGCAAAACGAGCTTGTCCTGCTCACCGATATTCTGTTCCTTTATAATCAGTCCCTCTGTTCGGAATTTCATCGGTTTCCTCCCTGTTCACGGTGATTGCACCCGTGTCTTTGGCATCCTGAATACTTTTGTAGCGAATGTAATCAAGAACGCTTCCCGTGGTAAAGAATATTTGCCACGCACTCCAGTTATCCATAAAAACACCTCCGCAGTTAGTGTTTCACGGACGCCGTTTATTATATTATGAAAAATCTGACATTGTGTCAAATCGTGTACCCGAATCGCTTTTAATCGGATTATCAGTCAAAATTCTTTTCGTCATAGCCGAAATTCTGAAGAATCTGGGCACGGTTTCGCCAATCCTCTTTTACCTTTACCCATGTCTGTAGGAATACCCTGCAATCGAAAAATCTTTCGATATCCTGACGGGCAAATGTGCTGATTTTCTTGAGCATTGAGCCGTTTTTGCCGATAATAATACGCTTGTGGGTTTCTTTTTCACAGAAAATAGTAGCGTCAATATCAAGCATACCGTTATCCCTTGTTTTCATTTTTTCGATTACAACAGCCGTGCCGTGCGGAATTTCCCTGTCGCAAAGACGGAGTATTTTTTCACGGATAATTTCGGCAACAATAACTCTTTCGGGCTGGTCTGTAAGAGTATCGTCATCAAAGAAATGACCGCCCTCGCCTGCCTGCTTTTTAAGCTCATCAAGAAGTTCGTTCATACCGTTGCCGTCCTGTGCACTCACGGGAACAACTGCGTCAAAATCGTAGAGCAGACTGTAACGGGCAATCTGTTTCATAAGTTCTTCTTTTTCTTTGAGAGTGTCAATCTTGTTGATTGCAAGGATTGCCGGCATTTCCATTGACTTGAACTTTTCAATAAGGTTAAGTTCTGTGTTACCCGGTTCTTTTCCTGCCTCAACAACGAGCATACAGCAGTCAACACCGCCCACGGATTCATTGACGGAACGCACCATATACTTGCCGAGAGAGGTTTTCGGCTTGTGCATACCCGGTGTATCAAAGAAAACAAGCTGATACTCGCCCTGAGTAAGCACGCCTGTAATTCTGTTGCGGGTAGTCTGCGGTTTGCTTGAAACAATTGCAATTTTCTGTCCCATAAGTCTGTTGAGAATTGAACTTTTGCCCACATTAGGTCTGCCGACAATGGCAATAAATGCGGATTTATCTTTATTATCTGTATTTAACATATTACCTCACTATACAAAAATCGGGGGCAAGCAAAATGCCGCCCCTTTGTTAATGTTTATCTTTTCTTTTAATGCCCAAAATTGCGTTCTTGACTTTTACGGGACCTGCACATACAAAGACGGCAGAAATCACCGCAGATAAAATCAGCAAAACGAGCATAACGGGATTGTTTACAAAATACGAAAATATTTTTCCGATTACTTCAAAATCAAGAAAAAACAGCACCGCTGTAAACACAGCCGGAAATGACACGGCAAGCACGGCTGCGGCTGCAATGTCCTTGATAATCTTAACGGAAAAATCGTATCTGTCACAAAACAAATCACAAAGCTTTTCAACACAGGTGTTGATCATTTCAAGTGCAATTACAAGCGCACACAAAACGGCGAGCAATGCCCATTTTGCGGCAGAAAAATCGTAAAAGCAACCGAAAGCGAAAACATAAAATGTCGCAACAAGGTGAAATCTCATATGACTTTCGCTTTTTACGGCAAAGCAGAAACCTCTGAATGCACTTTTAAAACTTTTGATTTGCTTTTTCATACCCCGTAATATAACTACTCTGTCAAGCCATATCGTCATCAACTATGTAGCTTGATGACGCAGGAAGACCGAGCTGTTCCATAACAAGCTCTTCTTTTTCTCTCATTCTTACCCTTTCAAGCTTTTCCATATGGTCATAGCCGAGAAGGTGCAGAACACTGTGAGCGGTAAGATAGCCAACCTCTCTCTGGAGCTGTGGCCAAAGAGTTCTGCCTGATCTCTTGCCTTTTCCATAGAAATTACAACATCACCGAGAATCTGTGCGCCTGTTTCGGGATTGGTGTCATAAACACCGTTTTCGCCCATTGGGAAAGAAAGAACATCGGTTTCAATGTCCTTGTCACGATACTGCTTGTTAAGAGCCTTGATGCCCTCGTTATCCGTGAAAGTAACGCTGATTTCAGCAGAACCTTCAAATTTTTCAAGTCGCAGAACTGCGTTACAACAACGACGAACCAACATTCTGATACCTGTCGGAATCTTTACTGCTTTTGTTTGTTTGTGATAATTACCCTGATTTTATTATGCTCTGCCATTCATGATCATCCTTTCATTATTTTTAACCCGATAGCGTGGGATATGTGAAAATTAAGTAAATTAATTTTTGGAGCCGTTGTTTCGTAAATTATTAATGTCAGTGTTTTCAAATTTTGCATAAGCCTTGATGATATCCTGAACAAGGCGATGACGGACAACATCCTTTTCGTCAAAGAAACAGGTGCCGATATCGTCAATATTCTTGAGGATTTTGATGCAGTCTTTAAGACCGCTCTTTGCACCGTTCGGAAGGTCAATCTGCGTAATATCGCCCGTGATTACCATTTTTGAGTTAAATCCGAGTCGGGTAAGGAACATCTTCATCTGTTCCCTTGTCGTATTCTGAGCCTCGTCAAGAATTATAAAGCTGTCGTCAAGCGTTCTTCCTCGCATATATGCAAGCGGTGCAACCTCAATGTTACCTCTTTCAACATACTTTTGATATGTTTCCGCACCGAGCATATCAAACAATGCGTCATACAGGGGGCGAAGATACGGATCGACCTTGCTCTGCAAATCACCGGGCAAAAACCGAGCTTTTCGCCTGCCTCAACAGCAGGTCTTGTGAGAATTATTCGGTTAATCTGCTTGCTTCTGAAAGCCGTGACCGCCATTGCAACGGCAAGGTAGGTCTTGCCCGTACCGGCAGGACCAACGCCGATTGTGACGGTATTTTTTGCAATCTGCGAGCAGTAGCGCTTCTGACCGATGGTTTTCGGCTTAATAGGCTTTCCCTTTGAAGTAATACAGATGCAGTCACCTGCAAGCTGTTCTATTTTGTCCTCACTGCCTTCATTGACAAGCGAAATGCAGTAGCGGATATTTTGCTCGGAAAGTGCTTCACCACGGTTGATGAACTGCAACAGGCTTTCAATAACCTTGCAGGCCTTCGATGTGTTTTCGGCATCTCCCTCAACCTTAAGCTCACTGTCACGGCAGGTGACACGGACATTAAACTCCTTTTCAATCAGCTTAATATTTCCGTCAAAACTGCCAAAAAGTGCTACGGCATTTTCCATTCTGTCGATATTTATAATTTGTTCCGTAAAGCAAAACTCCCGTTTCTTCAATAATTCAAAACAATTATAACACATTTTACTTGAAAATGTACATTAAAAATAGCTTTTTTCACTAAAAAATAATTTTTGTGAATTTTGACGAAAACTAAACTTCACATAGCCACTCATTTGTAAAGGATAGAAACACTTTTTTACTCTTTCGTAATTATACTCAAAATCGCATTGCAATCGGCTTATTTTAGTTATTTAAATCTTCCGAAACTACCACAATATTGTCGTTTTTGTAATATAACTGTACAAATTTGATAACTCCCCGAAAATTAAAAATTTATCAAAATTACTCTCAGCCGTAAAATCGGCTTAAAATGCTTGACAAACGGGCAATTGTATATTATAATTCACAGGTGTAAAGAAATTTCTTTACATACAGACCAGAATCACGGGAGCTGTCAGGTATGGAAAAAACATTGAAGTATCTCTCTTGTTTGATTTTTACGGCGAGCTTTTAAAGCCCTCGGGCAAAAAGGCGATTGACCTTTATTATAATGAAGATTTGTCGCTTGCAGAGGTTGCCGATGAAACGGGAATAACAAGACAGGGTGTGCGTGACAGTATCAAGCGCAATGAGCAACAGCTTTTTGAGTTTGAAGAAAAGCTCGGTCTGTTCAAACAGTTCAGTAAGCTTGAGCAGGGGCTTGACGAAATTTCGGCTCTTGCACTTGAAATAAAAGAACTTTCACAGGATACACAAATCACAGAGCTTGCGGATGTTATCATCGAAAAATCAGGCTCGCTGAAAGATTAAAGGAGTTTTCATGGCATTTGAAGGACTTGCAGATAAGCTTGGCAATGCGTTCAAAAAACTGAAAAACAAAGGCAAGCTTTCTGAAAAAGATGTTAAGGAAGCAATGCGAGAGGTTCGACTCGCACTTCTTGAGGCCGATGTAACTACAAGGTTGCAAAGGACTTTACAAACAAGGTAACAGAGCGTGCTGTCGGTCAGGATGTTATGCAAAGTCTTACTCCTGCACAGATGGTTGTTAAGATTGTTGACGAGGAGCTTACAAGCCTTATGGGCGGTGAGGACGCACGAATTGAGTTTGCGTCAAAGCCTCCGACAGTCATCATGATGTGCGGTCTTCAGGGTTCGGGTAAAACAACCCACACGGCAAAGCTTGCAAAAATGCTGAAAAAGCAAGGCAGAAATCCTCTGCTTGCCGCCTGTGACGTATATCGTCCAGCCGCTATCGACCAGTTGAAGGTTGTCGGTGAAAAGGCAGGCGTTCCTGTTTTTGAAATGGGAAAAGCAAATCCCGTTAAGATTGCAAAAGAGGCAATCAAGCGTGCAAAGGACTACGGCAACGATGTTGTTATTCTCGATACCGCAGGCCGACTTCATATTGATGAGGCTCTTATGGATGAGCTTAAAAACATCAAAAAAGAAGTTAAACCAAACGAAATTTTGCTTGTTATCGACTCGATGACAGGTCAGGACGCAGTTAATGTTGCGAAGAGCTTTAACGAACTTCTTGACATTACGGGTGTTATTCTCACAAAGCTTGACGGTGACACTAGAGGCGGTGCGGCGCTTTCGGTAAAGGCTGTTACAGGCAGACCTATTAAATTTGCAGGTACAGGCGAAAAGCTTGACGATATTGAAGTTTTCCACCCCGACAGAATGGCAAGCCGTATTCTCGGCATGGGTGATGTGCTTACTCTCATTGAGGACGCACAGAATAAAATGGATGCCGAAAAAGCCGAAGAAATGGCTCAGAAGATGATGAGCAACAAATTCGACTTTAACGATTTGTACGATCAGTTTGAGCAGGTCAAGAAAATGGGACCGCTCAAGGGCATTCTCTCAAAAATTCCCGGTGTTGGAAAACAGCTTGAGGGCGTTGACATTGACGACAGACAGATTGACTGGGTTCAGGCAATTATCCTCTCAATGACACCCGAAGAAAGAAGTCATCCGCACATTATGAACCCGTCAAGAAAGCGCAGAATTGCGGCAGGTTCGGCAGAAGCATTGAAGAGGTCAACCGACTTATCAAGCAGATTGACCAGATGCAGAAGATGATGCGTCAGATGACAAAGGGCGGAAAAGGCTCTAAGAAAAGAAGAAAAATGAAAGCCTTCCCGGACTCGGCGGTATGCCGATGAACGGCATGGGACCTGCAGGCGGAATGGGCGGTCCCGACGGAATGCCTCCGTTCAAATAATTAACATTAATCAAACATTAAACAAAGTTTTTCATCCAATTACGGTTGGTGAATATAAATTAACAATTTTTATGAGGTGAACATTATGGCAGTAAAGATCAGACTTAGAAGAATGGGTTCAAAGAAGGCTCCTTTCTACAGAGTAGTAGTAGCAGATTCAAGATATCCGAGAAACGGCCGTTTCATTGAAGAAATCGGCACATATGATATTCTCAAGAAGCCTTCTGAGTTCAATGTTGATGCTGAAGCAGTTAAGAAGTGGATTGCTAACGGTGCTCAGCCAACAGACACAGTAAAGGCTCTTCTCAAGAAGAACGGCGTAATTGAATAATTGCGCTTCGGAAAGGACAAACAATGAAAGATTTACTTGCAGTTATCGCAAAGGGTCTTGTTGACGATCCCGATTCCGTATCAGTTGAAGCAGACGCTCCCAACGAAGAGGGAACAGTTGTTTACCACATTCATGTTGCAGAAAACGACATGGGCAGAATCATCGGAAAGCAGGGCAGAATTGCCAAGGCTATCCGCACAATTGCCCGCAGTGCCGCTATCCGCAGTGAAGAAAAAATCATGGTTGAAATCGACTGATTAACGGTTCATAACCGAACAAAAGCCTCCCACCACGGGAGCTTTTTTGTTTTGTCAACAGACAAAATCACACTTTTCAATGAAAATTGAGGGGTAAAAAACATACTTTTCAATAGAATTTAGGGGTTAAAAACTACACTTTTCAATGAAATTTGAGGGGCAAAAGCTACACTTTTCAAATTATGAGCAGAAATTTGATGTAAAAAACACGGTGCAACCTTATGCATTTGGGTTACACCGTGTTTTGTAAAATTGTTTAAATGTAGGCAGCTCTATGCTGTGATCATTTCATAAATTCTTCAAGCTGTGACTTATTATATTTACTCTTATAGATGTCATAGCCTGCCGTGTCAAGGTTTATGTTTGCGTGTCTTTTGTCAGCCTGAACATAAACATCATCACCCTTGACATATATCAAAACCCAAATATCACGACTGGTATCTTTCAGGTATGATAAAAGAAGAACATAACTCGGTTCAACATCTATCGAATCCACCTTATTATCAGATGTCATATATATCAAATCGTCAGATGCCTTCAACTTTTCGTTAAGGTTGTTTTTG
>ENA-OQDE01000906-OQDE01000906.1-human-gut-metagenome-genome-assembly--contig:-NODE-906-length-14003-cov-4.153863_pt1 | contig 14003 bp, 14 predicted proteins | sample MGYA00242768_ERZ504595 | MGnify/ENA primary metagenome ERZ504595 (study PRJEB26092, sample SAMD00036307) | human gut metagenome | host: Homo sapiens | study: EMG produced TPA metagenomics assembly of...
CATTTTTTAACTTTTCATGCTCGCCGATGGCATATCCAACCGCCGCTGAGATCGGTATCTCACAGTCCACCTGTACCGCTGCAAGTGTCTGTTTCCAGGTTTTTATCATCTTTTCCGCAGTTTCGCCGGTTCCTCCCGGAATGAGCGCAAGCATTTCATCTCCACCATACCGGAATGCCATCCCTGCATCTCCTAAAGCAATCCGTATTGACTGTGCCACTTTTACGATCATCTGATCTCCGGCAAAATGTCCGTATGTATCGTTTACATATTTCAAACGGTTAATGTCCCAGTAAACGATGGCAACCTGCTGGTAATCATATGTTCTTTTCTCAATGGTCGCAAGCAGCTTGTTTTTATTGTATAGCCCTGTCATCTCATCCGTCGCTGCCTTCTCTTCCATCTTCATCGCATTTTTCAGTGATTTTCAGATTACCTGATTTACAATGTTGGATACATAGACAAACGACATTGCCATCAGACACCGCGGCAGCACATAATACAGTGCAAGCGTGACTCCCGGATTTTCATTTACCTGATTCAGTAAAAAAGTTCCATTTTCAACCAGATGATTCATAGAAGTAGTTGTCAGAAGCACCATATTGGCATCGCACACACCATAATAATATCCTGCATAGGTACTGATAATAATGGAAAGCACTGTAAGTACAAACGTATATATGGACAGTTGCTTTGACGTGTACATACCGGCTATGATGATCGGCATCATAATAATAATGATCATATGATAGGTTAAGGACACACTCGCAGCCATGATGATAAGGCTGACCGCCGTAATACTGACATACTTCGTCAGCGGATGCTCCAGTCCAAGATGCAGTAAAATCAAAACATATACAGCTGCAAACAGACATCCTGTAACATACCCTCTTGTAAAAATCGTCTTGTCAACGATAAAAATATCAACACTGTTTAACAGCATCTCAAATGAGTAAACGATAATGCAAAACAGTATAAACCGGAATACATAAATATTTTGCGTCACGTTCTCCTCTTCATCGTTTGGATCTTTACTGAATAACCTGTGTATGGTCATACTCCATTTTTCCACTGACTGCACCTTACCCTTTCGGCTGATACCTGATATCCGAAACATGATACACTGTAATAAATGCTTTCGGATCTTCATAATTCATATAATTCATCAGTTTCTGATACTCGTTCTTGTCCACGATAGTAATGATTTCATTGCGTTTCTGCATATTATAAGCACCGATGGATTCATAGATCGTCGCCCCGCTATGAAGATCATTGAGGATAAAATTGCGGAGTTCCTCCTCTTTTTCCGTAATGATACACACACGGCGTTGATATTATGATCAAAAATAAAATGATCTAAAACGATCCCATTAAAATAGGTTCCCAAAATACTGAGTACCACTGTTTTTTTATCATAAACGAAAGCTGCTGAAAGTGCAACACACATCCCCGATAAGGACATTGCACGCCCAAGATCCATATGCAGATATTTATTCATGATCTTCGCAACGATATCAAGTCCGCCGGAGGATGCATTGCGGTTAAATAAAATACTGAGTCCCACACTGACCACTAAAATATAACACAGCACATCTAACTCCTGGCTGTCCGTCAGTGATCCAATATCCGGGAAAACCATTTCAAATATCCCTAAAAACACGGGGAGCATAATGCTGGTATAAACGGTCTTTACCCCAAATTCCCTTCCACAGGTAAAAAATCCGATGACCAGAAGCACCACATTTAAAATCATGGTGATTGCCGATAACGGCAGTGGAATAAAATTAGAAAGCACGATTCCAAGACCGGAAATACTGCTGACTGACGCATGGCTTGGCACCAAAAAGAAATACACTGCAGCCGCAATGACTGCCACCGCTGCCGTCAGTATCACGGTTTCTTTCGCAATCTCTATATAGTTCACTTGTTTTTCATAATATTCCTCGTTTCTGAGCAACTTGCTGCTGAGATATATTCCCATGCGAATTGCTGTTTTTTTCGATTCTACTGATGTTTTCTAAGCTGTCTTCTTTTGGTGAAATACAGGATTTTTTTTCAGCATGACAATTAACGGTATCACCATAATGATCCATGTAACCGGCTCTGTCCAGATGACGCCCCAGTAACCGAAATACCGGACGAATAACGCCGTGAACACGATCTTACATGCCAGTTCCAGAAAGCTGGAAAAGATCGGTGTCTTATAATCTCCGACTCCCTGCATCGTGTTGCGCAGGATCACGATCCACACACAGACCATCTCAAACAACATATCAACCCGCAGATACGTTGTTCCCCAGTATAGAATTTCTGCATTTTGCGTACTCGCTATAAAGCCAACCAGACAGGTAGAAATCGTATATGCCATGATCATGACCATCACCGCCCAGCCACAGCCAAGCATCAGCGCCGCCTTTAAGCCGGAAGTAATCCTGTCATATTTACCAGCGCCATAATTCTGTCCGCTGTAGGTTGCCATGGTCGCTCCCAGCACCGTGACCGGCAGTCCCCATATTTCAAAAACCTTTCGTGCTGCAGTATGTGCCACGATCACGGAAGTTCCAAGTGTATTGATTCCAGTCTGTAAGATCAGAGTACCAAGATTTACAAGACTCGACATCATTCCCATGGAAAGCCCGCCGGACAACATCGTACGCACTTCTGATTTTTCCAGTTTAAAATGTCTGCGTTCCACCTGAAGGATCGGGAAATGTCTTTTGATATGGATCACACAGAGCGCCACGGATACCACCTGTGAGATCACAGTTGCCGCTGCGGCTCCGCCAACACCCATGGAAAATACCAGAATACAGACATAGTCCAGAATGACATTTAACACCGCCGCAAGGATCAGAAAAATAAGCGGTGTCATGGAATCTCCGATCGCACGCAATACATTTGCACACATATTATAGGCAAGTGTCACAAACATCCCAAGCACCAGGATGCTGATATAGGTATATGCCATCTCTTTCTGTTCTGCCGGCACATGCATGATGCTAAGGAGTGGACGTAAAAATACAAATACGCCGATCACCAGTATCGCCGCCGTCACAAATCCTAAAAGAATCGTTCCCGCAACACTCTTTTTTAATTTTTCCGTGTCCCCTGCCCCAAAATATCTTGCCGTCACGATCGAAAAACCAAGCGTTAAACCGTTAAAAAATCCCGTCAGCAGATTATAAAGGATCGAGACGGAACCGACTGCCGCAAGCGCTCCCTCACCAAGGGTACTGCCTACAATCTTTGTGTCAATCAGCCCATAAAAAAGCTGGAACAGATTTCCCAAAAATACCGGGATTGCAAACTGCAGGATCAGTTTGACCGGCTTTCCTTCTGTCAGGTTTGCACCATTTCGTTTCATTTCACTTTGTATCCCTTTCTCTTTTCTGCTCTCAAATAATAAAATGATCGATTGCATCTAAAATATCGGAAAAATCTTCCCGCGGTGCAAGATCGATATAGCGTTTTAAGAGTTCCTCTTCCTGATCTTTGTATCTTCCATAAAAAATATCATACAGATTGTGTCCACGCAAATAGATTTTTATTTCTTCCATATGTGCTTTGATATCAGAAATGCTCTGCATCTCAAATCCAAGCACCTCCGTCAGATGTTTCCCGCTGCTAAGGCGGTGTAAATACTCCTTCCATTTTTCAAACAGCGTCTCATAAAATGTCTCCTCAGATTCGACCACACCAAGTTCGGTCATCACTTTGGGGTTGAAAAAATAGTTTTCAAATGAGTAGTATTTTAAAATCAGGACATTTTCCGGCCGGACCTTTGGCAGAGTGTCAACATCCTCCAAATTCCGCTGCTCATAGTAACGACAGAGCTGCCGCCCTAATTCCATACGGTCTTTTCCATCCCCGTCGCGTATCATCAGAAACTGATCCCGAAGGTAGATCTGGTTCATATATTTCAGGTTTGCGTAAGTCTTGATGTTGGTACAGCTGTTTGTCGTGATGATCGCAATTCTTGAGAGTTTTCCACTCTCATCGTAAGTCTCCGAATAATATTTCCGGATCAGAAGCGGCAGGCGGCTCTTGTCCTGTTTCCCCTCCACAATAAATACAAAGTTCACATTCATCAGATCACTTGCCGTGTAACCGAGATCTTCGAGGATCGCACTCACATCCGTCTTTTCACACATCTTCGAATATCCTTCGCCGTCTAAAACAATCTGTCTGATCTGCCTGCTGTTAAAGTTCGCCAATAGATTTGGCGAGTGCGTGGAAAAGATCACCTGGTTCTTTCTGGACAGGCGGTATAAAATCTCCCCGGAAACTTTCTGTAATTTCGGATGCAGAAATATCTCCGGATCCTCGATCATAAGAATGCTCGGGATCCGACTTTCCGTTCCCGTATATGTTTCAAGCAGCGACAACATGTAAATACTGCGCATGCCTTTTCCCATCTTTGCCACCGGTCTGGTCAGGTTCTGCGCCGGATTGTGGATCTCGGTCGTAACTTTTAACATCCGCTCCACATCCCGGTTCATCGAGTATAAGATCTCATCCTGTCCGCCGTTCTTTTTATAATTCTGATTTACTTTTCTCGCAAACTCGTCCAGATTTAACTGGTATAACTTGTAGTCCAAAAGTTTCGCTGTCTCAAAAGCATCCAGCTCTGCCGGTGTTTTCTTCTCGATCAGACCGATACACGAAAAGCAGTGCCCGCATTTTTTTGCCTGATTGAACATACAGGTGTCCGCACGCATTCGTTTTAACAGTTCATCCTCCTGCAGCATTAAAAGGTCGCCCTGCAGCTGGTTTAGATCACGCTCCGCATCCAGATAGTAGATCTTCGGAAACACCTGTGGGATACAGGAATTATTTTTGTGCTCCCCATCCTGATAGCGCACCCAGCCATCCCGGTGTGCGATAAAGGTAAACTGCAGTACACCGCCTGACTCTCCTTCGTTCACGGAAAATGATGGCAGCTTTTTACAGAAATCCTCAAGCCACGTCTCATATCTTTTATACTGGCTGACTATGCCGTTCTGATGCAGCCATTTTAAATCTTCAATGGAAAATTCTAATGACAGATCCATCTCAATGTTGGCACAGTCACCGTCAAAATCTTCCGCAGAAATATGATAATCTCCAAAAGCCGCACGGATCGCCTCTAAGATCGTTGTCTTTCCTGTATTGTTCTGTCCTACCAGAATCAATGCATTTTCGATGCTGTCGATTTTCATCTCGTGGATCGCTTTAAAATTTTTTATATGGATACCGGTCAGCTTCATATGCTTCCTCCCACATTATTTTCATTCATATCATGTGCAAAATCGTCACATGATCCAATTCGCCGTTTGCTTACGCCCATGATACCTTTTATTCTAACACTGAAATCCTGATCCGTCATCAGCCTTTACAGGAATCTGTTTTATCAGAAATATTTAAAAATACATCACAAAATATAAGTTCTTCTTTACAAAGCCTTATCAGTATGCTATAACAAAACTTGTCAAAACTAATATTTCATATTAGCAGAGTAGAACTCTGTGCGTTAAGTGCCATGTGAACAGGGAGTTGTCACACGGACGAAAAACAAAGGCGCTGCTTTTGTTTGCGGTACAGAATTCGCATCCCGCTGCTGCATAAAGGTATTTATGTCTCCTCTATGTGGTTTTAGGAAACTGCTAAGGAAGGAGGCTTTTTTTATGAAAAAATTAAAGGAACTGTATCAACAATCACTTCAGGAACTGTGCCACACAAAGACGGTCGTGCTCTGCGGACTCTTAGCTGCACTCGCCATCGTCTTAAGTATGGTCGCAAGCATCCAGCTCGGTCCTTACATCAAGATCGGCTTTTCCGGGCTGCCAAACCGCATCGTTGAATTTTTATTCGGTCCGGCGGTCGGATGCCTGTTCGGCGGTGCGCTCGATCTTTTAAAGTATGTCTTAAAGCCGGATGGTCCATTTTTCTTTGGATTCACCTTTAATGCCATGCTTTCCGGTCTGATTTACGGCACCCTGCTCTACCGCCGTCCGGTCTCAATCAAGCGTATCGTGATCGCCGAGTTTTTTGTAAAGCTGGTCATCAACTGCGGTCTGAATACGCTCTGGATCTCCATGCTTTACGGAAAAGGCTTTATTGCACTGCTTGGTCCGCGTGTCATCAAAAACGTGATCATGCTGCCAATTGACAGCTTTATCCTGTTCTTTGCACTGACTTATGCGAAAAAGATTGCGGCGCAGTTTGGATTTTTCACAGTAAAATCAGGTGCGAAGGAACGTGCCTGATGGGTAAAATCTGATAGTGGATTCTTTTTAGAATTGCAAGTCAAAGTTCAGAATCATAGATTGTATCCTGCGCAGGCATAGCTATAATCGTAAACAAAATGCAGAGATGTGTATCCGTAAATGAATATACATCTCTGCATTATTTTTTCTTTATTGAAACTGCTTAAACGCCTCTCTCTGGCAGTAATCATATCAGAAAGCCGATGTAATTGTAATGATTACATTTAATATTTCTCGCCATAATGCCATTTCATTGATTTTTGATCCATAAGCAGTACGATCAGCGTTCCACCCTGCACAATGGCATTCTGCCCCGACAAAAATCTCATTTTCACACTACCACATTTTTCGAAGTCCTTTCGGATAGTGGTTTTTCATGATTCCACCCGCCAGTTTTCCCCAGCCGCTGCTAAATCCGTCTGCCATGATCAGATACCATCCCTTTTCTCCCTCATAAGAAAAAGTTCCGCCATTTAAATAACCACGAATCACCTCTCCGTCCGAAGCCAGATCTGCCGTATAGCGCACCTGTTCTTTTTTTAGTGCCAGTGCAAGCGCATGTGACGGCTCCATGCGGTTCTTTTTTACCGTTCCAAGATGCAGTCCCGGTCGCAGGACTTTAAGACCTTTTACAGAAGGCATACCTTTCGGTGCAAGGTAAAGCTGATCTCCAAATTTCACATATGTACCATTTTTCTCCAGTCCGGCTAATGTCTGTGGATCTAATGTATCTTTCGCAAAATCCAGAAATTCCACGATTCCTTTGCCCGGTACTTTCAGATCTTTTGCAGGGATTCCTTTTTCTTCCCCATTCCGGCAATAACCCTGTCTTAGTGTTCCCTCTTTTTCAAGGACAGCCAGATAGTGGCCCTCTCCATTCAGATGCTGTGGCCAGAGACGGATCGTCTGTGCAATCTCAGGCAATACCTGTCCCATTTTTTCCCTGAAATAAGCCCATTCCGGTACTCCTGCCGACATGCCATCTGCCTTTTTTACTTCCACGATACGAAACTCCGGGTGCCGCAGCAGAAAGCGTGTCATGCTTCCCTCATTCTCTGCCGGGGCAAACGTACAGGTGGAATACACGATCCTGCCGCCCGGTGCAAGCATTGAAGCCGCACAGTCTAAAATTCCATCCTGCCTTTCGGCACAAAGGCTGACATTTTCAGGGCTCCACTCTTCACATGCCGCTTCATTTTTGCGGAACATGCCTTCCCCGGAACACGGCGCATCCACCAGAATACGGGTAAAATAATCCTCGAACATCTCCGCTAAACGCTGTGGCGTCTCGTTCGTCACCATTGCATTTGCAATCCCCATCCGCTCCACGTTCTCAGATAAAATCTTCGCGCGTGCCGGATGGATTTCATTGCAGATGAGAAGTCCCTGCTCCTTCCACTTCCCTGATGTGTACATTTCATGCATTCTTGCCGCGATCTGTGTGCTTTTTCCGCCAGGAGCCGCGCACAAATCTAAGATCCGTTCCTGACAGTCTGCCGCTTCTTTTTGCACCACATCATAATCTTCCATCAGATAGGAAACCGGCGCCATGGCACTCGGCTCCTGGATATAATACACGCCCGCCTCATGAAGCGGATGCCTGCCCGGAGTGTCATCTTTTTCATAGTAAAATCCATCTTTCGCCCAGGCTACCGGCTGCAGGGAAAAAGGTACTTTTTCCTTCATCTGCGCAGTATCTCCCTTGATACTGTTTAACCGCAGTGCCTGATATTTATCCTTGTCATAACTTTCTAAAAATGCCGGATATTCATTTCCGAGCATTGATTCCATTCTGTTTAAAAACGCTTGTGGAAGCATTTTAATCCTCCTTGTTTTGCGGAGCAAAATGCGACTGCCTTTGCAGGAGCAGAGGATTTTCCTCCTTGTTTTGCGGAGCAAAATGCGACTGCCTTTGCAGGAGCAGAGGATTTCCCTCCTTGTTTTGCGGAGCAAAATGTCTGCTATGTTGCTTTTACATAGCATGTGCCTCTTGCAGGAGCAATGCCCAGCACACTGGGCAATATTTTTCTCCTTTAGTTTTGCTTTTCCGTTTCTTTCTGCTGTAAATAAAAAACCGCCTTTTGTGCTTCTATCTCTTCTCGCAATTCCTCTTCCGTTGGCAGATATAATTTATATTTGCTGGCAAATAGCTGTTCATTTCCATGCAGTATAGAATACCTTGCAATATCCTCATCTGTTTCCGAACACAAAACAATGCCTAACGTAGGGTTGTCATCCGGTGACTTTTTTAATTCATCATACATGCGAATGTACATATCCATCTGCCCTACATCCTGATGGGTAATTCTGGTTGTTTTCAGATCAATCAATACAAAACATTTTAAAATATAATTATAGAACACCAAATCTATAAAATAATCCTGTTTCTCAGTGTGAATATGCTGTTGTCTTGCAACAAACGCATAGCCTTTTCCCATTTCCATAAGAAATTTCTGCAAATTTGAGATAATGCTCGATTCTAATTTTGTCTCATTAAAAGAAGCGTCCAATGTCAATCCTAAGAATTCTACCACAACTGGATTTTTTATAAATTCTAACTTGTCCTGCTGATACTCAAACGTCTTTTCCTGCATCTCATGCTCTACAGCATCTTTATCTTTCGACTGCAGTAATCTGTAATAATATTGTGTATCTATATTCCGCTGTAAAGTACGCACACTCCAGGTTTGCTCATATGCTTCTTTTTCATACCAATCACGCGCTGTCTTATCATGCACCTGTAATAAAGTTCTATAATGAGACCATGAAAGTCTAATATTAGATTGTCGACACAGTGTGTCGACAATCTCTGGAAAAGCTTTATAAAATCGTACACAATGATAAAGATTACTTCTGTCATAACCTTTTCCATATTTATCTGTAAGTTCTTTTGACAATTTTTTGATAATCTCTACCCCATACTCTGCACGATCTTCACCCGCCAGTTCTTCCTCTGCGATCCGATACCCGATCAGCCAGTTTCTCTGTGACAATATTGTATTAACTGCACGATAGGCTTCTTTCTGTGAAACTTCTATGATATTTTGAACATCATTTAAGATATTTTCCGTTTTTTGAAATTTGTTCATAATATCATTATTTTCAATTTTCAATGCATCATTCATCTGCCAGTCTCCTTTCCGGGAGATAATATCTGCCTTATTTTTCTGTATAGACCTGACCTGTACTAGATCTGGTTGTATATTTGTTCTTAATCTTTCAATACCCGTTTATTGTACCATATCCCCACCGTATTTACACCAGTTTTCTCCCCTCTCATAATCTAATCGTAAAATCAGTACATTCCCAGATGCACGCAAAAAGCTGGCATTCTCATCTATAGAACACCAGCCTTTTATTCTCATTTACCATTCTTTCCAGACTTTCAACATCCGGTTATATGCTTCATCCAATACCTTCCTTGGTGATGCCAGATTCAGCCTTATACATCCTCTTCCATCTTCCCCAAATACACTTCCCATATAAACTGACACATTTGCTTTTTTCAAAAACCACTCTTCTAATTTCTGCTCGGTTAGTCCGGTTTTCTGATAATCTATCCAGAGCAGATATGTTCCTTCTCTCGGATAAACATGAAATTCTGGAAAATGTTTTGCGAAAAAATCTCTTGTAAACACTTCATTCGCATCTATATATTTTTTGACAGCCTCATACCAGTCATCACATTCTGTATATGCCTTTTCTACCGCAGTTACTGCAAAAATTGTCGGATTATGCATCCCAATACGATCAATAGTAACCTCTATCTCTTTTCTTAATTTTTCGTTTGGAATTATCATATAGGAAACAATAACTCCAGGAATGTTAAATGTCTTTGTCGGCGAACTTGCTAAAATCAGTCTGTCATTCATCTCTTCTGTAACATCCAACGCTGTCTGATGTCTCACTCCCGCTTTCATCAGATCACCATGAATCTCATCCGTAAATAAAATCAGATCGTGTTCTCTACAGAAGTCTGCAACTTGCACCAATTCTTCTTTCGTCCATGCCCGTCCTGTTGGATTATGCGGATTGCACAAGATCATCATTTTAGTATGTTCATCCACCATTGACTCCATTTGCGCAAATCCATTTCATAGTGTTCCCCATTTTTTTTAAGCGGACTGGACAGCATTTTTCTGTTATTTTTTAAAATTGAATTCTGCAATGGACCATATGCAGGTGTATGCATAATAATACCGTCACCTTTTTCTGTATATGTTTCCACACATATACTGGATGCAATATTGATTCTTGGACAAAAACGATCCATTCTCTAGGGATATCCATATTGTATTGTTTTTTATACCATCTTTGAATACTGAGAAAAAATTTATCACTTAAATCGGTATATCCCAAAACACCCATATCCAAAATTTTATGCAGACTATCTCTGATTTCAACAGGTGCCCGAAAATCCATATCAGCAACACCCAAATGAATCATATCTCTTGTCCCATATTTTTATCCATGGTATCCCATCTGCCACAATTTGTGTTTCTACGATTCACTATATCATCAAAATCATACTGTGTTTCCATATACAATCTCCTCGTCATATTGGTTATACTGTTTCATTTTCCTTCTGAAGTGCCAGATACTCATCATAATACTCATCCCCAGGTTTTATCTTTGCAATACCAAAGCCTGTAAATCCCCATATAATCGCAAATATAACACCTGTGTAACAAATAACAGCCCAAGGAAGATAGGATAATGTAGGCACTCCAAGTGTTGTTGCCATATAAACACCTGCTGCTGTCCACGGAACAATCGGTTCTACAACTGTTGCAGAATCTTCCAGAGTTCTTGATAAATTCTTAGGCTGTAATCCCTTTTTGATATAGGTTTTTGCAAACATTTCTCCCGGTATTAAAATGGATAACTGACCGTTACTCGTCACAAAAACAGCCGTAATACATGAAACAATCGTTGCAACAATCAATCCTCCAGTCGTTTTTACTGTTTTCATCAACTTGTTTAAAACAATATCTAATGATCCCGTTACTGCCAGCGTTCCTGCAAATCCATACGCACAGAATGCAATCAAAACCGTGTTTAACATGGAAAGCATACCACCACGCTCTAAAAGTCTTGGAATATCTGGTATCAATGCTGCTGCATCAAACCCTGTCTTTGTTACCATGTCAAGACTGAATCCACTGATTGCTGCCGTAAAACACTGCTGTAAGGAAAATCCTTGAAAAACAGTCGCATTAAAAAACGCAACAACGCTTGATATCAACATGACTGGGATCGTCGGTTTCTTTCGAATTGAACCATATAAAACAATGAGTGGCGGTAATATTACAAGCGGATTAAACCGAAACAGGCTCTCTAATGTTGTCAATATTGTTTCTACTTTTTCCGGTGTTGCCACAGTACCTCCACCTGCTGCTGAAAAACCGGCTATTGTATATACAATAATACAAATGATACATCCTGGAATTGTCGTATAAAACATATGCCCTATATGATCATACAATTTCGAACCTGCTGCAATCGGTGCAAGATTCGTTGTATCTGACAACGGAGACATTTTATCTCCGAAATATGCTCCTGATACCACTGCACCTGCTACCATCGGAAGTGGAGCCCCCATACCTGCTGCTACTCCCATCAAGCTACTCCTATCGTTCCGGCTGAACCCACGATGTGCCTGTACAAACTGATACAACCGCTGTAACAAGAAATGATGTAACCGCTATGTACCGGGGACTTATAATTTTAAGTCCATAATATACCATCATCGGGATTGTTCCACCAATCATCCACGAACCAATCAAAAAACCAACAATGATTAAAATAAATATTGCCGGCATTGTTTTTGAAAGTTTACCAACAATAGAATCCATGATATCATCCCATGTATATCCCAACGCGATAGCAATGACTGCCGCCACTGCCGCCGAAACCAGCATCAGTACCTCTGGACTCAGTCCCATAACTGCATAACCAACTCCGAGCAGTAAAATCATAGCTAAAATAGGAAGTACTGCCAGAAAAAATGTTGGTTTTTTCTTTTCTCTCACTTTTTGATTACCCATAGATAAATCCTCCTCATGGCTGGATACATTTTTTCCAGCTAATCTTCATTTGTTTTTCTCTATTTCACCACCGCAATTACTTCTACTTCACATAATACATTTTTCGGAAGTGTTTTTACTGCTACACAAGATCTTGCCGGTTTGTCTGTGAAATATTTTGCATATACCTCATTAAAAGCAGCAAAATCATTCATGTCATTCAAGAAACATGTTGTTTTTAAAACCGAACGATAGTCCGTTCCGGCCTCTTTTAAAATAGCCCCAATATTTTCCATAACCTGTTCTGCCTGAGGAACAATATCTCCAGAAACAATTTCCCCATTTTCCGGATTTACAGGAATTTGTCCTGAACTGAACAAAAGTTTATCGTATTGTACAGCCTGTGAATAACATCCAATTGCCTCCGGAGCATTTTTTGTAAAAATTTGTTTTATCATTTCATCCATCTCCTTTATTTTTTGATAATTTGATTATAGCAATAAAATATATTTTAGTCAATAGAATTTTATTCATTCAATAAACTTTTATTCATTTTTTCTTGCACATTATTTCTTTTTTACTTATAATGATTAAGGTAGTATCAAACTTTACTTTATGATAAAATATATTTTAGTTCATGCATGATTGTATGAACCAGTAAACACAAATGATATGAACTATGAAGAAAGAGGTATTTATTATGGATAATCCTTTTTTAAAACTTACTGTAACAGACCGACAAATTCTTAACTCTTATGCACTCATGTTAAACGGACTTGGTGCATACCTTGGTGACGGATACGAATTAGTACTTCACAGCTTAGAAAGTCTTGATCACTCTGTCATAAAAATCATCAACGGACATTTTACTGGAAGGAAAGAAGGCTCTCCCATTACCGATCTCGCTTTAAAAATGTTAGGGGAGCTTGAACAGGATCCTTCACGTACTGTTTCTCCTTATTTCAATAAAAGCAGTTCTGATTCAATGCTTCGCTCTTGTACAATTCCTATTACAGGCGAACACGGCCGGATTATCGGTTTACTTTGCATAAATTTTCATATGGAAATGCCACTCTCCGAATTTCTGCAAGGAATGCTTCCTTCACAGGACTCCTCTTCTGTAACACAGGCTTCCTCTGAAACTTTTTCAGACAATATTGATGACCTGATACTTTTTTCACTTACAGAAACCAAAGAATCCGTATACAATGATCCCGGCATTTCTTCTTCCAATAAAAATAAAGAAATTATTTTCCGTCTGTATCAACAAGGCATATTTAATCTTAAAGATGCTGTGATCAAAGTTGCCAACCAGTTAAATATTTCAAAAAATACTGTCTATATGCACATTCGAAATTTCAAAGTTTCATCTCCATCCAATTAGAAAGAATCCCAATCGGATTTTTCTGATTGTTCATACTATAATCTGCTTCTTCACAAAAGAATCGCATAAGTTCTTCTTGTCCAGCACAATAGTTTCACAAAACAAATGCCAAAATCCTGCATAAATACAGGATTTTGCATTTTGGTCCGTTATTTTAAATCCACTTCATCAGTCACAAATCGCTATATGGTATTTCACCTTGCGGAAAATCTTCCACACCAGAATTATCGGCATAGCCAAAACAAGATAAGCCGTGGACAAAAGTCCTGCGGCACCACCAACGATCATCATAACCCAAATAAGAATCTGCATTTTTTCTACCTCTCATAAAATAATATTTTTATTTTT
>ENA-OQDE01000908-OQDE01000908.1-human-gut-metagenome-genome-assembly--contig:-NODE-908-length-13948-cov-1.834021_pt1 | contig 13948 bp, 19 predicted proteins | sample MGYA00242768_ERZ504595 | MGnify/ENA primary metagenome ERZ504595 (study PRJEB26092, sample SAMD00036307) | human gut metagenome | host: Homo sapiens | study: EMG produced TPA metagenomics assembly of...
GGACGACGTAGCTCAGGCCGAAGAGGCGGTGAAAGTGGCGAAAGGTGTTGAGGGCGTGACCTCTGTCAGCGACAAACTGCACGTTCGCGACGCTAAAGAAGGCTCTGTGAAGGGCTACGCGGGTGACCCCGCCACCACCAGTGAAATCAAAGCCAAACTGCTGGCGGACGATATCGTCCCTTCCCGTCATGTGAAGTTGAAACCACCGACGGCGTGGTTCAGCTCTCCGGTACCGTCGATTCCCAGGCACAGAGCGACCGTGCTGAAGTATCGCCAAAGCGGTAGATGGTGTGAAAAGCGTTAAAATGATCTGAAAACTAAGTAATTCGTCGTAATTCGCCCTCCCGAACTTTGTCGGGAGGCGCGATGTGCACCACACTAAAATATCGCATTGAGTGATTTTCACGCTCATATCAAGCGGTGACATTAACTATGGTAAAGGAGACGCTTATGTTTCGTTGGGGCATCATATTTCTGGTTATCGCGTTAATCGCCGCCGCACTTGGGTTTGGTGGTCTGGCCGGTACCGCTGCAGGCGCAGCTAAAATTGTCTTTGTCGTCGGGATTATTCTGTTCCTGGTGAGTTTGTTCATGGGCCGAAAACGACCCTAGATTTCAGACCATTAAGAAAATTTTATCCAAAGCCAGTCCAGCGGACTGGCTTTTGCGGTTTTAGCGAATAATAAATTGCGTTACTTTGTCATTCTTTCACAACAAAAACAGGAAGGCAGAGGTGGGGCAGCGAATACCTGTAACGTTGGTAATATTGCGCCGTTGTCGCTAAGGCCGTTCCAGCCTGGACGAATAGCTCTGGTGTGCGAAGGCGGCGGACAGCGTGGAATTTTCACGGCTGGCGTGCTGGATGAGTTTATGCGCGCGCAGTTTAATCCTTTCGATCTTTATCTCGCACATCTGCCGGGGCGCAGAACCTCTCGGCGTATATCTGCAATCAGCCGGTTACGCGCGCAAAGTCATCATGCGCTATACCACAAAACGCGAATTTTTCGATCCATTGCGCTTTGTCCGTGGAGGAAATCTTATCGATCTCGACTGGCTGGTGGAGGCCACTGCAAGCCAGATGCCGTTGCAAATGGATACCGCCGCGCGGTTGTTTGACAGCGGCAAATCTTTTTATATGTGCGCCTGTCGTCAGGATGACTACGCGCCGAATTACTTTTTACCAACCAAACAAAACTGGCTGGATGTGATTCGCGCCTCCAGTGCGATACCTGGCTTTTATCGTAGCGGAGTGTCGCTGGAAGGCATTAACTACCTGGATGGCGGGATCAGTGATGCGATTCCGGTTAAAGAGGCGGCAAGGCAGGGCGCTAAAACGTTGGTCGTCATCCGCACTGTGCCGTCACAAATGTACTACACGCCGCAGTGGTTCAAACGCATGGAACGCTGGCTGGGTGACAGTAGCCTGCAGCCGCTGGTCAATCTGGTGCAGCATCATGAAACCAGCTATCGTGACATCCAGCAATTTATTGAGAAACCACCGGGCAAGCTGCGGATATTCGAAATTTATCCACCGAAGCCATTACATAGTATCGCGCTTGGCAGTCGGATTCCGGCGCTGCGTGAAGACTATAAACTTGGGCGTTTATGCGGGCGATATTTCCTCGCCACGGTTGGCAAGCTATTAACTGAAAAAGCGCCGCTTACCCGCCATCTGGTGCCAGTGGTGACGCCGGAATCGATCGTTATTCCGCCTGCGCCAGTCGCCAACGATACGCTGGTTGCCGAAGTGAGCGATGCTCCGCAGGCGAACGACCCGACATTTAACAATGAGGATCTGGCTTGATTTGCCGTTTTATCGACACCCACTGTCCATTTTGATTTCCCGCCGTTTAGTGGCGATGAAGAGGCAGCCTGCAACGCGCGGCACAAGCGGGTGTAGGCAAGATCATTGTTCCGGCGACAGAGGCGGATAATTTTGCCCGCGTGCAGGCGTTAGCGGAAAAATATCAACCGCTGTATGCCGCATTGGGCTTGCATCCTGGTATGTTGGAAAAACATAGCGATGTGTCTCTTGATCAGCTACAGCAGACGCTGGAAAGGCGTCCGGCGAAGGTGGTGGCGGTGGGGGAGATCGGTCTGGATCTCTTCGGCGACGATCCGCAATTTGAGAGGCAGCAGTGGTTACTCGACGAACAACTGAAACTGGCGAAACGCTACGATCTGCCGGTGATCCTGCATTCACGGCGCACACACGACAAACTGGCGATGCATCTTAAGCGTCACGATTTGCCACGCACTGGCGTGGTTCACGGTTTTTCCGGCAGCCTGCAACAGGCCGAGCGGTTTGTACAGCTGGGCTACAAAATCGGCGTAGGCGGTACTATCACCTATCCACGCGCCAGTAAAACCCGCGATGTCATCGCAAAATTACCGCTGGCATCGTTGTTGCTGGAAACCGACGCGCCAGATATGCCGCTCAACGGTTTTCAGGGGCAGGCTAACCGCCCGGAACAGGCTGCCCGGGTGTTTGCTGTGCTATGCGAGTTACGCCCGGAACCTGCGGATGAGATTGCGCAAGCGTTGCTAAATAATACGTATACGTTGTTTAACGTGCCGTAGGCGGACAAGGCGTTTACGCCGTATCCGGCATGTCACAAATACAGCGCCGGGAATATTAAGCGGCTCACCCCGCGCACCAATAATGCATCAGCCAACGGCTCAACGTCTTCCGGCGTGGCGCTCGCCCAGCTTTGCGCCTCGCCATACACGCCGTGGCCATGAAACGCGTTCAGGCGTACCGGAACATCGCCGACTCCTTGATAAACGCCGCCAGTTCTTCGATGTGCTTGCAATAATCCACCTGGCCAGGGATTACCAGCAAACGCAAGTTCCGCCAGCTTACCGCGCTCTGCCAGCAAACAGATGCTGCGCTTAATCTGCTGATTATCGCGTCCGGTTAATTGCTGATGACATTCGCTCCCCCACGCTTTGAGATCGAGCATTGCGCCGTCGCACACCGGAAGCAATTTTTCCCAGCCGGTTTCGCTCAACATGCCATTACTGTCCACCAGGCAGGTGAGGTGGCGCAGTTGCGGATCATTTTTGATAGCAGTAAACAGCGCCACCACAAACGGTAGCTGGGTCGTGGCTTCGCCGCCGCTTACCGTTATCCCTTCGATAAACAGCACTGCTTTGCGGATATGGCTAAGCACCTCATCCACGCTCATGGATTGCGCCATTGGCGTGGCATGTTGCGGACACATCTTCAGGCAGGTATCACATTGCTCGCAGACCACAGCGTTCCACACCACTTTGCCGTCAACAATCTGCAACGCCTGATGCGGACACTGTGGCACGCACTCCCCACAGTCATTGCAGCGTCCCATCGTCCACGGATTGTGACAGTTTGCAGCGCAGATTGCAGCCCTGCAAAAACAGAGCCAGACGACTGCCTGGCCCGTCAACGCAGGAGAAGGGGATAATCTTACTGACTAAAGCGCATCTGCTGTTCATGGCTTATCACGCGCGGCTGGCGTTCCAGAATACGAGTGTTGCGTGCGGCTTCTTCGCCCAGCCAGGTGGTGTTGGTGCGTGAACCTTCGGCGCGATATTTTTCTAAATCCGACAAACGCACCATATAACCGGTAACGCGAACCAGATCGTTACCGCTGACATTGGCGGTAAATTCACGCATTCCGGCTTTAAAGGCACCGAGGCAAAGCTGTACCAGTGCCTGCGGGTTACGTTTGATGGTTTCGTCGAGCGTCAGAATGTCGCTGATGCCGGAATAATAATAAGCATGATGCGGGGCGACAGTTTGCAGATGGGTGATCGGATCTGGCTCATCGCCATACGGCAACGCGCGCCCGGCGTGGTGCCGATATCGGAACTGATCCCCGACTGTGCGTGTAACATGGCGCGTTTTTGCCAGCCATATTTCACGGGGGTATTGGCGACAAACTCCGCCAGTTGCGCGCTGATGCGATAACCCACTTCATTTGCAGCAGCTTCTTTACCGTAACGTGCGACAATTCCTTCTTTCTCACACAGTAAGTTAACTGCTTCCGCCAGTCCGTACATGCCAAACATTGGCACAAAACGTTCAGGGTTAATCAGCCCTTCTTTCACCAGGAAGCTATTCTCAAAGAAGTGTGATTGTTGATAGAGGAATTCACACCGCGCATCGATGATGGCGATCTGCTGCTGGCAGTAGTGCGGTAGAGTGCGCGTAAAGAAGTCATCCAGTGATTCACTGCGCTCGGCAATGGCTTTCAGGTTAAGGCGTACCAGCGTGCTGCCACCACCCGCCAGCGGCAGTGAGTTGTAACAGCTCACAATCCCGTAGCCCCCTTTTGTGAAAATTTTATCATGCACCGGACCGTTGGCGATGTGCGGTTTGCTACATTCACAGATGTTCTTCGCCACTTCCAGCAGCAGGTCATCAGGGTGATTTCAGGATCGTAGATAAAGGTCAGGTTCGGTGAAACCTGCTTCAGCTCTGCGTCTGCACGTAATATCGCACGGGTAATGGGCGAATCAGACGGGCCGATATTGGCGTGCATAAGGCATCTGGCAGGTTCTGTCGAGGTAACGCCAGAAACGTTTTATTCGAATATCTATCTCGTCTTGTGTTAGAATTCTAACATACGGTTGCAACAACGCATCCAGTTGCCCCAGGTAGACCGGCATCGATGTGACCGACGGTACATGGTGGTAAAGAATGGTCAGCAGAGAGAGTGCGTCATCAAGGTCTTTCGCGCCTTCCAGCTCCAGCCATTCGGAACCGTGCGCCAGAAAACGGGCGTAATCGGGTAAGACATAGCGCGGTTTGTACGGCGCATGACCTTCAAACATATCGCAGATTACACCCTCATCCAGCGCGCGGCGGGCTTCGGCAGGCAGCTGTGGGTAAGGCAGATTGTTTTCTGCTTCCAGTGCCAGAAAATGGCGCTTCTGCTCCGGGCTAAGCACTGGGCTGGTGACAATTTGCAGGCAACGTTGTTGCAGTGCATTTTCATGAGAAGTGGGCATCTTCTTTTCCTTTTATGCCGAAGGTGATGCGCCATTGTAAGAAGTTTCGTGATGTTCACTTTGATCCTGATGCGTTTGCCACCACTGACGCATTCATTTGAAAGTGAATTATTTGAACCAGATCGCATTACAGTGATGCAAACTTGTAAGTAGATTTCCTTAATTGTGATGTATATCGAAGTGTGTTGCGGAGTAGATGTTAGAATACTAACAAACTCGCAAGGTGAATTTTATTGGCGACAAGCCAGGAGAATGAAATGACTGATCTGAAAGCAAGCAGCCTGCGTGCACTGAAATTGATGGACCTGACCACCCTGAATGACGACGACACCGACGAGAAAGTGATCGCCCTGTGTCATCAGGCCAAAACTCCGGTCGGCAATACCGCCGCTATCTGTATCTATCCTCGCTTTATCCCGATTGCTCGCAAAACGCTGAAAGAGCAGGGTACTCCGGAAATCCGTATCGCTACGGTAACCAACTTCCCACACGGTAACGACGACATCGACATCGCGCTGGCAGAAACCCGTGCGGCAATCGCCTACGGTGCCGATGAAGTTGACGTGGTGTTCCCGTACCGCGCGCTGATGGCGGGTAACGAGCAGGTTGGTTTTGACCTGGTGAAAGCCTGTAAAGAGGCTTGCGCTGCGGCTAACGTACTGCTGAAAGTGATCATCGAAACCGGCGAACTGAAAGACGAAGCGCTGATCCGTAAAGCGTCTGAAATCTCCATCAAAGCGGGTGCTGACTTCATCAAAACCTCTACCGGTAAAGTGGCAGTGAACGCGACGCCGGAAAGCGCGCGCATCATGATGGAAGTGATCCGTGATATGGGCGTAGAAAAAACCGTTGGTTTCAAACCGGCGGGCGGCGTGCGTACTGCGGAAGATGCGCAGAAATATCTCGCCATCGCCGATGAACTGTTCGGCGCTGACTGGGCCGATGCGCGTCACTACCGCTTTGGCGCTTCCAGCCTGCTGGCAAGCCTGCTGAAGGCTCTGGGCCACGGCGACGGTAAGAGCGCCAGCAGCTACTAAGGCTTGATTTGCCGGATGACGCAGCGATGCTCATCCGGTTCCCCGATTACCTCGTCTCTTTTCCACGGGAGGTTACCTTGTTTCTCGCACAAGAAATTATTCGTAAAAAACGTGATGGTCATGCGCTGAGCGATGAAGAAATTCGTTTCTTTATCAACGGTATTCGCGACAACACTATCTCCGAAGGGCAGATTGCCGCCCTCGCGATGACCATTTTCTTCCACGATATGACAATGCCTGAGCGTGTCTCGCTGACGATGGCGATGCGAGATTCAGGAACCGTTCTCGACTGGAAAAGCCTGCATCTGAATGGCCCGATTGTTGATAAACACTCGACCGGCGCGTCGGCGATGTGACTTCGCTGATGTTGGGGCCGATGGTCGCAGCCTGCGGCGGCTATATTCCGATGATCTCCGGTCGCGGCCTCGGTCATACTGGCGGTACGCTCGACAAACTGGAATCCATCCCTGGCTTCGACATTTTCCCGGATGACAACCGTTTCCGCGAAATTATTAAAGACGTCGGCGTGGCGATTATCGGCCAGACCAGCTCACTGGCTCCGGCGGATAAACGTTTCTACGCGACCCGTGATATTACCGCAACCGTGGACTCCATCCCGCTGATCACTGCCTCGATCCTGGCGAAGAAACTGGCGGAAGGTCTGGATGCGCTGGTGATGGACGTGAAAGTGGGTAGCGGCGCGTTTATGCCGACCTACGAACTCTCTGAAGCCCTTGCCGAAGCGATTGTTGGCGTGGCTAACGGCGCTGGCGTGCGCACCACCGCGCTGCTCACCGATATGAATCAGGTACTGGCCTCCAGTGCAGGTAACGCGGTTGAAGTTCGTGAAGCGGTGCAGTTCCTGACGGGTGAATATCGTAACCCGCGTCTGTTTGATGTCACGATGGCGCTGTGCGTGGAGATGCTTACCTCCGGCAAACTGGCGAAAGATGACGCCGAAGCGCGCGCGAAATTGCAGGCGGTGCTGGACAACGGTAAAGCGGCAGAAGTCTTTGGTCGTATGGTAGCGGCACAAAAAGGCCCGACCGACTTCGTTGAGAACTACGCGAAGTATCTGCCGACAGCGATGCTGACGAAAGCAGTCTATGCTGATACCGAAGGTTTTGTCAGTGAAATGGATACCCGTGCGCTGGGGATGGCAGTGGTTGCAATGGGCGGCGGACGCGTCAGGCATCTGACACTATCGATTACAGCGTCGGCTTTACTGATATGGCGCGTCTGGCGACAGGTAGACGGTCAGCGTCCGCTGGCGGTTATCCACGCGAAAGACGAAAACAGCTGGCAGGAAGCGGCGAAAGCGGTGAAAGCGGCAATTAAACTTGCCGATAAAGCACCGGAAAGCACACCAACTGTCTATCGTCGTATCAGTGAATAACGGTATACTGATCTGATCATTTAAATTTGAAGCACTGAGTACGGAGAACATATGAAACGTGCATTTATTATGGTGCTGGACTCATTCGGCATCGGCGCTACAGAAGATGCAGAACGCTTTGGTGACGTCGGGGCTGACACCCTGGTCATATCGCAGAAGCTTGTGCCAAAGGCGAAGCTGATAACGGTCGTAAGGGCCCGCTCAATCTGCCAAATCTGACCCGTCTGGGGCTGGCGAAAGCACACGAAGGTTCTACCGGTTTCATTCCGGCGGGAATGGACGGCAACGCTGAAGTTATCGGCGCGTACGCATGGGCGCACGAAATGTCATCCGGTAAAGATACCCCGTCTGGTCACTGGGAAATCGCCGGTGTCCCGGTTCTGTTTGAGTGGGGATATTTCTCCGATCACGAAAACAGCTTCCCGCAAGAGCTGCTGGATAAACTGGTCGAACGCGCTAATCTGCCGGGTTACCTCGGTAACTGCCACTCTTCCGGTACGGTCATTCTGGATCAACTGGGCGAAGAGCACATGAAAACCGGCAAGCCGATTTTCTATACCTCCGCTGACTCCGTGTTCCAGATTGCCTGCCATGAAGAAACTTTCGGTCTGGACAAACTCTACGAACTGTGCGAAATCGCTCGTGAAGAGCTGACCAACGGCGGCTACAACATCGGTCGTGTTATCGCTCGTCCGTTTATCGGCGACAAAGCCGGTAACTTCCAGCGTACCGGTAACCGTCACGATCTGGCTGTTGAACCGCCAGCACCGACCGTGCTGCAGAAACTGGTTGATGAAAAACACGGCCAGGTGGTTTCTGTCGGTAAAATTGCGACATCTACGCCAACTGCGGTATCACCAAAAAAGTGAAAGCAACCGGCCTGGACGCGCTGTTTGACGCCACCATCAAAGAGATGAAAGAAGCGGGTGATAACACCATCGTCTTCACCAACTTCGTTGACTTCGACTCTTCCTGGGGCCACCGTCGCGAGTCGCAGGTTATGCTGCGGGTCTGGAATTGTTCGACCGCCGTCTGCCGGAGCTGATGTCTTTACTGCGCGATGACGACATCCTGATCCTCACCGCTGACCACGGCTGTGATCCGACCTGGACCGGTACTGACCACACGCGTGAACACATTCCGGTACTGGTTTACGGCCCGAAAGTAAAACCGGGCTCACTGGGTCACCGTGAAACCTTCGCGGATATCGGCCAGACTCTGGCAAAATATTTTGGTACTTCTGATATGGAATATGGCAAAGCCATGTTCTGATGGATTTGGGCGGAGCGTTGACTCCGCCTTTGTTATGTCACAAAAAGGATAAAACAATGGCTACCCCACACATTAATGCAGAAATGGGCGATTTCGCTGACGTAGTTTTGATGCCAGGCGACCCGCTGCGTGCGAAGTATATTGCTGAAACTTTCCTTGAAGATGCCCGTGAAGTAAACAACGTTCGCGGTATGCTGGGCTTCACCGGTACTTACAAAGGCCGCAAAATTTCCGTAATGGGTCACGGTATGGGTATCCCGTCCTGCTCCATCTACACCAAAGAACTGATCACCGATTTCGGCGTGAAGAAAATTATCCGCGTAGGCTCCTGTGGCGCTGTTCTGCCACACGTAAAACTGCGCGACGTCGTTATCGGTATGGGTGCCTGCACCGATTCCAAAGTTAACCGCATCCGTTTTAAAGACCATGACTTTGCCGCTATCGCTGACTTTGACATGGTGCGTAACGCAGTAGATGCAGCTAAAGCACTGGGCATTGATGCTCGCGTTGGTAACCTGTTCTCCGCTGACCTGTTCTACTCTCCGGACGGCGAAATGTTCGACGTGATGGAAAAATACGGCATCCTCGGCGTGGAAATGGAAGCGGCTGGTATCTACGGCGTCGCTGCAGAATTTGGCGCGAAAGCCTGACCATCTGCACCGTATCTGACCACATCCGCACTCACGAGCAGACCACTGCCGCTGAGCGTCAGACCACCTTCAACGACATGATCAAAATCGCACTGGAATCCGTTCTGTTGGGTGATAAAGAGTAATTGTGTTTCGCTGAAAGGCGATTGCCTTGTGAAGCCGGAGCGGGAGACTGCTCCGGCTTTTTAGCATTTATTCATTTTTCTCTCCAGCTTGAATATTTTCGCTATACTTTTCAGTGAAATGTGTTAATAAATCTATTCAAGTATCTATTCACGAATCTATTCATTAATGAGCGAACTGACCGATCTTTTACTGCAAGGGCCGCGTTCTGCCCCGGAATTGCGCCAGCGTCTGGCAATCAGTCAGGCGACGTTCTCACGCCTTGTTGCCAGAGAAGATCGGGTGATTCGCTTTGGTAAAGCACGGGCAACGCGATATGCACTGCTGCGTCCTTATCGCGGAATTGAGCGTATTCCCGTATGGCGAGTGGATGATGCCGGAAAGGCGCATAAATTCGCCGACATCCGGTTGTGCTGGCCGCAGGGAAGTTGTCTGGTAACAGGCGCAGATGGCGACGAACAGTGGTTTGATAGTTTGCCCTGGTATTTGACCGATCTGCGACCGCAGGGTTTTTGGGGCGCGCGTGGGGCAGGAAGTTAGCCGCGCAACTGAATCTTACTGAAGATATCCGTCTCTGGCAGGAAGAAGATGTGCTCTACGCCCTGACGTTATTAGCGTGAATACACCGGCGGCTGGCTGGTCGGGGAGGGTAATTATCAGCGATGGATTACTGCACAACGCCCTGCGGCAATTCCTCTGGATCAAAAACTCACCCATTACGAACAACTGGCAAGCGATGCTCTGGCAGGAGAAATTGTGGGTTCTTCTGCGGGCGGCGAGCAGCCAAAATTTACCTGCTATGCACAAACGCCGTCAGGCAATAAACATGTGCTGGTTAAATTCACCGTGCCACAGCAAACCGCGGTCAGCCAACGTTGGGGCGACTTGCTTATTGCGGAATCTATTGCCGCGCAAATCCTGCTCGACGGTGGGATCCACGCCATCGAGTCAACGGTGCTTGTAACAAGTAACAGGCAGGTATTCCTTGAAGCGGAACGATTTGACTGCAAAGGTAACGATGGTCGCTTGCCCATTGTGTCGCTGGAGGCGGTGCAGAGTGAGTTTATCTCTTCTCCGGGATCGTGGCCGGAGGCTATGCGCCGTTTGTGTGAGCAACAACTTGTCACTCACCAGAGCGTGGCGCAAACAGAAGTGATCTGGGCGTTTGGGCGACTTATCGCCAACAGCGATATGCACGCAGGCAATTTATCATTTTATTTATCTGAACCACCATTTGCGCTGACGCCCGTCTACGACATGCTGCCGATGGCCTATGCACCAAACAGCGCCGGAATGTTGCGTGATGCTGCCATTGAGGTGAGGTTTGATCTTAACGTCAGTAAAAGTGCATGGTTAACGGCGATCCCGCTGGCGCAGCAGTTCTGGCAAACGGTCGCCGGAGATCCGCGTATCAGCGAGGCATTTCGCCACATTGCACAAGAAATGCCGGAAAAAATCCGGCAAATCGAAGGGAAAGTTGCCCGCATGGGCGGGTAACTACCGCACCGCCCCCGCTATCCACGCAGACAACTCCCGTAGCTCTTTTTCCTGTTCCGGGAAGTCAACCAACAGCGCTTCGCACTCCTGTTGCAGCATATCCGCGCGGTACAGGCAGCCTTGCAGTCGCCCGGCGAGGGCTTCCAGCGGCGCGGGGTTGAGGCTGTCGGTAAACACCTGGCGCGGGTGATATGGCCTTTTTCAACGTCGAAATGCAGTTCTACGCCGCCCCAGGTGAAGCGTTCATCCAGCAGATGTGAGACGCCGGAGCCTGACCGAGTTCCACTCCCAGCTACTTTGGCGGGCATAGGTTTCGGCGAAGTTTGGCAAGTCTGGCGTTTTGTCCGGGGAGATGATTTCCGCTTCCACGCGCTCGCCATAATGGGCGAAAAAGGCCTCTCGAATCGCCTCGCAAACCTGCTCATGGGTGATCCCCGGCAGCAATTCGGTCAGATTGGTCACGCGGGAACGTACCGAGGTAATGCCTTTCGCCGCCAGTTTCTTTTTATCCGGGTTAAGATAGTTTGCCAGACGGCTAAGGTCAGCATTGAGTAGCAAGGTGCCGTGATGGAAGCCGCGATCTTTGGTTTCGCGATAGGCTGAGCCTGAGACTTTGCGGTCGCCTTCGGCGGTTTTCACCACCAGATCGTTACGTCCGGACGCTTCGGCGCTGACGCCGAGCGCGTTCAGAGCATTGAGTACAATCGACGTGGAGATGGTTTTATCGTACTCCGGCTTGCCAGCATAAAGGTAAAGCAGGTATTACCGAGATCGTGGAACACCGCGCCACCGCCGCTACTGCGCCGCGCCAGGCGGACGTTATCTTCTTCCATCCGCCGGGTATTACACTCTTTCCACGGGTTCTGCGCGCGACCAATCACTACCGTGTCGGCATTGCGCCAGAGAAACAGAACGCGCTGCGTGGCGGGCATCTGGCGAAAAATACACTCCTCCACCGCCAGGTTAAACCATGGGTCGTAAGAGTCAGAGATGAGCAGGCGTAATGTGGACATAACGATTTCCTTTCTTGTAGTAATGGGTCACTCTTTTTTCTCGCTTTCTTCCTCTTCCGGCACCGGTTTGCTGGCGGTTAACAGGAAGGGCGATTGCTGCCAGCGGGTGCGTTTACCCTGTAGCAGCGTGCGGGTCAGCACTACGCCGATTGCCAGTGAGAGCAGCAACATCAGGCGTAAAATGTTAGTGGTGTTATCCACCTGTTGGGCTTCGGTGGCGAGCGTATGGGTGTCGAGCGTCAGGCGCAGATAGCCGAGCGGTCCGTTTTTACCCGCAATTGGTTCGACAATCTGCTGGTTAAAATAGCCGCCCGCTTTTTTGCCGTCGAGCGCCAACCGGTCGCGCACTTCGACGCTTTCGCCAGCACGGGCGATAAGATCGCCTTGTTCGTCATACACGCCCGCGTCGAGGATACGGCTTTCATCCGTTAACTGATCGAGGATCGCCTGAATGCGTTTTTCATCCGGTGAGTCGGTACGCATCAGCGGTGCAACGTTCAGCGTCACCTGACGCGCCAGGGTGCGGGCCAGTTCTTCCAGCTGTGGATTACGCTGTCGCTGGTGGTTTTGACTAAACCATGACGCTCCCTGCATCAGCGCCACTAACAAAGCAAGACAGAACAGGACAATCACTGCCCGATGCAGCCGGAATTTCAGTTTTGTGCGAGCCATCTTCCACCCTTTGAAAATTTGAGACTTAATGTTGCCAGAAGCAATGGATACAAGGTAGCCTCATGCGTTATTTTCCCTGCTTCGAACGATTTTACAGGAGCCTTAATGCCTAACATTACCTGGTGCGACCTGCCTGAAGATGTCTCTTTATGGCCGGGTCTGCCTCTTTCATTAAGTGGTGATGAAGTGATGCCACTGGATTACCACGCAGGTCGTAGCGGCTGGCTGCTGTATGGTCGTGGGCTGGATAAACAACGTCTGACCCAATACCAGAGCAAATTGGGCGCGGCGATGGTGATTGTTGCCGCCTGGTGCGTGGAAGATTATCAGGTGATTCGTCTGGCAGGTTCACTCACCGCGCGGGCTACGCGCCTGGCCCACGAAGCGCAGCTGGATGTCGCGCCGCTGGGGAAAATCCCGCACCTGCGCACGCCGGGTTTGCTGGTGATGGACATGGATTCCACCGCCATCCAGATTGAATGTATTGATGAAATTGCCAAACTGGCGGAACGGGCGAGATGGTGGCGGAAGTAACCGAACGGGCGATGCGCGGCGAACTCGATTTTACCGCCAGCCTGCGCAGCCGCGTGGCGACGCTGAAAGGCGCTGACGCCAATATTCTGCAACAGGTGCGTGAAAATCTGCCGCTGATGCCAGGCTTAACGCAACTGGTACTCAAGCTGGAAACGCTGGGCTGGAAAGTGGCGATTGCTTCCGGCGGCTTTACTTTCTTTGCTGAATACCTGCGCGACAAGCTGCGCCTGACAACCGTGGTAGCCAATGAACTGGAGATCATGGACGGTAAATTTACCGGCAATGTGATCGGCGACATCGTAGACGCGCAATATAAAGCGAAAACCCTGACCCGCCTCGCGCAGGAGTATGAAATCCCGCTGGCGCAGACCGTGGCGATTGGCGATGGAGCCAATGACCTGCCGATGATCAAAGCGGCAGGGCTGGGGATTGCCTACCATGCCAAGCCAAAAGTGAATGAAAAGACGGAAGTCACCATCCGTCACGCTGACCTGATGGGGGTATTCTGCATCCTCTCTGGCAGTCTGAATCAGAAGTAATTGCCTGCCCGTCATCCTGCGGGCGACACAGCATTAACGAGGTACACCGTGGCAAAAGCTCCAAAACGCGCCTTTGTTTGTAATGAATGCGGGGCCGATTATCCGCGCTGGCAGGGGCAGTGCAGCGCCTGTCATGCCTGGAACACCATCACCGAGGTGCGTCTTGCAGCGTCGCCAACGGTGGCGCGTAACGAGCGTCTCAGTGGCTATGCCGGTAGCGCCG
>ENA-OQDE01000909-OQDE01000909.1-human-gut-metagenome-genome-assembly--contig:-NODE-909-length-13946-cov-8.841957_pt1 | contig 13946 bp, 15 predicted proteins | sample MGYA00242768_ERZ504595 | MGnify/ENA primary metagenome ERZ504595 (study PRJEB26092, sample SAMD00036307) | human gut metagenome | host: Homo sapiens | study: EMG produced TPA metagenomics assembly of...
GATTGTTTACAAGAATTATCGGTAAAATCAGTGCCTTTACGGCAATGCAATATTTAAATCACATTAATAATAGACCCATTGGAAGAGTCAAGTATGCACTGGCTTAATTCCGCCAACGGGTAATATGCAATGAATTATTGCGGTACAGATATCAAAGCATCCCGATCTATATGGTCAGGCAAAGCTCCATGGGTTGTGTTTTCTGATCAATTGGATAATTTCAGCTACAGAAAACCCACTGGCAAGAATGTATATAAAGAACTGAAATTTATGGAGCCCTATCTGGTCATAAAGGAAAAAGGTGACTGGCTGAAGGTTGTCAAATATTGTCCGGACATTATAAAGGACGGAAAGCTGGTAAATCGTAAACAAGCGCAATATTATGGCTGGATTAACAAATCTGACCTGCTGCTGACACAGTCTTCTATTACGGATTTGGCTACTGGTCTTAAAAATAAAATGGTTACAGTACTGGCTGATTCTACTGTTATAGCTGTGCCGGATAAATATTTCAAGAATGATTCCATACGGGTGTTCCAAGATACGGATTTTATGCAGGACTATAAAAAAGTAGCAATGCATACTATCGTCTATCCGCTAAAGGAATCTGACAACGGAGACAAAACTTTAATCGCCATAAAAAGTTATATTTCCCCAGACAGTGTCGCAACTGAAACCTTGGGTTGGATAGACAACGCATTGATAAGAAATATAGGACAACAATTACATGTGGATATAAACACCTTACCCTCTGACAGGATTCTCTTCAAGGACAGATATGAAATGGATACTGTGACTTATGGAAAAGAAAGCCTACAAGAATCGGAAGTACTGGAGCATAATGAAAAAGCTCTACTCTATAGCCCCATTGTATCTTTTAAACGCTCTAACTCTTTCACCAGTTTTAGAACTGGAGCCTTTTTCCCTTTAACAGATTACCGTAATAGCTATATATTGAATGTTGACGGAAATCCTATAACCTATAAACAGTTTAAGGGTATCGAAAAACAATTGAAACAAATCAACATCCTTTTCGTTATGGAAGATGACAACGAGGTTGCCAGACAATATCCTGGAATTATCAATGTTATACAAGGGTTACAATCAAGATTCTCTCACCCACAGAGTGAATTCACATATAAATTTGGAGCGGTTCTTCCCACCAAAGGGCATGTCGGGAACCATGTTGAAACCATAGCGTTGACATCCGACTACATGGAACTTCTAAATGCCCTTTCCGATAGGTTGACACTGCAAATAAATTAAGTAGAAACAGCACAAATCATAACTGGAAGTCTCTACGTAAAGCTATCAATATGCTTGAGAATCATAAAAAAGAAACAAATGTTATAATTCTGATAGGAGAGACCGGAAGTGGAAGTGAATGGGCTGAAACAGCTTTAGTCAATAAACTGGCTGATTATAATTGCCGTCTGTTAGGCTTCCAGCTGCATAGTGGACGACCTGATAAATATACAAATTTTGTTCTTCAAGTCGAAAACATGATTGACAGTTACGCCAAACAAATCGCTGTGTCAAAACGTGAAAAGATTGTGTATGCAGATCAGCTAAGGACTATGAACGAGTACAATGAAGTAAAAAGAAATATATATTGTCTGGACTTCCCCAACAGAAGTATGACACAAGGTTGGGTGGTTTTCCCATCTAAAGATGAAAGTATGCCATTCGAAGGACTTACTTCTTCTGTAGATAGCCTTATAAAACAGGTTGAGAACGATAACAGATTGGTTGCTTCAAGTTTGCGCAAGGCGTTTACTGAAACAGGAAATTTCAGAAACAGGATTGACTCTACATTTATTCAATTTCATAGGATGAATAAACCTTCTACAGAATTGATTACACATTCTTTGAAATCTGTTTCTCCTCTATATTTTATACCAGCTCAAACCGTTCAGATAACAGATTCTTTATCTTCTTACGTAGATTATAAATTACTTTTGTCAGATGCTGAATTTAAAAAACTCAAAAATTTTATTTCCCAGCTGGCTGGCTTTTATGTTGACTATAAATATGACAAAAATCAACAGAAAGGTCATAAAAATCAGATTTGCGGTTGCCTGATGATGTTTGGCTGCTGAAAAATGTAACTACTACAGAGAGAATGGATTCTATTTTTAATAATGAATATGCTTCTACTCGATCTGTACGACGTAAATTACGCAAGCTATATTATAAAAATATCAATACAGGGAAAGTACATCGGCTAAAGAGAAGAGAAATGAAACAACTATCTTTGGCTGATGCTCATCACTTGATAATAACTTGTCCAACAGATAATCAATTTCTAAAATCTTATAAGATTGCTGAATTAAAAAGAAGGAAGGAACTGTCTGATGAAACATTAGACATGCTGATTGATTATTTTAAGGAAAAGAAGAAAAAGCTGGAACAAGCAGCCAGTAATACTTTCAAGTCAAACGGACAGACTTATTATTGGATAAGTCGGGATATGCTTCCTTAAATTTTTAAACAAATCATATTATGACAGAAACTTATATTGAATTAGAAGGTCTTTTGTCTTCTTCTATTTTGAATAAAGAGGAAAGAGAAAGAATTTCCGCACTGATAGCTGATAAATTAGATCAAGAACAACGGATGTTAAATGAAATGTGCACGGAAATAGCATCTTTTATCGAGCTTAGTAAAAACGGCTTTTTCAAAACAAACAAGATGCTGTTGTTTAAAGAATTCTTGTCTTCAAAGTTCTCGTCTGCATACAAAAAGATATATGTCCAAAATTTGGATAATATTTATAACCTGTTTAGATTAGGTCTTGGAGAACATATGAAAGCCCAAAGAATGAAAACTGATATAAGTATTCAATTCTTTTCGGATGAAACAGTTATGAATATAGCAAAGATATATTTAAATTCCATAGTGCAAAAAGTTGAATATGATTCCAAGTCCATGGAAATGACAGTCACTCTAATTATTATGGACAGAAATCTAATAACTTGGCAAGGCTGTGATTTGCTGAATTTAAATCGTGAAATAAAACTGTGCGGAAAAATTATTGAAGAAAAAAATTGCTGTATGTATCAATAAATGAGCCTAAGCATATTTTTGAGAGTATTTATATTCCGTTAGTAATGAAAGATGATACGGTACCAATATCTTTCATTTTAAGGGATTCTTTGGAAGCAGCATTGCGCTTCTAACCAACCTGAATACCTCTTCCAACTTAAAGCAGGTGTCATATCCTATTTCTGAGGATTGATGACACCTGTTTTAGTTACTCATAAAACGTTTTTCCCTTCCATCAAAGGTAATCCCTCCCTCGTTTGCCAGCCGCATTTGTACTTTTTTTCGGGAGATTTTTCTCTTATGGCTTCGCCATGAAAATTCTTCCGAAAAAGAATGCGGCGTCAAACGTCTGGAGGGATTGTTGTCTGATTACAGGGATAAACTGCGACCGACGTGACGCATAGCCGTTTCAGTACAGGCGGCTGTCCTTATATTTCCCGATACCTCAAAAGAACCGTGAAAGCATCCGTTCCCCACCAGTAAGCTGTGCCTATTTCATCCTATCCCGAGATAAGACAGGGATTTCAGCTCCCTCTGTTCTGCATAGTTCCGCTGCTTCATGTGTTCTGCACATCCTGCTGTCTGCGTCTTTGCCTTCTCTATTTTCCCCTTCACCTCTCTCACACATTATACTTCCAATTCCTCTTTTCTTCGTGCCAGACCATCTATAGATTGCCATCTGATGCCATCTGACGACATCTGATGCCAGCTTTTTGAAAATCAGCGGATTGTAAACAGAAAGCCCTTACATTTGGACTGTGAAACCAATCAAACAGTCACTCAAAACAGAAAATTATGGCACAGAACAACCGTCCAGACAAAGGAAAGCAAAGCCGGAACAAGAAACCGGAAAAGCCTTATGTGGAACAGATTGACGAGCTGCTGCTGGTCCACAACAAGAACGACCCGAAAGAGGGAATCGGCGTGGTCAGCCAGGCGGACGAGAAAGGCAACTATCGGACAGTTCCACCGGAGGAAAAGAACGAAAACTCGTTTCTGAAGTTCGACAAGAATTCGAGCATCCTCGAAAACTTCATCAAAAACTTCTGGAGCCAGCTGAAGGAACCTACCCATTTCCGGCTGATCCGCATGACTTTCCATGACTACAAGCAGAACAGGCAGGCTCTCAAGGACCTGGCTTCGGGAAAAGAGACCGATGCGGTGAAAGAGTTCCTGAAACGGTACGAAATCGTGCCGAAGAACAACCAACAAAGCAATGTCCAAACCAAAGAGGAGGAAAAAGCAATGGCAAAAAAACAAGAACAGGCACCTCAGGTGCAACCGGAACAGGTGACACAGGTGGAAGCGGCTGCGCAGGGACGAGAACAGCAGGCTCCCCGGCAGCAGACTCCAACCTACCGGTACAACGAGAACATGATCAACTGGGAAGAACTGGGCAAGTTCGGAGTATCCAAGGAAATGCTGGAGCAGTCCGGACAGCTGGACAGTATGCTGAAAGGCTACAAGACCAACAAGACCATCCCGCTGACGCTCAACATTCCCGGCGTACTGACCGCCAAACTGGATGCAAGACTGTCGTTCATGTCCAACGGCGGACAGGTGATGCTGGGCATCCACGGAGTAAGAAAGGAGCCGGAACTGGACCGTCCGTACTTCGGGCACATCTTTACCGAAGAGGACAAGAAGAACCTGCGCGAAAGCGGAAACATGGGTCGGGTGGCAGATCTGAACCTGCGCGGCAACTCGACCGAGCCGTGCCTCATTTCCATCGACAAGAACACCAACGAACTGGTGGCCGTCCGACAGGAGCATGTCTACATCCCGAATGAAATCAAGGGAGTGACCCTGACTCCGGATGAAATCCAGAAGCTGAAAAACGGCGAACAGATTTTCGTGGACGGCATGAAGTCCAACCAGGGAAAGGAATTCAACGCCCATCTGCAGTACAGCGCGGAAAGAAGGGGCATCGAGTTCATCTTTTCCAAGGACCAGGCCTTCAACCAGCAGACGCTGGGCGGCGTGCCGCTTTCCCCCATGCAGCTCAAGGCGCTGAACGAAGGGCATACCATCCTGGTGGAGGACATGAAACGCAAGAACGGTGAGGTGTTCTCTTCCTTTGTCACCATGGACAAGGTGACGGGCGGCCTGCAGTACACCCGCCACAACCCGGAAACGGGCGAAATCTACATTCCGAAGGAAATCTGCTCGGTCCAGCTGACACCGGAAGACAAGGAGGCGCTCCGCAAGGGACAGCCTGTCTTTCTGGAAAACATGATCAACCGCAAAGGGGAGGAATTCTCCTCCTTCGTCAGGCTGGACATGGCCAGCGGAAGACCACAGTACTCACGGACACCGGACGGCTTCAACGAACGGCAGGCCCCGGCCATTCCGGCTGAAGTGTACGGACACCTGCTTTCGGCACAGGAAAGGGCCAACCTGCAGGACGGAAAAGCCATTCTGGTCACCGGCATGAAGGGCCCGAACGGCAAGCCATTCGATTCCTACCTGAAAGTGAACGCCAATACCGGCCAGCTCCAGTATTTCCAGGAGAATCCCGATATCCGAAGAAACACGGCCCGCCAAGCTGCACAGACGGACAACGGCCAGCAGCAGGAGCAGAAAAGAAATGCCCGCCAGGCTGTCTGAGACTGTCCGTGAATGTACAAAGAAATCTTACTCACCTCAACCGATATGTATATGAATCCGAACAAACCCATCATTTTCAAGGCCGAACAGCTTGACTGGGAAAAGCTGGAAGCTGTCGGCATCCGCCGGAAGGAACTCGAAAAGGACGGCAACCTGGACCTGCTTCTCCAAGGGGCAGAGACCGGAGTGACCACGCTGAACCTGAAGACCCCGGTCTTCTCACTCACCATGGATGCCACCCTCAAGCTGGAGGTGGAACCGAACGGACGGCCGGTCATCGGCATCAACGGCATCGACCGACGGAAGAATAACCTTTATTACAATGTATCACCGGCTGTCCATACGGTAAAAAGCCGTATGGACAGCTATAAACTCAACAGATCATGATTGCCATATTGACAGACAAACCTAACGTAGGAAAAGTAATAGGAAAAGTGGTAGGTGCCACCCGAACAAGAAACGGATACCTGGAAGGAAACGGATATCTCGTCACCTGGACATTCGGTAACATGCTTTCGCTGGCCATGCCCAAGGATTACGGAGTCCGGAAGCTGAGCCGCGAGGACTTTCCCTTCATCCCTTCGGACTTCCAGCTAACGGTACAGCATGTCCGCACGGAAAACGGATGGATTCCGGACATCCAGGCGGTCCTGCAGCTGAAGGTCGTGGAAAAGGTGCTCCGCTGCTGCGACACCATCATTGCGGCCACGGATGCCAGCCGTGAGGGGGAAATGACCTTTCGCTATGTGTACGCCTACTTGAAATGCACGCAGCCCTGCCTGCGCCTGTGGACAGCCTCCCTGACGGATGAAGCCATCCGCAAAGGGATGGAAAACCTGAAACCGGACAGCTGCTACGACAGTCTCTTCGCTTCGGCGGATTGCCGGAACAAGGCGGACTGGATTCTGGGCATCAATGCCAGCTATGCCATGTGCATGGCCACGGGGCTGGGCAACAATTCCCTGGGCAGGGTGCAGACACCCATCCTGGCGGCCATCGCCAGACGGTACCGCGAGAAGGAGAACCATATCCCGACGGATTCATGGCCGATCTACATCAGCCTGCACAAGAACGGACAGATCTTCAAGCTGAAACGCAGGGATACGCTCACAGACCCGGAATCGGCCGAACTGTTCTACCAGGACTGCAAGCTGGCTTCCAAGGCACAGATTACGGAAGTGAGCCGCAGCGTGCAGGAAATCCATCCGCCCGCCCTGTTCAACCTGACACAGCTACAGAAAGAAGCAAGCCGGTACCTGGGGCTTACCCTGTCGGAAGTGTACGACATCGCGCAGACGCTTTATGAGAAAAAGCTGATTTCCTATCCGCGCACGTCCAGCAGATACCTCACGGAGGATGTGTACCGCACGCTTCCTGCCATCCTCCGGAGACTGGTTTCGTGGAACCTGTTCGAACTGGATACCGACCTGTCGGAAGGGATGCTGTCCGGTCTGTCACGAAGCGTGGTCGATGAGAAGCAGGTCAACATCCATCCGGCCATCACCGTTACCGGCATCCGTCCGGAAGGTCTCACTCCCAAGGAACAGGAGGTGTACCGGCTGATTGCAGGCCGAATGCTGGAGGCTTTCCTGCCTTCCTGCCGGACAGAGACAACCTTCGTCAAGGCAGTATGTGCCGCACAGGTCTTCCAGACCACCGGTGTACGTATTCTGGAAGAAGGCTGGCACGCCCTATTCCAGCGCCCCGGTGTCCTGTCCGTACCGGAAAACCCCGACGGATTGCCGATGCTGGAAGAAGGTGATACACCAGATGTCTGCAGCTGCAACCTGCTCCGGAAAAAGACCTTCCGGTCCATCCGTTCACCGATGCCGAACTGGTGGAGTACATGGAAGACAAGGGGCTGGGCGACGGGTGGCATCCCGTACTTCCATCATCCGGACCTTACAGAACCGCAACTACATCCGCTATGCGGGGAAATACATTGTACCGACCCCAAAGGGCATGTTCACCTACGAGACCATCCGCGGCAAAAAGATTGCGGATACGGAACTGACAAGGGACTGGGAAGCCCTGCTGGCAGGAGTGGAAACGGGGCAGGAGGAAAAATCCGGCTTCCTGGAACGGGTAAGAAGCCTGGCCACCCTGCTGGTGGACGACATCTTCCAAACCTATGCGCCTTCCGGAGAATAAAGCTCCGAAAAGGAACGGGAATGCAGGCCTGAAAGGGTCTGCATTTTTTTGTGTCTGAAAGCAGCGCTGTTTTTCCGCTTTTAGGCGGCAAAGGTATTGGATTGCCGGATCTTTTGCTGCAAGGCGGCCCTGCGGGCTGGCCGGACGGAAAAATCATCCTCGCTCTGCTCCGGTTATTTTCGTCCGGGCCTTGCGCAAAACGGCAATCCAAAAGGCAGGGGCCTATAAAATCGGGAAAACACATCCCGATGGGATTATTCATTTAAAAAGAAAAACGATGAAGTAGCACGTATCGAAAAGACAAGCAAACAGGCCGTGACGCTGTTCCTGATAACCGGAATCTGCCTGCTGGCCAACAAGGGGATTGTCCCTATCGGACTGATCGCCCTGCTGTTGCTGACGGGAGGTCTCATGGACCTGCTGTTCAGCCTCCTGTTCCTGGTGGTTAAAATCATGGCAGTCCTGGCTGTGCTCGGGCTGCTTTTTCATTAACATTCAATCTATGCAAGTATGGAAACGATCCGATTCACCCCGCAGGCTCCGGCCGCTCCGGCTCTCTGGCCCCAAAATGACAGCAGCAGACCGGTCAAAAGACGTGTTCCACGTTCAGTGGACGAACCCAAAAGCATCGGCTATTACCTGGAAGGACTGCGCGACATCGCCAGCCGTCCGGACCGGGAAGCCGTTCTGAGAGAGTTCTTCAAGGAAACCTATGTATAATTTCTAAACAATTTCACAGTATGTTTTTTCAAACGATTTACCAGATGATGACTCCGGGTACAGACCTGAGCATCCACATCCGCAAAGTGGAGGATAAACTGAGTGTGGCAGTCATGCCGAGACGGAACAGCCTGAAAGAAGAGGTCCAGCAGAAAATGGTACCGCTGGTGCTGAGCGGGAATCCGTACGAGCTGGACAGCGCTTTCCTGCAGGCCATCATGCAGCCCTTGCAGAAGGTGCAGGGGCTGCTGGTCAATGCAGAGAATTTCGAGAAGCAGGCAGCCCAGGCTGCGGCAAGCGGTAAAAACGGCAAGGGCAGTGCGCCTGCGGAAAGCAAGGAAGCCCGTGAAAAGCGGGAAAAGATGGAGAAACTGCTGGCCAAGGCGGACGATGCCTTCAAGAACGCCAGATACCAGGAAACGCTTACCTGGCTCCGGCAGGCCCGGGCACTGGCTCCCGGTGAGAAGCAGGCGTAATCGACAGCCGGATGAAAGAAGTACAGAAAAAGGCGGATGAAGGCAGCCTGTTTGCGGGAATGTCACCGGAAGCGCAACCGGCGGCAACCCGGACAAGCCAGCCGGAAAATGGAATACAACCGGCTGCTCCGCAACCTGTTCCACAGTCGGCTTCCCAACAGGCTGTTTCCTCTACAGTTTATAACCAGCCGGAACCGTCCCAGCCGGCCGTAAGGACAACGGACAGGAGCGGTTTCAGACAACCGACGGTTCAGCCTGCAATGTTTCCTCCCCAACAGCCCCATCCGGCAGCGGGACAGCATGGCGTGAACCGGCAGCCGGGCATGACCGGCCAGCCCCGTACAAACGGCCTGCAACCGGTTACGCCTGAAACGGGTTTCGCCGGAGAGAATTACCCGTATGCCAACAGGCAGCAGTCTTTTGACAGTTTCGGTTTTGACCCCGAAGAGGAGGATGACCGGGAACTGCTCAGGGAAGACCCCTATGCGGAATACCTGGATTTTCCGGAAGAATACAGGATGAGAGACCAGGCACAGCAGGCTGAAATGGTGTATTGCTGAACAAATGTCTAACATAAAACGATAAAGGATATGGCACTTGAAATTAAAGGAATGAACAGAGTGTTCAAGATGAAAAAGAACAGCAACGAACTGCTGCTGGATGATCCGGACAGCAACCTGTCACCGGCGGAAGTGATGGATTTCTATTCCATGAACTATCCGGAACTGACCACCGCATCGGTACACGGACCGGAAATTGAGGACGACCGGGCGGTCTATGAATTCAAGACCACCATCGGAGTAAAGGGATAAGCCATGAAAACGAAACCATCCAAAAACAGACGACCATGTACACCACTTACAGCGCAGGCCATGCAGAATCTCGCTTCCCTTATCCTGTCGGAACTGGGAAAGGCGGACATAAGCCGGGGCATCAGACAGTCCGGACGCAGAAAACTCCCGCCCGCCGGAAGCCTTACGGTTTTCTGAACAGGACCCTGCAGCCCATCGCTCCGGACCTGTATACGGAAACCTACCGCGGAAGAGTGAACCTGACCACGGAAGAGAGCTTTGACTATCTCTACCGTTCGGCATTGAACTATGTGCAGCTCCTGAAAATGGAGCTGCCATACACTCCGCCGTCGAAAGCTTCCCCGAGGGAAAAGATCTGCCGGCTGTACCAGGTGCTGGATGCTTCCCTGACCGACCATGTCAATCTGGAGGTACGGAAGGGACAGCTTCAATTCTGCATCTACCGGTACCATTCCTGGCCGGACTATACCTTGTTCTGGCTGCCGGTGAACTTTACGGAAAAGCTGCACGGGACATTGAAAAGGATTGTGCTGGAATTCATCAGACGCTTCATCCGTCACCACCGGATGCAGGACATTACGGATACACCCTATTTTGAAATGGCCGAATGTGGTCTGGACTGCTATCTGGAAGAGATAATGGACCGGGACGAGCTGAAACGGCAGCGGGAAAAGAACCGGATTTTCCGTTCCTACAGCGAAGGGAAGATCAGCCGGTGCCTGAAGCGGATGCGATCCCGTGCTTTCTGCCGCAAACTCGAAGAACAGGTACGGCAGTATGTCCCGGCTACAAAAGCAGAAAGCGGGTTACTGGAACTGGTCCGGGAAGGCCTACCTTTCATCGCTACTTCCAGTCCGTGCATCATGGATTATGAATACGACTGGCACAGCGAGGAAGAGCCGGACTTCACGCCGATTCCGATGGGATACCAGATTCTGCTGACCTATTCCAATGAGGACGAACTGACGGATGAGCTGGAAAGCTATTTCACCTCGGACAGCCAGGAGACCTACTGCCTCACTCCGGTATCCAGTATGCTGATTACACCCCAAACTGAAAAGCCGCTTCCACCGGACGATTTCCCGGAACGCTTCGCAAAGTGGCTCTCCCGTTTCATGGATTATATTGCCAACCGACTAAATGACTGAATCATGAATGAACTGACTCAAAAGATACAACGCATCCTACACCGAAAGCGGCTCTCATTGCCTATCGGTGTGACGAATGTAGAACAAACAGTACGGAATATTTCCTGGAACTCCGTCCCATCCACAAAAACGGACAGATGGGAGCCGGGATGCCGGTGACCTATGAGTCATGAACGCCCTGATGGAATCCTATACGGAAGAAATGAGCGGAATACCGGCAGGCGTCCTTCCCGAGAACCTGCTGGCCTGCAATCCGAGAAAAGGACAGGAGGAATACATCTGGTACAACCCGCCGGGCAAAAGACAGATGTTCTTCCACAAGCAGCTGAACATCCCGGACGGTGTGTTCCATGTGCCGGGCATCATCTACCACATCCGCAGCGAGCGGATGGACGTCTATGCCTTCAAGGGAAAGAAGCCGACCGGAAAGACACCTCTGTACCTGGCCCCTTTCTTCAATGTGACGGGTTCCAGCGTATGTCTGGGTTCCTGTTCGTTGGAAAAGCCGCAGAACCCGTCCTTTCTTTCCCTGATGGAATATTGGGAGAAGCGATTCTGGCTGACGGAATTCGTCCATCTGGGCGGCAGACAAAATCCTACCGTGTTGAATCTGTCACGGTGACAGAAAATGCGAGAAACCAACCTTTTGACATGAACGAGCTGAGACCGTTCAACAAACAGCTAAAAGATATCCTGCCATGAAAAAAGTACATTTTACCGAAAACTACCTGCTGAATCCCCACCATCCGGTCACCGTCTTCGTCATCGGAGCGGGAGGGACCGGCTCGCAGGTCATCACCAACCTGGCACGCATGAGCATGGCGCTCCGGGCATTGGGGCATCCGGACTGCATGTGACTGTATTCGATCCGGATACAGTGAGTACAGCCAACATCGGGCGCCAACTTTTCAGCGAGACGGAACTGGGACTGAACAAGGCAACGGCCCTGGTCACCCGCATCAACCATTTCTTCGGCTATAGCTGGTCGGCAGAAGCAAAACGCTATCCGGATGTCCGGCAGAAGGAGGAAATGGAAACGGCCAACCTGTTCATCACCTGCACCGACAATGTACGCTCCCGGCTGGCCCTGTGGAAGTTCCTGAAAGGCCTCAGCGGAAAGGGACCTGTTGATCACCGGACTCCCCTGTACTGGATGGACTTCGGAAACAGCCAGACAAAGGGACAGGTGCTTGTAGGCACACTGCGGGAGAAGATTGTCCAGCCTTCTTCACAGGAATACATACCCGTTCCCAGAATGAATGTCATTACGGAAGAGGTGGACTATTCACAGGTACGTGAGGTGGATTCCGGTCCAAGCTGTTCTCTGGCGGAAGCACTCGGCAAGCAGGACCTGTTCATCAATTCTACACTGGCACACATCGGCTGCAATCTGTTATGGAAAATGTTCAAGGAAGGGAAAACTGCCTATCGGGGTGCCTATGTGAACCTGGACTCGATGAAGACAACAGGAATTCCGGTATGAAGCCCCATACCGGACTGGCTTTCCCTTGAAAAAGTTGAATGGTCAGTCATCCTGGTCCGGGGCAACTGTCTGAAAGTTTCGGCTGCTTCAGTTATGTCCTCTTGCCGCGAAGGAGCAGGAATTCCTGTATTTCAGAGGCCAGATAGAAGGATTTTCCGTTCTTCTCCACGGAATAATATTTGATCTTGCCTCCTTCCGGTAACGGGCCAGTGTACGCTGCGACACACCCAGCAGTTCAGCCAGATCACGTTGTCCAGCAGTCTGTCACCGTTCATGCATTCCTTCAGACGGTTCATCTGATCCAGTTTTTTCTCAATACGGGCAAAGCCTTCCACCATTGTCCCGATCAGTCTTTCGAGTATCTCATTATCAATGTATGACATAATTCATGCGTTTTAAAGTGAATAAATCGATACCCTCGTTGTGCGCACTTGAAGAGTATATACCCTTATATGTGAAAATCTCGTGCCAATACGGACGATATTATCCGCTTTTAAAACCATATTACTGAAAATCAATGAAATATAATTTAGAACAGGAATCCGGGTGTAAAGGAAAAGTGTAAACCTTGTAAACCCTTTCTGTAAACCGGTTTACAGCCTGCCTGACATCTGAAGACACCTGATGCCATCTGACGACGCAGGTTTGAATCAGCTGCAATGAATTGTTACATTTGTATCAAACCCCAAAATCGATTTATATGGAAATCATAGGTATGGAAGCAAATGCTTACGAGAAGAGTATCCGGGAATTGAATCAATTTCTGGACAGGATTGACCGTCTGCTGGAAAGTACGTCCCCAAAAACCATCGGCGAATGGATTGACAACCAAGAGGCATGTCTGATATTGAACGTATCTCTCCGGACACTGCAAAATCTGAGAGACACCGGACAAATCGCATATACCCAGCTGGAACGGAAAGTCTATTACAAGCGAGAAGATATCCAAAAGTATATAAATAAACACAGCGTAAAAAGATGAGCAAGTTAATTACCGGAGACAATGAACGCATCGTTCAGTTCTACCAAAGGCTAAAGGAAACTTTAATTGCACTGGAATCAGCCTTAAAGAGAAACGCCCCCTGTTGAACGGACAACGGTATATGACTGATGCAGAATTAAGCCAATATCTGAAACTGTCAAGAAGAACCTTACAGGAGTACAGGAACAATGGACTTGTGCCTTACTATCAGATAGGAGGCAAGATTCTGTACCGGGAATCCGATATAGAGGAGCTTCTGGAAAGAAACAGACAAGAAGCTTTTAAATAGAAAATCCGTTGCAATACGAAGTGAAAGAAAGATTCAAGGATACGATTTTTCCGGTTCATCATGGTTGAAGTTCCAAAGAAAAATCGTATCTTTGGCATATAAAAACAAGAGTTCTATTTGTGTAAAACATAGAAGCCAATTTCAGACGAAATAGGTGGACTAAGATTAGGACTATTTGATAAATGATTGATTATTAGCTGGATAAAACTTATAGTTCGAGCCCCAGGCGGATC
>ENA-OQDE01000911-OQDE01000911.1-human-gut-metagenome-genome-assembly--contig:-NODE-911-length-13934-cov-2.166872_pt1 | contig 13934 bp, 13 predicted proteins | sample MGYA00242768_ERZ504595 | MGnify/ENA primary metagenome ERZ504595 (study PRJEB26092, sample SAMD00036307) | human gut metagenome | host: Homo sapiens | study: EMG produced TPA metagenomics assembly of...
CTGAAATCTTTCATACTCGGAACGCTTGATTTTACCGGTTCCAACTACTCCTGGTACATTGAAATGTACATAGGGTTGTTTCTGCTTACACCGTTCCTTAATCTTGCTTACGGAAAACTTAAAAGCAAAAAGCAAAAGCAGGTACTCCTTGTAACAGCTGTTTTTCTGACAATCATCCCCTCGTTATTTAATATTTTCAATTTTGGTTCACTTGATTGGTGGACTAATCCGACTTCATCTGATGAGTTTCAGAAACTTGTCCCAAGCTGGTGGCAGGGATTCTACCCCGTTGCATACTACTTTGTGGGTTGTTACATAAGAGAATATGGATTGAAAATGAAACAAGAACAATGCTTGTACTCTTTGTTTTTTCACTTTTCGTATTCAGCACATTCAATTATTTCAGAAGCTACGGCACAACATTCAAATCGGGTACATACATTTATTGGTATGGATTTGAACCGTTTGTTTTATCTGTACTGCTTTTTCTCTTGATTAAGAGAATCAAGACCGATAACTTCCCGAAAGCCGCTAAAATTGCACTTTGGAAAGTTTCTGACCTTGCACTTGGAATTTATCTTATTTCCTTTATTTTGATAGCATTGTTTACCCCGTACTCTGCGAAAAAGTAATATTAATGCCTGACAGACTTCCGTATTACTTTGTTACGGTTCCGATAGTTTTTGTGCTTTCCGCCGCCGCATCATTATTATGAATCTTGTTGCAAAACTGCTTATTGACGGTTTTAAATCACTTGCGAACATAATAAAGGATTTGCGTTCAAAGCCTGATAAAGGAAAGTGGCAGCACATAATTTTTGCTGTGCTTATGGCTTTTGCTATTGGATTTTCACTTTGGAAATGCTATTACGGTTTTGGCGGTAACGACGAATCGTTTTATCTTACAATTCCGCACCGATTAACTCTCGGTGATTCGTTACTCGGTGACGAATGGCACCTCACACAACTTTCAGGATTTCTACTTTTGCCGTTCGTATGGCTCTACACAATGATTACGCAGTCTACTGTCGGAATAATCTTTGCGGCAAGAGTTTTCTATGTAATCTGTCACGCTGTTATTGTGTGCGTTATCTATTCAAGACTTAAAAAGTACGGATATTTCTCAGTATTCGGATGTGTGCTTTATTTTCTCTTTACACCGTTTGACATTATGGCATTGAGTTATAACACAATGGGACTTGACCTAATTGCGCTCACGGGTGTTTTAATGGCAACAGCCGATTATTCAAAAAAATTACCGCTCATAATCAGCGGACTTGCATTTGCAGGCGCAGTTCTCTGCTGTCCGTACCTTGCAGCAGTTTACGTAATGTATATTATTGCAGTAGGAGTTCACTATGTAATTAAGAAAACTGCCCTTAACAAAAATGTGTTCAATTCTGAACTTTTCTCGATTAAGACTTTTCTGTGGTTTACCTTGGGAGTAGGAATACTTGTGGCTATTTTCCTTGTATTTGTACTTTCAAGAGTAAGTATTAATGAGATTTTCTCAAATCTCCCCTATCTTCTTGCCGATCCCGACCATCCGCAAATGGGCTTTATGGCAAAGATGAACTACTACTTTAAAACAATCATAGAATGTCACACTCATTTTAAATATGTACTTATGGCATACGGTGCTACCGCAATTGTTATGTTGCTCGACAGAAAGAGAAAACAACACCGTTCGATTTATCTTATTCTTACAAGTGCAATCGTTATTTTGTCGCTTGTAATGTTTATGCCGACAATGACAAGCGTCTACTACAATGCGATTATGTTCCCGATGATTTTCATGGGCATCACAGCGTATGTTCTTTCTGAAAATAAGCAAAGAGAACTGTTTGCGTCACTCTTTGTTCTCGGAATTTTTTATTCTGTTGCATTGTGTTTCTCCTCAAATCAGTATTTTTATGTAACTGCAATGGCTTGCACCGCATCAAATATTGCAAGCTTTGTATTCATCGGCAATCTGATTAAGGAAATGAAAGCAAATCCCGATAATCTTGACTACGCTGTTCCGTGTAAATATTTAGCATTCGTGATGACTGCGTTTCTGATTATTCTGCAGGCTTGTTTTCAGATTACCGTCAAGGCTGAGCATTGCTTCTGGGACGGTGAACCGAAACAGCTGACACAGACAATTCAGAACGGTCCTGCAAAGGGTATAAAAACAACACCGAATAACACACAAACCTATGAGCAGATTTATGCCGATATCAGTCAGTATCAGAATCTTGAAAAAGGAAACATACTGTTCCTTACGCAAAAAACATGGACTTATCTTGCGGCGGTGGATTTTCCTTACGGAACGCTTTCAGCATATGTTACGGGTGAAAATCAGAACAGTCTTGCAAGACTTCGCTCATATTATTCGGTAAACAGCAAAAAATTCCGAAATATATCTACATTCCGAAGGACTCAGAGTGGGATAATCTTCAGCAGATTCTTCTTGAGGCACAGCAGAACGGTTACTCTTTGAGCGAAAACGAAGTTTCGTATAAACTTGTAAAATAAATAATATTTTACAGATTTCAGACATGAATATCACGCAGGGATAAAAATTATGATTTCTGCGTGATATTTTTTGTTTTTCAGCACATATTCTTGAAAATGTACAAATAAAAAACTTGTTTTTTTTTGTGAATTATGGTATAGTGAATTATGATAGGCAAGAAGGGCTTGTCACAAAATTTGGTCGCATTTTTGTGAAAATTTTAAGTTGGGGGCATAATCATGGATATTAAGCAGACTTATAATGAATGGCTTGAAAACGCAGTTGAGGACAAAGACCTTAAGGCAGAGCTTGAAAGTATAAAAAACAACGAAGATGAAATTTATGATCGTTTCTACACAGCTTTAAAATTCGGTACCGCAGGCCTCAGAGGCATTATCGGTGCAGGTACTAACAGAATGAATATTTATGTTGTTCGTCAGGCTACACAGGGACTTGCTAACTATGTGCTTAAAAAGTACGGCAATGGTTCTGTTGCAATCTCTCACGACAGCAGAATTAAAGCAGATTTATTTATGAATGAGGCGGCAAGAGTTCTTGCGGCAAACGGCATTAAGGTTTACATCACATCAGAACTTCAGCCTACTCCCGTTCTATCTTACCTCGTTCGTTACTTTAAATGTCAGGCAGGTATTATGGTTACAGCCAGCCACAACCCTGCAGCATACAACGGCTATAAGGCATACGGCGAGGACGGTTGCCAGATGACTGATGTTGCCGCAAACACTGTATATGACGAGATTTCAAAGCTTGATATGTTCAAGGATGTTAAAATTGCCGATTTTGACGAGTCAGTTAAGAGCGGCATGATTGAATATGTTGACGAGAGCGTTTATGACACATATCTTGAAAAAGTTATGGAACAGCAGGTTAACCCCGGCGTTTGCAATGGTGCAGACCTTAAAGTTGTTTATACACCGCTTAACGGTACAGGTAATAAGCTTGTAAGAAAGGTTCTCGGCAAGATTGGTGTTAATGATGTAGTTGTTGTCCCCGAGCAGGAACTTCCTGACGGCAACTTTACAACATGTCCTTATCCGAATCCTGAGATCAAAGAGGCACTTGCAAAAGGTCTTGAGCTTTGTGAAAAAGAACAGCCTGACCTTCTCCTTGCAACCGATCCTGACGCTGACCGTGTAGGTATTGCCGTTAAGGATTATGATGGAAGTTACAGACTCATTTCAGGTAACGAGGACGGTGTAATGCTCACCAATTACATTCTCTCTTGTAAAAAGGCAAGCGGTAAGCTCCTGAAAAGCCTGTTGTAGTAAAAACTATAGTTACTACAAAACTCATCAACAAGCTTTGCGAAAAATACGGCTGTGAACTCAAGAATGTTCTTACAGGCTTTAAGTATATCGGTGAAGTTATTCTCAACCTTGAGAAAAAGCATGAAGAAAACAGATATCTCTTTGGTTTTGAGGAAAGCTACGGCTATCTTTCAGGCACATATGTAAGAGATAAGGATGCTGTTGTTGCGTCAATGCTCGTTTGTGAAATGGCAGCTTACTATAAGAAACAGGGCAAGTCACTTGCTGAGGTTATAGACGGTCTTTACGAAGAATTTGGTTACTACCTCAATCAGACATACTCATTCGAGTTTGACGGTGCCGCCGGTATGCAAAAGATGTCTGATATTATGACAGCTGTAAGAGATAACACACCAAAGAGCATTGCAGGCTACGATGTTGTTAAGGTTTCCGACTATTTTCTCAGGAAAGAAACAGATGTTGCAACAGGCAGCGTTACCGACATTGACCTTCCTAAGTCAAATGTTATTGCTCTTCACCTTGCGGATGACAACGCTGTTATTATCCGTCCAAGCGGAACTGAGCCAAAGATTAAGCTCTATATTACTTCAGTCGGTAAGGATAAAGATAATGCTGCAGAAATCTGTGAAAAGCTTTGTTGTTGCAAGCAAAGAGATTCTCGGCGTTAAGTAATTGGAATCGAACATATAATAGTTGCACCTAAAGTTAAGGGGACAGATTTTTCTGTCCCCTATTTTATGTGTATTTTATCAAAAACGCAACTCCCCTATTTCTCGTGATAACACATTGTATAACACGCAAAACAGAGGTGACTGCTGTTGCAGTCACCTCCGTAATCGGTTGATTTATAAATAGCAATTTTTAAAGGGGTATGTTGTTATTTTAAATTAAATAATATGCCCTTTGGACTCATCTCCAATAGCGGATATTATGCCCTTGACAATAATAACTTTGTATTACATTGGACTTATCTCCGTTCTTAAATTTGAATATAAAAGTCTTTTGACCGTTAAAATTCATAATATCAATCAGTACAAAGATTGCTTAAAAGCTTATCAACTTTTCCTCTGAATCAATTGTACCTGTCCTTAAACTAAGTCTTTGGAATTTTGGACTGTCAACCTATATAGTCATCGGAATTAACTCCTTTTACTTTAGCTTCGACTAATTGTGTTTATACATCTGAGTATGTATACTACAATCAAACTATAAGACCTAAATTCTCATTGGAATAATCTCCTGTTGTTTGCAGATTTCTATGTCATCCCGACATTTTCTTTACTGCTAATCAATGCTTTATTTACGACTTATATTAACTTTTCGTCAAATCAATATCAGTAACCGTATACCGTCAATTCCCGTTAATGGATTTTATTTTTGACTTTGTATCGGTTTAAAATCTCAAGCATACATCGGAATATCTCCAATCTTGTCGCATAAGCGAGATTTAATTTAAGTTCTTATCTCATCGGAATTATCTCCTGACACTTTAGTTTACCTTGAATTTTAGAAATCAGATTGAAATTTACGGTTTCACTCTGTATTATAAGTTTCCAAATTTATATTCCGTTTGAACTGCTTATTAAATTCAGCCTCTTACATTCTTTAAATTCAGACTACTCTGTGTGCCGTTGTATAAGCTGTTCATCCATTGGTTTTAGTATTAATTTCCATTGGACTTATCTCCGTTTCGGACTTATTTTGCTTAAATAACGATTAAGCTTTCATTGGACTAACCACCAATTTTTAGATTTCAATATATATTAAGTTATAATTAAAATTCCGTTCTCCCGAGTATTAAATTCGATAACCTTTAATGCTTAATTGGACGAATTTCAATCATAAGATGTAGATTGCTAAAGACGAATTCGGAATGCTCTTGCGATTAAAAATTAATAAATATGTTTTATAACATCAAAATAATCAGCTGTTCCGACAAAACAAGTAAGAATTAGAAGATCATCTCTTAGAATACACGGGCTGTAGAGTTAGGTGGTAAGCTCCGCATATAATCTCTGATTTGTTTGAAGTAAGGTTTTCTTGCTTTCATTTTTAAAACCTCCTTAAGTTCTTTTCTTTGTCTATATTATACAGTTAGTTGTCCACATTGTCAACACTTTTATTAAAAATATTTATAATTTTATTTTTGAAAAATCTATTGAAGTAAAATTTACATTGTGTTATAATAAAAATGTTGGGGTGTTTATCAGTCGGCAACTTTTTTGAGTGCCGACTTTTTTCTTTTTTATATACTTTAAAATGCCTAAAATATTGATTATAACTAAACTTTAGTGTATTATTATGATGTCATAAAGTATTAAAGAGGTCATAATTGTGAACAATAAATTGCATATCAGAACGGCACAAATAAGCGATGCCGAAGAATTGCTCGCCATATACAAACCATATATTGAAAACACGGCAATAACATTTGAATACAATGTTCCAACCGTTGAAGAATTTGCAAATCGCATAAAACTACGCTCAAAAAGTACCCTTATATTGTAGCCGAACTAAACGGAAAAATTGTCGGCTATGCGTATGCCGGAGTTTTCAAAGGCAGAAAAGCTTATGATTGGTCAGTTGAAACAAGTATTTATATTCGCCTTGAGAATCACGGAAACGAAATCGGCAGAAAACTCTACGAAAAGCTCGAAGAAATTCTCACAAAACAGGGTGTGACAAATGTAAATGCCTGTATTGCGTACACTGAACATGAGGATAAACATCTGCATAACGACAGTGTTTGCTTTCACAAAAAACTCGGTTATAAAACTGTCGGTATTTTTCATAAATGTGCCTACAAATTTGATAAGTGGTACGATATGATATGGATGGAAAAATTTATTGCCGAACACAGTGCTAATCCAAATGATATTATCCCCTACCCTATGCTGAATTGTTAACATAGCCATAAGATATAAGTATCCCCAAAGTTCGATAAAAAAACTTTTCGGGGATTAAATTTGTCAATAAAAATGGGTACTGTCTTAATATTGCTTACAATTACTATAAGCTGAAATTTTTAATAATATCCCACTTAATAATGCAATTTAGAATTATTTTTCAAGCTTTGCAAAACTGTCTTTGCAGACATATCCTGCATATTCTCCGAGATCAATTTGCTTGATATCGTGACTTACATGTCTTTCGCTTACAGGAATCATTTCCATATAGTCCCCGTAAAGATACTTCAGGTACTTATCATATTCTTTAGGAATGGGCAGTTTTGCATTTTCAAAATCAACCCATATCGCCTCATCAAGCCATTCGGCAGGAAAAGCTCCTCTTGAAACATTTCTTCCCATACTGTCAAACAGATATTTCGGATTTTCATATTCTTATGAAGTGAAATAAGTTTGTTTTGAACCTTTTGCAAAAATCCAAGCGGAAAAATCTTTCTCAGAATATTCGCACACAAAGAAGAAAATCTGCTGTTTGCGTTCACCGAAGTGCCTCTCCACTTATCAAGCACCAGCCATCTTGAACTTGCAGTTGCTTTCATATGAATTTTTCGTAAGAAAGCATTGTTTGAAGTATAATCCTGTGCAAGCACATCAAGAAAAATTCCGTTATGAATATTGGGAAATCTTGATGTAAACTCAGTAGAAAGCAGAGTATCGTTTATTCGCAGTTTTGTAAAAGGAAAATGGCTGTCTTTTTCATTTTTTGAGGTCTGTGCAAAAAGATAATTCGGGAGTTCACTCGGCAATACCGAAAGAAACCTGTCGTAATCTTTTCTAAGCATCATAACATCTGCATCATCGTCCCACGGAATAAAGCCTTTATGTCTTACTGCACCCAAAAGACTTCCTCCGCCCAAGAAATACTTTATGTTATGCTTTTTGCAAATTCTGTCAACCTCAAGTAAAAAGCCCAGAAGTATCTGTTGAATATCATTAAGTTTGCCGTCATATGAATCGGAAAACATAAATATACTGTCATCATCCATTACCTCGTGTCCCGAAATAAGGAGTGCGTCCTTGTAGTTGACCATTGATAACCAACCAAGCTTTTTCAGTCTTGTGCAGTCAATGGCACAGCCGTCCGTAGAATCACCTGCAGAAGTTATGTTAACCTCACACTCATCAAAAGCATCCGAAAGCGTAAGTGAAAATTCCGCTGAATTTACGGTTGAACTATCTGAGCAAGCGTTATACACCTGATTGTTCTCACCGTTACAAAGGACAAACAGAACAGCAGAAATCAAGTCATTAATACTTATATAAGACACTTTAGGTGATCTATTCTTAACATTCAAAGATTTTCCGTGAACAGCCGATTCCAGCATATTCCTTACAAAATCGGAACTTGAATTTGCAGATATAATCTTGCCGCTTCTAACTGCTTTGATTGAAAAATCATACATATGAGACGCAGAAAAATAAAGATTCTCAACGGACTGAATCAGCATTGCTTTTAATGAATCCGAATTAAAAGCGGAATGTGTTTTTTCTTTTTCGGAAATAACAAAATCTTTTCCGAGTGTTCCGTAAATTGAGGCGTCTGACACAAGAACAGTTTCTTTTATCTTTAACGCATTGACAGCCGAGATAATATTATTTGCCCTGTTGATATGATTTTTAAATACATCAACACCTTCAACTCTATCAGAAAGCAAAAATCCCGTTTCAATGAGTATATCTCCGCATTTATTAACCGAATGAAGTGAAGAATACTTACGATGGAAAATCTGATGAATCGATATAATCGAATCTCCTGTCATAACTTCGTTATCCTCTACAAGCAAAAATACAGCTATGTCTGCTTGTTTTTTTAAGTTAACCATTGCGAAGCGATGATACAAGAGAAAAGGCGAGTTCTCCGCCTCCTGCTATAAAAACAGATTTTCCGAATAATTTACGGATGTTCAAATTTTTATAACGCAAAGCTACAAATGCTCTGTCCTGTTCAAATTGGTTAAGTAACAACTCAGACATAACTGTATTCCTAATTTCTGTTATTAATTTTCTTCAAGAATTCCGACTGCTCTTCTTATTCCTTCTTTAAGGTCAACAAGAGGCTTCCATCCAAGACTGCAGAGTCTTGAACTGTCAAGAATTTCGGGAGTTTTTGCAAGAGCGGAAGTATCAACCTCAGGCTCCTTTTCATCTTCGGGATTGGCAAAAGCCAAAGTCATATTTCTCTCAGGGAAAACCTCACAAGCAGTCTTTGCAAAATTTCTTATTGTTGTATCTGATTTTTCATAAGAAATGTTATACGGTGTAACATTTTGACCGTTAAGCATAATGTATATGAGAGCAGAAACCGTGTCTGTAACATAGCAGAACGAACGGTTAGCCGCACCGTTGCTCTTGAGAAGAATATTTTCGTGACGAACAACATTTGCAATAAACTGCGCCCAGACACGATCATCCGTAAGACTGCTGGCACCGTAAATATAGCTCGGTCTTGCAATCTTTACATTGAGTCCAAACTGTTTGCAATAGCTTGCGGCAAGAGTTTCAGACGCTCTCTTACCCACTGCATAACAATTTTTATAGGAAGTAAAATCAATATAACCGATATCATCTTCGGAAATACTGTTTTTACCATTGTGCAAAGCACCGTACACTTTAAGGCTTGAAACAACAAGTACAGACTCACTTTTGCTTTCAAGAGCAAAATCAAGAATGTTTGATGTACCGCTGAGATTTGCGTTAATAGTGCCTACAGGATCGGTTTCAAATTGAATGTTGCTTGCCTGACTTGCGGCATGAATAATAAAATCTGCTCTCTCACATTCGATCTTATTTGTAACATCGGCAACAACAAGCTCAATGTCATCTCTTTCAAGAAGAACGCCAAACTTTTTCTCGGCTCTCTCTCTGTTTCTTACAAACGCAAGGAGCTTGATGTTATTGTTATAAAAGTCATTTCTTGCGAGAAATGTGAGGACAAGATAATAACCGATAAATCCTCCTGCACCGGTTATAAGAACAGTTTTACCGTTAAATCTGTTCCAATCAACATTTGTATTTGTAATTTCTTTAATATCGGAAAAAACCGTCTTTTTTATATTACTTTGAACATTATAATCCATATTTAAGTTCTTCCTTTGCAAACTGCTTGTAGTTTTCATAATAGAACTGTGATCGCAATGTTGTGAGATCCTCAGGTGTTGTTACCTTAATGTTGAATCTCTCGCCAAGGAAAAGATGAACCTTTTCGCCGAGCTCAATAAAAAGTTCACTTGAGGAAACAGGGTTTGTAATACCTCTCTTGTAAGCTTCTTCGTGAGCCCAAAGAATTCTTTCCATTGTATATCCCTGCGGAGCCTGTGTAATGTACATTGTACTTCTCTGGTAACTCTTGCCGCAGGTTTCTCCGTCCTCACTGTAAAGAAGTGAATCAATACTCGGAGTAACAGGAACGGCTGTTTTGTACTTTTTGTATCCTTAATACAGTTAGTGATGAGTTCTTCGCTGAGCATAGGACGAACACCGTCACAGATGAGGATGATATCCTCAGGATCTTTTGAAAATTCGGCAGTAGCATTACGCCGTTGTGAATAGAATCAAAACCGTTAGCACCGCCCGGAACAACAGCCTTTACCTTTGGAACATTGAATGCCTCAATAAGCTCATTAAGGTAGCCGATCCAGTCAGCCTTACAGGCAACAACAATCGCATCAACCTTAGGATGACGGGCAAAATGCTCCATTGTGTGAATAATAATCGCTTTCCGCCAACCTCAAGAAACTGTTTAGGCATATCGGAATACTTCATTCTTGCACCGATACCGCCTGCAAATAACATAGCTGTAACCATAGTAAGACAATCCTTTCAAAACACAAATCAGACTTCACTTTTAAAATGCAGTCAAATTTATTTTTTCAACAGCAGAATTACGCAGTAAAAAACGCGTCTGCACTTTGATATAACTATTGATATGATACCACATTAATGCATTTTTGTCAACAAAAATACTTTGTACGAATGTTTTAATCGACTTTGCCGGTTTACGGTGAATTTCTTATACCGTATTTTCAAAATGCTTTTTATTTAGGCACATCATTTTGACGCACAATTTAATATTTTTCATACCTTATAAAATTAATGCGGGAAAATGCGGGAATGAGTAAAATTGTTTTATTCTTTATTCCTATTTTTCTTTTAAGTATATATAAATACAGAAAATTTTGATAAAATAGAAAAAATTGCAGAAAGCTGTGTTATTTATGTTTGACAAAAATTTGATTGATTTATCGGTTATGTCTACCGAGCAGATTGACAAGATTATCAGAAAAGCTAAAAAGATTATGCAGAGTCCCGCCGACTATCGACACGCCTGTGACGGCAAGATTCTTGCTACATTATTTTATGAACCGAGTACAAGAACACAGATGTCATTCCAGACGGCTATGCTTAAACTCGGCGGAAGAACAATCGGTTTTGACAATCCGATGAATTCATCCGTTTCAAAGGGCGAAAGCCTTAAAGATACAATTACAATTGTCGGCGAATATGCCGATATTATCGCAATGCGTCATCCTGTTGAGGGTACTGCCGCTGCGGCATCTCTCTATGCAGGTGTTCCCGTTATCAACTGCGGTGACGGCGGTCACCTTCATCCAACTCAGACGCTTGCCGACATTATCACTCTCAGCTGTGAAAAAGGCAGACTTGATAACCTCAGAGTAGGTGTATGCGGTGACCTTCTCAACGGCAGAACAGTTCATTCGCTTATCAAGACACTTGCAAAATATCCGAACAACAGCTTTGTACTTATCTCAACAAAGGAACTCAGCGTTCCGCTTTATGTTATTGACATTCTTGAAAAGAACGGCTGTAAGTATGAAATTTCTCATAGCCTTGCAGATGCAATCACAGACCTTGATGTTCTGTATATGACAAGAATTCAGCGTGAGAGATTTGCAAGCGAAGAAGATTATCAGGCACAGAAAAATGTTTTCGTTCTCGACAAAGAAAAACTTGACAAGGCAAAAGAAGATATGATAATTCTTCACCCATTGCCGAGAGTAAACGAAATTACAGTTGATATTGATGATGATCCGAGAGCGTTGTATTTCAAACAGGCTCAGTACGGTATGTACGGCAGAATGGCACTTATTCTTCTGCTTTTGCAGGATGATGAGTTCTTTGTTGAAAACAGACCGTTTGTTGTATCGAATCATCACTGCAACAATCCGAGATGTATCACACAGCAGGAGCCATATCTTCCAAACCTCAGCTACGAAAAGCTTGGTATGGTAATGTGTGGTTACTGTGACAAGAGAATAGACTGAGGTGTATTAAATGAGTGAACATAAGAAAAAGAAAAATCCGGCGGCTACTATGATGATGACCTCTCTCGCCTATATCGTACTCGGCATTGTGACGGTTGTCTTTCCGCAAAAGGTGCTTGATGTTTTGTGCTATGCACTCGGCGGTGCAATGACTGTTTACGGACTGTTCAACATAATTTCTTTCTTTGTTGACAGAGAAGGCGGAATGTACTTTGAACTTGTAATAGGCGTTATTTCAACCGGCTTCGGTATTTTTGCTTTGTTTTCACCCACTTCAATTGCGGCAATAATCAATATTCCGATTGGCATTATCATTATTGTTGACAGCATTATGGATATGAAACATTCGCTCACGCTGAGATCGCTCGGTATGAGAAAATGGTGGATTCCGTTTATTATAGCAATTGTAATGATTATGTTCAGTCTTACAACAATTTTCTTTACAAACATTTTTGGTGCATTGCTTATGATTGCACTCGGAATTGCGCTTATTTATGAAGGTGTTTCGGGATTTTCACTTATTATTCTGCTCAGCCGTTATCACAAAGAATACGACCGCAATCAAAGAATGATTGATGCAGAAGCAACCGATATAAACTGAATATGATTAAACCGTCCGCAGATTTTACGGACGGTTTTCTTTTTATACGGTAATGTATGAGCCGAGGTGGATACTGCAAAGAATACATTCTTTGACGGTAAGTTCTTCAGACTGCTCCATTGCCGATTTGTACAAATAAAGTTGCTTCTTGTAAAGTCCTGCAAGTTTTGTTATATCTTTTACCCTGTCGGTTTTGTAATCGACAATAATAAGCTTTCCGTCCTCAACAAACGCAAGATCAACCGCACCCTGAATTATTACTGTTGCATCGGTTTTTACATCTTTATATTCATCGAATACTTCCGACGGTTTAAGCCTTGCGGTAAATCGTTTTTCACGCATTACAAGCTGTGATGCAATTATACGGTCAATTAGTTTGGTTGACAGAAATTCATTAAGTGTTTTTCTGTCAATCATATCAACCTGTTCCTGTGTAAGTTTTCCGTCATTTAAAAGACGGTCAATTTCAGTGTCAAGACTTGCTCTTGCCTGTTCAAAATTGCAGTATTGCAAAAACTTGTGGTGAGCAGTACCTCTTGCAACAGGAGCAGAATTTTGTTCAGCAATAAATAACGGCTTTGAAAGAATCTTTTCAAAATAATCACCGTTCTGACTGTGTGCAATATCGGATGCACTGACCTTTTGTGGGAGTGAAAGAATATCCCTGTTTCTGTATTTGAAATCAAGATTCTTTTTCAAAAGTTTTGCATAATCAAAAGTATCATCGGATACATCGGCAACCTGTAACAGATTTGTTGAAGTGATATCGTCCTCAAAGACATTATCCTTATCAATCATTTTTCATCAACGATAATCTGCAATTTCCAATCTGATTCTCCGTTGTGCGGAATTACCTTTGAACCCGGCATAATATCGTTACGCAGATTATTGAGTGACGGGTGAACTAATGCACAAAGACAGAGCCAGTCGCAATAGCTTTGACAGCTTGTGACAGTATAGGGTTCAATTACACTTTCAGACACGAGCTTTGAATACAGCCTTTCAAGATAATCACTGCACTTCTTTACTGCACCGACACAGATAAGTTTTTCCTTTGCTCTTGTGAGTGCAACATAAAGCACACGCATTTCCTCGGCAATAAGGTTTTCTTCAATTTTAAGCCCTGTTGCAAGGCGTGGGAATGTGTTGTAAACAACACCATTGCTCTGAGTCTTGATGCCGAGTCCTGCCTTGCTGTCGAGAAGAATATCGTTTCTAAGGTCAGTTTTATTGATTGGTGGGTTATGTCGGCAATAAAGCAAACCGGAAATTCAAGTCCCTTTGACGCATGGATACTGAG
>ENA-OQDE01000912-OQDE01000912.1-human-gut-metagenome-genome-assembly--contig:-NODE-912-length-13926-cov-3.488948_pt1 | contig 13926 bp, 13 predicted proteins | sample MGYA00242768_ERZ504595 | MGnify/ENA primary metagenome ERZ504595 (study PRJEB26092, sample SAMD00036307) | human gut metagenome | host: Homo sapiens | study: EMG produced TPA metagenomics assembly of...
TAAATACTTTTAATGTTGAACAATAAAGAAAGACAAAATAATAATATCACAGATATTTCATTAGATACGCAGATGAAAAGCATCAAAATCAAACCGGCATTACCAACAGTAAATTAACCTTAATAGAAATTTACGAAAATGGCATCGTATTTACTTTTGATAATAAAAAAACATCGTGCACAATAAAATACAAAAACTGCAATTCCATACAATTCAATCTATCATCATTTATATTTTTCACTGAACACTCTCCGCGATTAGAATTTGAATTTAGTTCAACCAACCACGACTACAGTATTATTCACAAAATGATTGAATATATAGGTGAAACCGCAAAAACTCATAATTGCAAATTAATCTATAGTTATAAGACTACTAACACAAAAATCTCTACGAACAAACCCTTGGATACCATGATTGATGAATCTTTAACACTAAAAAAGGATATTATCATGGAACCTGGGAATTTCGTAGGCAGTATAGCACTCTTTATTTTCGGTATAGTAGCTTTTATTTATAAAATTAATAACGATAATAATAATACTCTTTTATTGATTTTTTCATTAGCTTTTATCGGTGTTGGAGGTATTCTTTTCTTCATGTCAATACCATCCGATGACGGGTTAAAAATTTTCGTAATAATATTTGTTATATTTATTGCAATATTAGCAATTTCCTCATTCATTTCAAATTCAAGTAGAATCAGTAGAGAAAATGAAAAATGGAGCGAAGTTGACACCGTGTATGACGGATATCGTACGGATGACGGCTATTATTATTATGACAAAGGCAGTCATCAAATGGAAAAAACATGGAAAGGCATAAATAATAATGTTCCCGATTATAAAGACCAACCAAAAGCGAAATAATTAAAACATAACACTCAAAGGACGCCAAAACGGTGTCCTTTAGTTTTTTGATTGGATTCTAAAAAGACCAAAAAAAAGGACACCCCGTAGGTGTCACACTTTTATCTTATCACTACTTCTGCCCGAAGTACTTTGTGCGGATTTAAACTTTCCGCCTCGCTTGTTGCGTCCTGTGCACAGCTATGTTTCCATAAACGCTCCTCCCTAAAAATGCCCCACATGGGCATTTTCTTTACGGTCGCTTCAAATCCCTTCGGATTCTAAACAGACCAAAAAAGACACCCCGTAGGGTGTCCTTTTTTGGCCTGCCCGAAGGGATTTGAACCCCCATTCTCCGGAATCGGAATCCGTTGCGTTATCCAATTGCGCCACGGGCAGATATATGCGGCAGGGTATTTTACCTGCCGTTTTTCATTTTTAATTCGCATAATCTTTCATCTGAAAATCAACTGCAAAAACTGCTGTGCAACAGTCTTTAGCTTATATTATGCGGTTATTATACAACAATTTTTTACTTTAAGCAAGGGAAATTTGTCGCTCCTCCCGACTGTAAGGCGATCATTCTGCCATACTTTCGAGTTCTTCCCAGATTTCGTACTGCTCCTCCTGCTGTTTTTGCAAATCCTCGAGCAGTTTTGAAAGCTCCATAAGTTTTTCGTAATCTGCGGCAACCTCCTCACTTGAGAGAAGCTCCTGTGTTTTGGCGATTTCTTCGTCAAGTCGCTCAATTTCAGCCTCTGACTTTTTAAGCTTAGTCTGTCTTTTGCGTTCTTCACTCTGCTTTTGCTTTTGCAAAAAGTAATCATTCTGCGTTTTTTCTTTTTTATCTTTCTTATTCTCAGTCGGAACAGCACCCGATTTTTCAGCTGTGGTGCGTTCAAGATAATAATCGTAATTACCGAGATATTCCTTTACCCCGTTATTTGTAAGGAGTAAAATTCTGTCGGCAATTTTATTTATAAAATAACGGTCATGGCTGACAATCAGCATTGTACCGCTGTAGTCAAGCAAAGTTTTTTCAAGTTCTTCCCGTGATGATGCGTCAAGGTGGTTTGTCGGCTCATCGAGGAGCAAAAAGTTACTGCCCTTTAGCATTAGTTTCAAGAGAGAAACTCTCGCCCTCTCGCCGCCGCTCATTTTTGAAAGCGGTTTAAACACTTCGTCACCTTTGAACAGGAATGACGCAAGGGCACTTCTGACTTCGGTCTGCGTCATATTCGGGAAGGTGTCCCACACCTCATCAAGTGCGGTTTTTGACAGGTCAAGATTCTGCTGCATCTGATCAAAATAACCGATTTCAACATTTGCGCCGTAGTCATATTCACCGCTGTTCATAGGAGTTTTGCCCGTTAAAATTCTGAACAGCGTTGTTTTACCGCAACCGTTGCCGCCGATGATGAACACTCTCTCGCCTTTTCTGATATGTATATCAACATTTTTGAAAAGCTGTTTGTCGTCAAACGACTTGGCAAGATTTTTACAGATTAAAACATCGTTACCGCTTTCACATCTCGGCTCAAAATGCATACGCATTGTTTCAAGCTCGCTTTCGGGGGCAACAAGCCCGTCTTTGATTCTGTCAGCCTCTTTCTGCTTACTTGCGGCTGTGATAAAGTTGTGAGCCTGTCCCCAGCGTTTCTGCTGTTCAACAATGCCCTCAATACGCTTTATTTCCTTTAAATCGTGTTCATATTTATTTTTAAGCGACTCATTCACCGATTCCTTTTTCTTGACAAATTCAGAATATGAGCCCTTATAAACCATAGCACGGTTGTGTTCAAGTTCAATCGTCTTGTTGGTTACATTATCAAGAAAATAACGGTCATGGCTGATGATAATCATTGCACCCTTGAAATCTCTCAAAAAGCCTTCAAGCCATGCGATTGCGTCAATGTCAAGGTGGTTTGTCGGCTCGTCAAGAAGGAGCATATTGCTCTGCGACAGCAACAGCTTTGCAAGGCAGAGCTTTGAACGCTGACCGCCGCTTAAATTGCCGACAGGCATTGTAAAGTCATTTTCGGAAAATCCGAGTCCTAAAAGTGCGGAACGGGTTCTGCTTTTATAGGTCAGACCGCCTGCTCTTTCAAACTGTTCAATAAGCATGGTCTGCCTCTCAACAAGCTCGTCAAGATTTCCCGACTTGTTGTCAATCTGATGTGCAAGTGCGGAAATTTCGGTTTCCATATCCGAAAGATAATCGAACACGGAAAGCAGCTCGTGATACACATCTGCCCTAGGATTGTTGCAGGCATGCTGTTCCATATATCCCGGACGAACATTTTTTGAAAAGGTAACAGTTCCCGAAACAGCTGATTTCGCCGTTGAGTATCTTAAAGAGAGTTGTTTTACCGACTCCGTTAGCTCCGATAAAGCCCACCTTATCTCTTTCTTCAACATCAAACGAAACATCGGTAAAAAGGTTTCTCTCGATAAAAGTCATTGTAAGATTTCTTACTGATAATGCCGGCAAAACATACACTCCCTTTCAAATTCGCTACCCACTATTGTACATTAAAATCGACAAAAGAGCAATACAAAATTGAAAATATGCCATAGGTTTACAAGCATAAGACACAATTCCGACCGTTAAAAGCATTTCGGCTGTTTTGCTCCTGCCGATTTCGGCAAGCTTGTAAATCAATGCACAACCCAGAATAAGCACAAGCGGCAAAATTCCCTTGATTAATAATGTCAGCCAAAAGTTTTCAAGCACAGGCTGCATAACGGGATTTGCCTCAACAAAATGTCCGCTGCCGATGAGCGCCTCTGTACAAATCCAGTCAACAATATTGAGAAAATAGAGTAAGCCGAGTTTGTAATAAAACGAACGGCTTTCGTGACCTTTTTCATTGACGATATTATTGACATCAGATTCATTTGCCGATTTCAAATTAAACACAACGGTTTTTTCAAGTCCGGTTTTTTCTGTCATACACAACACCTCAACGGTATTTTTTCCCGCAGAGAATGTTATATTCACACAAAAGAAAAGAGCCTCCCCTCGGAAGCTCAATTTGAAACGAATTATTCAAAGTTAATGTCGCCCTCATATTTCTTTTTGAAAAGCTCAAATACCTTGTTAAGAGTATCTTCATCGTCAATGCTGACATACTCCTCTGTTTCTTCGTCAATCTGATTAATCTGAAGAATAACAACCTCGTCTGCATCTTCGTCATTTTCGATGAGAACAATGTACTCTGTACCCTCAAACTCGATTACATCAAGAAATTCAAATTCAACTTCCTGACCGTTTTCGTCCTCAAGAGTGATGAGCATACCCTGATCTTCTTCGTTCATAAGCTCGTTTTTTGTATCTGCCATAGCGTATTCCTTTCCGAATGCGTTTAACGCCTCATAAAATAAATTAAGTTTAGTATAACCCAAAACATCGGCAAAATCAACACTTTATTGATATTTTACATTTAAAAGGTAAAAGCCAAAAACAGCTGCGATTGCTCGCAGCTGTCCTTGGGTTTAGAAGTTTTGAAATTAACGTGAAAACCGTAGATATTTAAGTCAGTGTTTTCAGAATTAACCTACTTTGGCGTTACCTGTGTCGCCGAACATATTAAGTCTGAAAAGCTTGCTCTCGTCGTTCTTGTTTTCGCAAATAATACTTGCTTCTGCAATCCTGCCGCCTTCGATAAGTCTTGTAAGACCGACAAGCTGGCAAAGCTTGCTGCGGAGATTGAGTCTGTCGCCTTCGCTTGTAACGAGATATACATTGCCCTCGCAGGTATCGAGCACGGCGAGGAATTTGGTTACATCAACATTGTGTAAGCTAAGAATTGGTGTCATAAAATTTCCTCCATTCAATTCTTTAAAAATATAAAGTTTTGTTTTCGTGCGCCATTTACCATTTGGCAAAATCATGATCAATTTATCGACTATGTGATAATTCAATTTTACTCGAGTAAGGCTAATTGGAAATCAGCCGATAGTCAAGCGGACTATTTACTTGACAATTATTATTATAGTCAAACATTTGGAAAAGTCAACAATTTTAGCGATTAATTTTTGTTTACAAATACTTTTAGGTGTCAGTTATGCACAATTAGTTATCGTATTTTTTGTACAATATGCTTTGTATTTGCTTTTATAGAAATATAGTTTTAACACAAGCATAACATTTGATTGTGTAAATTCAACAACTTGTTTCTTTTTCAGCATTATATAACTGCTGTTTGTTACAAACTTAATTTAACAGGCATATTGAGATTTTGCTCATTTTAAGTTATAATCTATGTTATGAAGGCTGATATCAAAAAGGATTCAGGATTGCTCCGAATTAAATTTTCAATAAAAGCAATCATACAAATAAGAAAGGAATCATGAAATGCTTAACGATTTTTACAAACAGTTCAAAAGCGGAACAGACATACGAGGAGTTGCAAGCGAGGGTGTTGAGGGACAAAGTGTAAACCTTACCGACGATGTTGTTGCCGATATGGCAGACGGCTTTGTGCTTTGGCTTTCTAAAAAAGTTTCAAAAAAGCCGAGCGAGCTCAAAATCTCTGTCGGTCGTGACAGCCGTATTTCGGGACCGCATATAATGAAAATCACAACCGAGCGTTTTAAGCGTTGCGGTGCAGAAGTTCTCTGCTGTCAGCTTGCGTCAACTCCGTCAATGTTTATGACAACTGTTGACCTCGGATGTGACGGTGCTCTTCAGATTACCGCAAGTCACCACCCGTTCAACAGAAACGGTCTTAAATTTTTCACCCGTGAGGGCGGTCTTGAGGGCAGTGACATTGAGGAAATTCTTCTCTACGCACAAAACGGTGAACATCCCGAAGAAAGCAACGGCGGAAATATTACGGATGTTGACTATATGAGCGACTACGAAAGGGACTTTGCGAGAAGATTAAAAAGGAAGTTAATGCAGAAGATTACGAGCATCCGCTCAAGGGCTTTAAGATTGTTGTTGACGCAGGCAACGGTGCAGGCGGATTTTATGCCGACAAGGTGCTTTCTGTTCTCGGAGCAGACACAACAGGCAGTCGTTATCTTGAACCTGACGGAATGTTCCCGAATCATGTGCCGAATCCCGAGGCTAAAGAGGCAATGGATTCAATCTGTGAGGCTGTCAGAGAATCGGGCGCAGACCTCGGCGTAATCTTTGATACGGATGTTGACCGTGGCGGTGCTGTTGACAGCAAGGGCAATGAAATCAATCGAAACAGACTTGTAGCCGTTGCGGCGGCAATTGCTCTTGAGGGCAATGACGGCGGTATGATTGTTACAGACTCAATCACATCAAGCGGTCTTAAACAATTTATTGAAAATGACCTCGGCGGAAAGCATTACCGCTATCGCAGAGGCTATAAGAATGTTATCGACAAGGCTCTTGAACTCAACGCTCAGGGCATAAACTGTCCGCTTGCAATCGAAACATCGGGACATGCCGCAATGCGTGAAAACTACTTTCTTGATGACGGTGCATATCTCTGCACAAAAATTATTATCAAGGCCGCTCAGATGAGAAAAGAGGGCAAGGAGCTTGATGAGCTTACCGCCTCACTCAAAGAACCGCTTGAAAGCACAGAAATCAGATACAAAATTCTTGAAAAAGATTTCAGAGCCTGCGGTGAAAAAATTATTGCTGACCTTACAAAGTATGCCGAGGAGCAGGACGCTGGTGTGTTGCCGATGATAACCGTGAGGGCATCAGAGTTTCGTTTGACAGGGATAACGGTGACGGCTGGTTCTTGCTCAGACTTTCGGTACACGATCCGATTATGCCTCTCAATGTTGAAAGTGACAGCGAGGGCGGTGTAAAAATCATCTGCGACAAGCTTGGTAAATTTTTAAAGACTACAACAGGTCTTGACCTCTAATATTGGATATTTTGCGTTTTTATTGATTTTTATTGTCGCAACTACGGGTTGCAACCGAGAGTTGCGACAATGGAACCCGAAATGTATTGTTTTTGGGGGCAGGCAACCGATATAATTTTCTCACAAGGTAAAAACCTAAAGCAATATTTGAGGAGGAAATTTTATGAACATTGAAACTGCCAACAGACTTTTGCAGTACAGAAAAAAGATGAATCTAAGCCAGGAGGAGCTTGCCGCAAAAATAGGTGTAAGCCGTCAGGCTGTGTCAAAATGGGAGCGTGCAGAGGCATCGCCCGACACGGATAATCTTATTCTTCTTGCCGATATCTACGGTGTTTCGCTTGATGAATTGCTTAAAGGCGAAAAAGAAATCGAAAGCGAAACACAGTCGGAAGAACCCGAAAATAATACCGAAAATAATCCCGACAGCGACACAACATACAAAAAATCAGACAAGGTTTCGTTCAAACACGGAATCCATGTTGACTCAAAGGACGGTGATTCTGTTCACCTTAATTTCAGGGACGGAATCCATGTTAAAGATAAAGACGGTACAAAGGTTGATTTCGGCTGGAACGGAATCCATGTTGAAGAAAACGGCAAAACAAAAGTCTATACAGGCGAAAACGGAAATGTTATGTATGATGAAAGCATTGAAGAGCATAAACATTCAAAGTCGCACCGCTTTTGGAAGCGCTTTCCGTTTTGGTTGATTGCCGTTATCGGATTCCTCGTTTGGGGATTCAGCGGAGTGTTGCTCGGTTGGGTACTCAGCTGGGTATGCTTTCTGACAATTCCTCTCTATTACACACTTGTTGACGCAATCTACAAACGCAAACCGAGTCATTTTGCTTATCCCCTGCTTGTCGTTATTGTGTATATGTTTTTCGGATTTCTCGACATCTGCGGCGGTTGGTCATTTGGTTGGATTGCATTTTTAACAATTCCGATTTACTATGAAATCTGCAAGCTTTTCAAAAGCGAAAGAAAAAGTTCTGACGATTAAAACTGAATTAAAGACATACAAAAACACGGCAGTTTTTTATCAACTGCCGTGTTTGATTTTGCTGTAAACTATGTCCTTGTATAAAGTGTAAACCATGTTGTTGACATAGTATTCGCCCATAGATTGTGCAAACAGATAATCGTACAAATAAAATTTTACGGAATCATAACTGTGTCTGTTGTGTCGAGCTGTGAAGTTCTCATTGCGGGCTTGCAGAGTTCAATCTGCCTGCCGTCTTTGATAAAGAGCGGAACTTCATTGAGAGCAACCTCAATATAATGAGTACCCTTGCTCATTTTTTCTGTTGTAACGCTTGTACCGCTGAGTTTTACAAAAGTCATGTTTTCGGGAAGATAAACATATCTTCCGCCTACATTCTGCTCATATACAGGGCAAATCATGCACTCGTCACCGAGCATAAGCTGTGTTTCACATTCACGGGCAATTTTATCATCGGGATAATCAAACGAGAGCGGTCTGAAAATCATATCGTTTTCTTCGCTTGCCTTTTTGAATGTTCTGTAAAGGTACGGAATAAGTCTGTAACGAACCTCAACAATATCCTTGAAATCATCGCTGTTTTCAAAGCTGTAGCACTCCTGATTTCTTGTGCCGAGAGCGGCATGGTTACGCATAAGCGGAGTAAACACACCGAGTGCAAGGAAACGAAGAACAAGGTCACGGGTTGCGTTCTCGTTAAAGCCTCCGAGATCTGCACCGCAGTACAGAAAGCCGCACATATTTGCCGACGGGAGCATTTTGAGGTCAAGAAGAATGTGTGACCACCAAGAGTGGTTATCGCCGAACCAGATACCGCTTGAACGGTGAGCGCCTACATATGACGCACGGGAGAACATAAGAATTTTTTCTTTACCGAACTCCTCCGCAAAATATTCGCCGGCGGCCTTTGTCATATTAGCACCGTAAATGTTGTGAACCTGATCATGCAAACCTGTTTGCCGTCAACTGTATGGTAAATGCTTGAATAATCCTCGGGACTGTTTGAAAGACCTGTGAATGTGTCCTTGAGCTCAAAGAATTTTGAAAGGTCAAGGTTCTTCCCTTTGAGAGAAGCCGCCTTATCAAGTGCTTTGTTAAGTCCTTTTACCGAATAGAAAATTGCAGGCTCGTTCATATCGTTCCAGAAGCCGTCAATTCCCATATCTGTGAGAATTTTATATTTTGAGCCGAACCACTTTCTTACATCCGGTCGGAGAAAATCGGGAAAGCCAACGATACCGGGCCATACACCACCCTCAAAATCCGTGCCATCCTCGTTTTTGCAGAAGTATCCGTTCTTTCTGCCCTCTTCATAGATATCGTAGCCGTTCTCCTTTTTAACGCCTGCGTCAATAATCGGAATGAGGTGGATTCCTTCTTCCCTTTTCTTTGAAACATAGTCCTTGAAATTCGGAAATTTTTCATCATCAACAGTAAAGTCCTTGTAACGCTCCATATAGTCGATGTCGAGATATACGCAATCAAGCGGAATCCCTGCCTTGTTGTAACCGTCAACAACAGCGTCAACAGCTTCGGCATTGTGATAGCTCCAACGGCTCTGCTGATAGCCGAATGCCCAAAACGGCGGAACATAGCTTGTGCCGATTGATTTTCTGAACTCTTTTACAATCTCAAGCGGCTTTGTGCCGTCAATGTAATAGATATCAAAATCCGTGCCGTCAATTGTGATAACGGTTTTGTTTGCGGTTGTATAGCCGATGTCCCAACGGATTTTTGACGGGAAGTCGATAAAAATACCAAAAGTTTTTGAACCGCTTAGCATAAGGAAATTGTGAGCGGCATAGAGGGATGACTTTGTTTCGGTGTGGAACGGGTCATCACTGCAAAAGCTGTTATACACCCAACCACGCTTGTTGATTCCTCTCGGAGCTTCGCCGAGACCGTAGACGATGTCGCTGTCTGCCATATCAAATTCTAAGACAAAATTTCCGTTTTCAAACTTGCCGCCGAGCGGAAATTCCGCAATAGGCAGAGCGTTAAATTTTTCAACAACAGCCTGCGTATCAATCGGGTTGCCCGATGTAAACTTTTTAATCATTAAAGCACTTCCTTCTTTATTAAAATTTTCCGATTTTTTCAAAGCGTTCTGCAAAATCTTGCCGACACGCACTTACGATTTTAGTATAACATTAATTTTGATTATTGCAATGATAAAATTTATTTTTGTATTATTTTATTTTTCGCACATTAAAAAAGCACCTTTACGAGCCTGTAAAGGTGCAAATTTTATTCTTTTACGCTTTATCAGTCAAAAATATCATTCTTGCTTTCAGACTTTCCGTCTTGGTAAATCTTGAGGTTTCCCGTATCATCACACACACCGAGAAAAACATCTTTGAGCCGTTTGCGGTTGTTGTCAAGCTGTTTTTTGAGCCATTCAAGATTATAGCCCGATTCGGCAAGATTTTTCTCGAGAATTTTTCCGTCCGTAATAACCACGGGCTCGGGTCGGGTTTGGTGAACAATGATTTTTAAATCATCCGGAGTTGCAGGGCGCTTTTTGTCCTTTGGCAGAACCGACAAATCGCCGTTCTGTTCAAGAAAAACCGTTTCGACATCATCAAGACTGAAATATCCCTTTTCACGCATTCGTGTGAGAAATTCGTTTATATCAATTTTTGCAACCGAAAAATTCTTTTTGTACAACTTTCCTCTGTCGAAAATCACAATAGACTTGCCTGTTAAAAATCTTCGTAACATTGTTGATTTTTGCGAAAGCCACGAACAAAGCATAACAATTATTACATAAACAATGAGTGCTGCAAAGCACGCCCAAAAGTCTGACATTTCGGCTGTTGCCATCTCCGCTGCGATTGAACCGATTGTGATTCCGTTGATGTAGTCAAAAAGATTAAGGCTTGACATCTGCTTGTTGCCGATGAACTTTGACAGCAGAAACAATACTGCAATTGAAACGGGCGCCGTTATTAATGCACGCAAAAAGTCCATAATATCCCCTCCGATAGGGTTATTATGGACTTTAAATTATTTTTTATTCCGCAAAATTACCAAGGCTTAACTGTGCCTGTGATTTCCGAAACGCTCTTGATTCCGTTTTTGTCGAGCCATTCGTTCATTCCGTCGGCAATCTTAATAGGCGCATACGGATCCGTAAAAAGGACTGTACCGATTTGAAGTGCGGTTGCGCCTGCCATCATCATCTCGATTGCATCCTGCCAGCTTGAGATACCGCCCATACCGATAATCGGAATTTTAACTGCGTTTGCAACCTGCCAAACCATTCTTACTGCAACAGGGAAAATTGCAGGGCCGCTCATTCCGCCTGTGTTGTTGCGGATAATCGGTCTGCGTGAGTTGATGTCGATACGCATACCTGTGAGCGTGTTAATCATTGAAATTGCGTCTGCACCGTTTGCCTCTGCCGACTGTGCGATTGATGCAATGTCGGTAACATTTGGGCTGAGCTTTACGATAAGCGGTTTTTTGCAATACTTTTTGACAGCCGCAGTAATTGCACCTACGGATTCACAGCTTGTGCCGAACTGCACTCCGCCGCTCTTGACATTAGGGCATGAGATGTTGAGCTCAATCATATCAACATCGGTTTCGCTGAGTTTTTCAGCCATTGCACAATAATCTTCGGGAGTGTTGCCGGCAATGTTTGCAATGATAACCGTATTTTGCTTTTTGAGCCACGGCAAATCCTCATTGATAAAGACATCAACACCGGGGTTTTGAAGTCCTACTGCATTCAAAATGCCGGAAGGAGTTTCGGCTACTCTCGGAACAGGGTTGCCGTCACGGCGGGTAAGTGTGATACCCTTGCATGAAATACCGCCGAGCTTTTCAAGGGGATAAAGCTCTGAATACTCCATACCGAAACCGAATGTTCCCGATGCGGCAATGAGAGGATTGTTAAATTCCACTCCGCAAACTTTTACAGATAAATCAGCCATTGAAAACTACCTCCTCAGCGTTAAATACGGGGCCGTTTTTGCAGACATGCTGCATAATTTCTTCACCGTTTTTTCTTACCCTTACTGCGCACACAAGGCATGCACCATTCCGCAGGCCATTCTCTCCTCAAGAGAAATCTGACACGGCTTTCCTCCTCTTTGCAAACATCGGCAATAGCCTTGAGCATCGGGGTAGGACCGCATGCACAAACCTCGTCAACCTCTGAGATTTTTTCTTTGAGAACATCTGTTACAAAGCCGTGAATTCCCGCACTTCCGTCATCTGTTGTCAGCACAAGCTCTGCACCGGCTTTCTTGAAATCGTCCTGTAAAATGATAAGGTTTTTGTTTCTGAAGCCTGTGATAACAAGCGGATTTTCACACTGCTTTGCTGTGTAGAGCATCGGAGGAACGCCTATACCGCCGCCGATAAGGCAGTAACGCTTACCCTTTTCAATTTTAAAGCCGTTGCCGAGAGGAGCGAGAATATCAACGCTTTCGCCCTTTTTCATCTCGGACATAATTTTTGTTCCCTCACCCTTTACCTGATAAACAAGGCGGAGAACACCGTTTTCGCTGTCACAAACCGAAATAGGTCTGCGCAGAGTTTTTGAAGGCACATAAACATGGGCAAACTGTCCGCACTTTGCAAGCGGAGCAAGCTCGTCATTTTTTACCCTCATATCAAAAATGCCGTCTGCAATCTGTTCGTTTGACAAAAGTTCAAACTTCTGAACATCATACTTTTTCATAATATCATTCCTTTGGTTAGCTTTATTTATATAAAATCAATTTTTAAGCAGAGTGTCCCTGCATTGCGGACAAAAGTGAGCATCTCATCACATCACCGTTAATCAACATATTCAAGTTCAACAGTCAGCACACCTAACTCATCCTTGCGATAAACATAACAGCTTTCCGCAAGCCTTGGTGAATAACCGTTAATCTCATTAGCCTCTGAAATCCAGTTATAAAGATAACCGTCATTCATAATCCTGTCATACATATAATCGAAATCGGTGTTCTTATCAACAACAATGCTGAAATATTCATCTCCGTTTTTTGCAGCATTTGCAATAGCTTGGCTTACATCATCGGCATTATCAGGATCTGAAACAGTCGGGTACTTATAGTTAAAATAGTTGTACTTTTCAGCCGTACACTTTGGAACATAAAAATTACACCATGTAGCAACGCTCAAATAAGTTTGTGAATTAAGCTCGGAATACTTATATGACAACTTATGATCCTTGAACATAAGGTCATCGGTTAGGTTAAAATAGTCGTTTTCCGCATAATTATTTTCTCTGTCGGTATCATTCCATGTAACATCAATTTGGTACCAATCGCCGCCGATTTTTACACCGTTCCATGCGTGATTGTCTGAATCGGCTGTTCCCGAAAGTAATACGCAGTCAATATTCGCCTTGTTGCACAAAAGCTGAAAGGCTCTTGCGTAACCCTCACACACAGCTTTGCCGTCAACCAACGCACCGTAGGCATCGTTTTCATTGCCCTGAACATCATTGTTTTCAGCCGCTTCTTCATCATACCTGCAATTGTCAATTATATAGTTGTTAATGTATTCTTCTCTTTCAAAATCATTGCCCGAGGGCAAATTCTTCAAAACAGAAGCAACGGCAATATTGAATTTTTTCTTGGCGGCTATAAGCTCATCATTTTCAATTGTATAATCAAGCTTTACGCTTGTTGTGTCACTATACGGAACAAAAAGACTTGACCCCTTGAGCCAGAAAGTTTCGGGGTGGTCGTTTTTGTATGCCTCAACAGCCTGTGTAATCTGATAATCGGAAAGCGTGCCTGTTGTTGTAATGTTTGGTGCATACACGGTATCAACGCTCTTTGCGATTCTCATATACAGTTCTTTTACATAATCATCGGTAAGCGTCTCGTAGGCATAATCGGTTTTTACATCTGCATAATCCTTGTCGTTTTCAACATCTTGTGCACTCGGAGTTGTAACGGATTTTTCTATGATAGAGCTTCTCTTTGGTTCACTGCTTTCGGAATCATCCGTCAACGAACACGAACAGCCGAAAAATGCAACCGCACAGGTCATTAAACAAACTAAGGCAGTTTTATATATTTTCAAAGAATCATCTCAATTTTATTTTAAACTATTTATTCCGTATACGGAATACGGCAGCAGTCAAAACTGACTGTCGCCGTATGGATTTGTCATGTTCTATTTTACTTTATTTTCGCCTTGCAGTCAATGTTATAATCAATCATGTAGCATTTAATTAATATATTCA
>ENA-OQDE01000916-OQDE01000916.1-human-gut-metagenome-genome-assembly--contig:-NODE-916-length-13906-cov-10.319036_pt1 | contig 13906 bp, 19 predicted proteins | sample MGYA00242768_ERZ504595 | MGnify/ENA primary metagenome ERZ504595 (study PRJEB26092, sample SAMD00036307) | human gut metagenome | host: Homo sapiens | study: EMG produced TPA metagenomics assembly of...
CCTGAACCGGGCCACACGGGAAAGGACGCCGGACGCCACCGGCAGGGCGAAGCGCGCCCACGACAGCCAACCGGAATCCCGACACGTCAACTCCCCAAGGAGTTGACAAAAACATAGGAACACCCCCCAATCGACCACTATGACACATTTCCCTCCACAATCGAACACTAGTCATTCACGAAATCCATCACTACGAGGCATCGCAATCGAACGGCATGCAATATCAAGCACACACCACAACAACAGGTCGTACAAATATTGCCTTTACATCAGTCCGTTTCGGACATCATGGTCACAGCAGGCTCTGCGCCAACTCTTCAAGAGACATGGCAACTACATGAAACTCGAATACGGCACCGCGCGAAGCAAGCGCCCTCGCCACGTTGAAAGCGAATTCAGCACGAGCGTCCTCGTTAGCGATACTTGCCGCCGTGGCGATGAAGACCAGCCATCTCCGCCCGACCAGCATGCCCCTTTTCTCTTGGTCACGGCGCCATTGAGCCTTACTCGTACGATGATGATCGCCATCATATTCAACAGCGACCTTGAACTCCGGCCACGCTAAGTCCAACGTTATGGGAGCTCCAGATGCAAAAGCCGCGTCCGGCACCACATAGTTCGCAACCGGCCGTGGAATCCCATGCGCTACCAGAGAGAGTCGTTCTTCTGATTCTTTGGGCGAATCAGCACCAGGTGATATCAGAGGCAATGCTCGAACGCAGGACGGCGCCTCTGAATCGGGTAAATTGCTCCACGAACCTCACCAGATCCTGATAGATTGCAGCAGCATCACGATCCTTGGCCAATACTGGCTGTTTGCTCGTAGCAGCGATGACGGCATCCCCGAGCACAATCAGGGACTCAAAAGAAACATACGGGGCAAGTTGGGCCCATACGTGAAACAGGTCCAGCGCAAACACGTGTTGGTTCATTTCCACATTGGCGGCTTTAGCCGCATGTTTCCAAATATGCGTTTGCAGTGGTGCATGGCGTGTACGAAACCGCTTGCTCTTAACGCTGGATACAGTGTGCAGCTTGGCCGAGTCGAGGTCGCAATCGGCGGGAATCGGTACGGATTGCAGAGCGAGGGAAGTGGTCATGCCGAAAAGCAGCTTCTTGCCCGCCCGTTTCGCTTCCTCAGTGCAGCGTGCGACCATGTCGCGTCTGCGCTGGGCGAGGCTTTCGCTCATGGTCGGTGTCGCTGCAGAATCATGTGCACCACTGTTCGGCGATGACGAGTCGCGAGAAGTCGGGTATTTCGAGTCAGTAGAAAATGACCCCGCAAATTCAGGCGGAACAAAAACCGCCTCCGATTCTTCCGGAGGCTGATCGTATATAGAGCCTGGCAGAGCTCCATAGTTGGTGATGCCGTCGGTCATCCTGTTCATGACACCACCATATGGGTAGTGGGTGCGGAAACGGAAGCCGATCCGAGGTATGTGGTCCTAGCTTCACTTACGCACATTCATTGTGGATAACCATGTGGACACCTCACTTATACACATAGTCATCCACCTCTTCAACCCCGATTTGACACACTAACTGTATCTGATATGATTACAGTATCATAACTGTACACATCATAGTTACAGTATCGACTCGGTAAGGAGGTCGTTTCATGAACGGCGACCATTCACTGGCAGTGCACGCATTGGTCTACCTTGACCATCGCGCCACACACCTGCCCAGTCAGATCCTGGCCGAGAACATATGTACCAATGCGGCGCGCGTGCGCAAAGTAATGCGACCGCTCGCCTCAGCCGGACTCATCGCCACTAAAGAGGGTGCTGAAGGCGGGTACGCTCTGGCCCGGCCCGCCGCCGAAATCACTTTGCGCGCGGTAGCGGAAGCCACCGGCACCACTTTTGTGAAAGTGAACTGGACACCGGGCGACGTACACGAGGACTGTCTGGTGTCATCTTCAATGGGCGCAGTGATGAACGACATCTATGCCGGGCTCAACCGCACTTGCCTCGAACAACTCGAACACACCACCATCCACGACATCACCGAACAGATATTCAGCGAGCGCAAAGGCTAATAATCCCGCGCGTTTCCCCTAGCCAGCATCAGTCGATAACGCTTCGGCAGTCAAAGAAGAAAACAGACGCCGCACGGCACACAACACATCAGCACAACGCACTCTTATCACTCGAATACGTAAGGAAGTAACCATGTCCATCAGCACACCCAATGCCATCAGCACACCCAGCACCTCCCCCACTATCACCACCGACGCCCTGATCATTGGATTCGGCAAGGGCGGCAAAACCTTGGCTGCCAAGCTCAGTGCAGCCGGCCGCAAGGTCGTCGTCGCCGAGGCAAGCGCCGACATGTACGGCGGCACCTGCATCAATATCGGATGCTTGCCGTCCAAGTCACTGATTTTGTCCGCCGAACAGGCGCGGCGGGATGGCGCGAACAGTACTCCCGAAACCCGCGAAGCAGCGTTCGAGGCTGCTATCAAGGAGAAGCGCCGCGTCACTTCGATGCTGCGCGACAAGAACTATCACAAGCTCGCCGACCAAGACAACATCACCGTAATCACCGGCCGCGCTCACTTCACCGGCCTCATAGCGTGGAAATCGCCACCGCTGAGGGCCCGGTCGCCGTGACCGCCAGCAAGATCTTCATCAATACCGGTGCCACGCCGCGCATTCCGGATATTCCCGGTATCCACACTACGCCCGGCGTCTACACCAGCACTGGACTGATGGATCTCGACGATATGCCGCAGCGACTGGTGATTATCGGTTCAGGATTCATTGGACTTGAGTTTGCCTCGATGTTTGCCGATTTCGGCACGGCGGTTACCGTGCTGCAGCACAATGCCGAGTTCCTGCCGCGCGAGGATGCGGATGTGGCGGCCGCGATTCGCGCACAGTTGGAAGCGCAGGGCGTCAAGTTCCTGTTCAACGCGGATACCAAGGCCATCGCGCCTGCTGCTGACGGCGGCGTCAGGTTGTCCGTTGCGGTGAAGGGTATGACTCGCGGCGCATCGCAAGCTTGCGATTCCACCCCCGCCGCACCGGGAACGCTCATACCGATATCACCGGCGCCACCGACACTACAACAACCACCAGCCCACTAGCAACCCGACCGATCACGCCACGATGTCACACGTTCAAACGAAACCATCAGACGATGGCGAGCCGCGGTTCGCCGAGCCGGCTGAAGCCCGATTCTGCCTGACCACCGACGCGGTACTGGTGGCCACCGGACGTACGCCGAACGTCGAGGGACTGCATCTTGAGGCAGCTGGCGTGGAGCTCACCGAACGCGGTGCCGTGAAAGTCGACGAGCTTCTGCGCACCACAGCAGCCGACATTTGGGCTCTGGGCGATGTGAACGGCGGCCCGCAGCACACGTACATTTCGCTGGATGACTATCGCGTGGTGTGGTCGCAGCTCAATGGTTCCGACCGTCCGTACACGGTGAAGGACCGCAAGCATGTGCCGTCGAGCACATTCCTCGCCACGCCTTACTCGCGCGTGGGATTGAATGAGCGCGAGGCGAAGGCGGCTGGATTGGATTATGTGGTCAAGCGATTGCCGGTGGCCGCTGTGCCGAAGGCCCAGGTAATGCGGCGACCGGATGGTCTGATGAAGGCGATTGTGGAACGCAATACTGGCCGCATTCTGGGTGCGATGCTGCTTTCCGTCGAGTCGCACGAGGTGATCAATATCGTCAAGTTGGCGATGGATCTTGACGCGCCGGCCAGCACGTTGCGCGATATGGTGTTCACGCATCCGACGATTGCGAGGCACTGAACGACTTGTTCGCGTAGTTTGTTCGCATAGCACGCCCGCGCAGCATGACCCGCGTAGCGCAGCCCGCAACAGACTCCCCTAATGCGCGCGAAGGTCCTCATCGACGTAAACCGATGAGGACCTTCGCGCTGTCGTCATGATCCGTACGTGACAGCAATCACGTCCGAACCAGCCGTTACTTCAAGCCGAGCTTACGGTCCAGAATGTCGGAGGCATCCAATCCTAAGCGGCGTCGGATGAACCAGCCAAGACCGAGCGGCAGGCCGGGAGCCAAGGCCATGCCGCCTGGACCGAGTGCCACGGTTTTGGAGTTGCCTGCGATAAGCATGGTGCCCTTGGATGCGGCCGTGGAGGTCGAACCATCGCTGTCCGCCTCTGGTTTGAGGATTTCGATGTTGCCGTCACTGGTTTTGTACAGTCCCTTATTCTCATTCCAGATACCGGATGCGCCATTGTTGCCGACCTCACCCGCAGAGAGGAAATGTCTTGTTTTTCTTGTGAGCGCTCACCTATTCACGCGCGATGGCATGTTTTTCAAGCAAAGTCAATAGGTGTGATGTTATCCACACCCTCCACTACGTTGTTTTGCCTCGCGCTGGGCAGCCCCACTTCAGCAAGAGATTGCACAGCTTGCGTTAGGGTGGAGAACATGACTATCACAGTATCCACAGACGGTTCCGCATTAGGGAATCCAAACGGGCCAATGGGCTGGGCCTGGGCCGATCATGAGCAGAACGCCGGCGGCAAGCCTGGCCATAAGCACGACGACCACGGCTACGACGCCGGCGGCGCGACCAACGGCACCAACCAGATTGGCGAACTGTGCGCAGTGTTGGAAGCTTTGCGAGCGCATCCGGGCCCTGAGCCATTGCTCATCGAATCGGATTCGCAGTACGCCATCAATTGCTCGACCAAGTGGGTCAAAGGCTGGAAGAAGAATGGCTGGAAAAATTCACAGAAAAAACCCGTGAAGAACAAAGAGCTTATTCAGGCGATCGACCGTGAAATCTCGCAACGCCCTGGCCCGGTGGATTTCCGATGGGTCAAAGGTCACGCCGGCAACGAAGGCAATGAGCTGGTCGATGAACTGGCACGCACCTATGCGGGCGATTGCCGTTCGGGTGCGCGCGACGGCTATCTACCGATTGAAGGCTGGCAGTCGCTGCTGGGCTCCGAATACGCACATGGCACCGATGTGCCTCCAGACGTGCAATTGGTATTGGACGGCAAAGCGGATGCGGCAAGTTTGCGCAAGCCGGCTGCGGCGACGGATCAGACGGATGCCGCAAGGCCGGAGACCAAGTCTTCGTCACCCTTAGCGGCACAATCAACGCAACCTGTACAATCAACGCAACCTGTACCCCCCGCAAAGCCCAGCGGGCTGACGGTATCCGGTACGCTGACCTTCTCCCCCGCGCCGAAAACGAGCCCGTATTTCAACGGGCAGCCGATGCCGATCAAAGGCAGCATCGAAATCGAAGGCTATGTGGACGGCGACGGCAACCTGACCATCACCAACGCACCATTCGTACGACACTGACACCCAAACACACGAATATGTACCGCAATCGGACACGATGACACAAAATCGCTCATTCGCGTTAGGATAGGAGATAAGGCTTCACGCCGTTGATCCGTGCGGCGGAGGCAAGGATGGCAAAGGAGAAACCATGGATAAGGCACAGCAGGATGCGCTGAAGAAGGCGGCCGGCATCGAAGCCGCCAAGCTCGTTGAAAACGGCATGATCGCAGGCCTCGGCACTGGTTCGACCGTGAAGTTCCTGGTGGACGAGCTCGGCGCGTCATCAGGAGGAAGGTCTTGAGTTCACTGGCGTGACCACGTCTCGCCGCACGCAGGCCCAGGCCGAGAGCTACGGCATCAAGATCGTGGACATCGACGACGTGGACCACATCGACGTGACCATCGACGGCGCCGACGAAGTCGACAAGAACTTCAACGGCATCAAGGGCGGCGGCGCTGCTCTGCTGTGGGAGAAGATCGTGGCCACCAACTCCAACCAGATCGTGTGGATCGTGGACGAGTCCAAGGTTGTGGACACCATCGGCAAGTTCCCGCTGCCGGTCGAGGTCATTCCGTTCGGTGCCGGCCAAGTCATCAAGAAGTTCGAGGCCCGCGGCTACAAGCCGGTGCTTCGTCTTGACGCCGACGGCAAGGAAGTGCGCACCGACGAGAACAACTTCGTGGTGGACCTGCACCTGGAGCGCATCGATCACCCGCAGGAGCTGGCCGAAGACCTCATCAACACGGTCGGCGTGGTGGAGCACGGCCTGTTCCTCAACATGGTCGACAAGGTCATCGTCGGCGACCCGAACGGCCCGCGCGTGATGACCAACGCCAACAAGTGATCGTCTCACATCACTAAGCTTTTCCAAGCCCGCATCTGCACATCGCAGGTGCGGGCTTTACTGTTGCCCGAACAAGGCAAAGAGCCAAGCAAAAGAGAAACCCCGCGACCATAACGATCACGGGGTTTCTAATGCCTTGATTGCAGGTAAGACTACTTACGCTGGTGGCGGGTCTTACGCAGCAGTTTGCGGTGCTTCTTCTTGCTCATCCGCTTGCGGCGCTTCTTGATGACAGAACCCATCTGAAGCCTCCATTTCGATTAATCGTAAAAGTTGCAACTCGCACCATAATACACGTGTTGCCAGACAGAGGGAACCAGTATGTTGCCGATAGTCCGCATATGCCCTGAACGCAGTTGGGCATCCACATCAGCAATGTGGATGCCCCAACGTTCATAAGTTTGTGCAGCAGCTGACAGCCGATACTAGATGCTACATCGGGAACTTCTGGTAGAAGCGATCGACCGCTTCCTTGGTGCCGGTAGCTTGGAAGACCACGGTATCGTTCTGCCAGATGGCAACGGCGTTCTTGCTGTTGGAGGCATCGGCCTTCACCACGTACGCGCCCGTGACGTTGCCGGAAACCTTGACGTTGCCGGATGCCGACTCATCGCCGGTCTGCGCAGCGACCAACGCATCGTACTGGGTCTTGGCATTGTCCGCCGACGACCACTGCGCGGCGACCAGCGTGACATCCTTGGCGGCATCACCAGTGGAGTAGGTCAGAGTGTACTCCTCGAGCGGCGACGCGGAATTCCACGTCGTGGAGGCATCCGCCTTGGTACGCGCGTAATTCAGCACGCTGCCCGGCATGGCCTTCAACAGCTCACTGGCATCATCCGGCAAAGCTGTGGCGTCGATGGTCGGCTTGGTCGGCTCGGATGATTCGGTTTTCTGCTGGCTGTTTTGGGTGGTAGTGGAGGTGCCATCATTCTTCTGGATGGCCCAACCCGGCCACACAAAGGCCGAAAGCACTGCCAGGATAATCACAACAGCTGCGGCAACCACCACTGCAATCAACTTGCCATGGGATTGCGTGGTCGAGGAGTTCTCACTATTAGTCATGCCCCGATTCTCTCACAGCCGCGTGACGCTAGGCGGCCGTAATTTTAGTCGTTGTGCGCAAGCCGCGTGAAACTCTTGTGAACGGTAAAAATTTACCGTCCGCTGGTGTTTGGGTTAGGGTGAGACCATGGCGAAATCAAGTGTGCAGTATGTATGTTCCGAATGCGGTTGGAACGGGCCGAAGTGGTACGGCCGTTGCCCCGAGTGTGGTCAGTGGGGCACGGTCGAGGAATTTCACGAGGCTCGGCCGGCGGCAGGCTCTCGCACGGCCGCTCCCGGCCGAACATCACGCACGCAGTCGGTTACGGTTGCCAACAACGCCAGATCTGCAGCCCGTCCGATTACCGAAGTGGGCACGGAAAGCGTCGAGCGGCTCGGTACCGGGTTTTCCGAATTCGACCGTGTGCTCGGCGGTGGCGTGGTGCCGGGTTCAGTAACGCTGATAGCGGGCGAACCGGGTATCGGCAAGTCGACATTGCTGTTGCAGACGGCCGGCAATATCGCGCGCGTTGTGGCGGGAGACAGTACGTTCCGAGGGGCAGGTCAGCGGTCTGCCCAACAGTCGGGCCGGGCGCAGGGCAACGCATCGAACACGGTGCCGATGCGGGGCAACGCATCATCAACACACACCAACACCGTGCTGTACATTTCCGGCGAGGAATCACAGGCGCAGGTTCGTTTGCGCGCTTCCCGCATCAATGCGGTGGAGCCGAACTTGTTACTGGCCTCCACCACCGACCTGTCCACAGTATTGGGGCTGATCGAACAGAACAAGCCGGCCTTGGCCATTGTGGATTCGGCGCAGACCATCGTCTCGCAGGAGGTCGATGGCATTTCCGGCGGTTCGACTCAGGTGCGCGAAGTGGCAAGCGCGCTGATAGATACCGCTAAGACACTTGACATTCCAGTATTTCTGGTTGGTCATGTGACCAAGGATGGTTCGATTGCAGGCCCGCGCACATTGGAGCATCTGGTCGATGTGGTCTGCCAATTCGAAGGCGACAGCGAGACTGCGCTGAGAATGCTGCGAGCGGTGAAGAATCGTTTTGGCCCGACCGATGAAGTCGGCTGTTTCGACATGAGCGGTGAAGGCATCGAAGAGGTCACCGATCCCGCCGGATTGTTCCTGTCTGGAGACGGCCTGATGCGGCCAACGCGGCACCGTGAAGGCACCTGCGTGACGTTCACATTGGATGGGCATCGCAGTCTGCCTATCGAAGTACAGGCTCTGGTCACCACGTCGGTGCTGCCCACACCCCGTCGTGCGGTCAATGGCGTGGACCCCAGCCGTATCGCCATGCTGGTCGCGGTGCTCTACCGTCACAGCAAGCTCAACCTGCTGTCCAACGACCTGTATATCTCCACTATTGCCGGGGGCCAGGCCAAGGAGCCCGGTTCCGACTTGGCGATAGTGGCGGCACTGGCGAGCGCCGCCACGTCAAAACCCATTGCGCGAGCACGTGCGCCATTGGTGAGATTTCCCTGACCGGTCAGGTGCGCCCGGTACCGCGTATGGAATATCGCCTTCGCGAGGCCGCACGCCTCGGCTTCACCACGCGGTCATTCCGCCACTGCGCAAGCCGGTGCATGTCGAGGGACTTCAGCTGGTGGAGTCCAACACATTGTCCGACGCATTAGACGCCTTGGGAGTGCGTAAATAGCCCTGAGATATGCCTCAGGCGGTAAGACGCTTGGTCTCCTCGACGTTGCGCTTGAGTTCGTCGACGAGTTGGTCGGGGCCATCAAACTTGACCTGCGGGCGCAGGAAGCCGACGAATTCGACGCGAACCTTGTGGTCGTACAGGTCGATCCATTCTTCAGTGATGCAGTAGGCCTCCACCACACGCTCATTAAGGCCGGTTTTTTCACTGAAGGTGGGTTTGGTGCCAATGGAGATGGCGGCAGGCCAGCGGTTCTCACCATCTACCAGCCAACCGGCATAGACGCCGTCGACCGGAATGTAGCCTGCAATGTCGGAGCCAAGATTGGCGGTGGGGAATCCGATGGTGCGGCCGCGCTCCTCACCGTGTACCACTTCGCCTTCGATGGCGTGCGGAGCACCCAGAATGGCGTTGGCATCCTGGATTCGGCCATGAGCCAGCAGGTAGCGCACATTGGTGGAGCTCCAGGCGCGCATTGCCTTGGCCTGGTTCTTCTTGCTCCATGCGCGGCGCTCGGCTTGGTGGCATTGGCCAGCGGGTCGACGGGCTCTCCCCATTCGCTCGGGGCTTCCGGCTTGAAATCGCGCGGAATGCGCACTTCACCCGGGCCACGGTCATCGACCACGTCAAGTTCGAATACACCGGTGGCGGCGGCAAGATTGGCGATATGCTTCACATCACCTTCTCGCCCCTTGCCCATGGCGGCATCCTGCCCGAGGACCAGCGTACGCATGCCCAGCTTGCCGGTGAGTCTGCCAAGGAAGAAAATGTATGACATGGCTGCGAAGGCCAGCGTGTAGTGCACCACCAACACATGGTCCACGCCGAACTGTTCCATGCGGTGCAGTCGATCATCCACACTGGTCAAGCTTCGGCATCCACGTTCTGCACCGCGGGTTCCTCGCCATGGTGCGAGGCGGCCCAGCCGTGCACGAATGCGGGGCGCGGGTCAAACAGAATCACCACGGAAAAAGCATCATGCTGGTGCGCGAGTTCCACCACACGCTTGATCACCGCCTGATGTCCCAAGTGCATGCCATCAAATGCGCCCAATGTCACCACGGCCTTCTTGTCGTTACTGAACGAGGGCCATTCAATCGAACCTTCGGCGTCAGGGGTCAGGTGCGTGATATCCATCAGTGTGCTGTTCCTTTTATCCGTGCGATGTTATTCATGCAATATAGGCGTTGTTGTGCGCGGCCTGTATCAAGCTGCACTTTTCACCGCGTCTACTTTACGCGAGGGGGAATACGGTGACCGGCTTGGCCTGATGAGCGTTGGCACGCTCGATAATCGCCGCCACATCATGCGTTTGCGGCACAATGGCGGCAGTGGGCTCGCTGATTGTACGCTCGATACGGCGGCCGAAGCGCAATTCGCTGGCTTCCTCAGGTGTGATGTCAAGCGCCGGCATCGCGCCTCGAGCGGCCTGTTCCATGGTGAGGGCATGGTCAAGCAGCCAGTTGCGGCGCTCGTCACCGGCAAGACCTTCAGGAGTGTCCAATACGCACTTGTTGCGCGTGACGGTTTGCCCTTCCCGATTAGTGAACGTCTTCTGATCGGTATGTGCGGTGACGGTATGGGTTCGCGTGTCAAGCATCGCCTCAGGAGCGATAAGTCCGCTGGCATCGTCCGGCAACGCGAATCGGCCGACTCGCGTACGGCGCAAACGGGTCAGGTATCCGCCGACGCCAAGTTCTTTGCCGAGGTCGCGGGCGAGCGCACGGATATAGGTGCCCGATGAACAGCTGATCCGCACGTCAACATCAAGTGCGGGAATCGCTCCCGTGTTCGCGTCTTCCCGCAATGGTTCAGCGGTCTGCTCCCCTGCTACGAATCCGCTGCGGATATCCAGCACGGTGAATTCGCTGATGGTGACCGGGCGGGGTTTGAGTTCCACATCCTTGCCTTCGCGAGCCAAGTCGTAGGCACGCTGGCCGTTGATTTTGATGGCGGAGAACGTATTGGGGACTTGTTCGATATCGCCGGTGAAATTGGTGGCGATGGTGCGTGTGAGCAGGTCTTGCCATGAGGCAGTTGGTAACGCCGTTGGTTCGCCGCTCTGGCCACCCTCAGTCAGCTGCGCTGATAGCGTTTGCCAGCGGGAGCGGGCTTCGTCATCGACAAGCACCTCGCCTTCGGCATCGTCGGTAGTGGTGCGCAGGCCGAGGCGTATGGTAGCCTCGTAGGTTTTGTCATGCGCCACGATGGCGTTGAGCAGTCGTGTGGCGTGGCCGAAGGCGATGACCAGCGTGCCAGTGGCCATGGGGTCAAGGGTGCCGGCGTGACCGACCTTCTTGATGTGCAACGCGCCGCGCACGGCGGCGACGGCGTCGAAACTGGTCACGCCTTGCGGCTTGTCGATGATGAGCAGACCGCTGGGGGTTGTATGAAGCACACTACTCCTCGTCAGAGTCGTCTTCGAAGTCGTCGCTGGGCTCGTCGTCATGCTTGTACGGATCGGCGTCGCCGGCGTACTGGGCGGTGGCGCGAGCACGGGCGAGTTCTTCGTCACGCTTCTTGGCCACGGCGAGAATGTCTTCGATCTCGTGAGCCTCGCCGGGCACTTCATCGAACACGAATTGGAGCTGCGGAGTCAGACGCAGGCCAGCCTTGTGGCCCACCAGAGAACGCAGGTGGCCCTTGGCCTGATCGAGGGCCTGCTGGGCGCGCTTGCGTTCGCCTTCCTCATGGCCTTCGTGGCCGAGCTGGGTCCAGTAGACCTTGGCGATTTGCAAATCGTTGGTCACACGGACTTCGGTGACGGTGATGCTGGCGAGTCGCTTGTCATGCAGTTCGCGCTCAATGGAGGAGGCGACGACACGCTGAATCAAGGCCGCAATACGTGCGGCGCGCGGGTTGGTTCCTGCCATAGGAATTTCCTTTTCTAGACTTGAGCCCCCTTTGACGAGGGGCTGCCGAACGCAGTGAGGCTGGGGGAGAGAAAATCATGGAACTACCATGTCTCTCCCCAGTCAGTCTGCGGCTGACAGCCCCCTCGTCAGAGGGGGCTTAACAATGACTACTTGCGCTCGACTTCCCGCATCTCGAAGGTCTCGATGATGTCGCCGAGTTCAATGTCGTTGAAGGTGCCGAGGTTGATACCAGCCTCGTAGCCTTCCTTGACGGACTGAACGTCGTCCTTGAAGCGACGCAGCGAGGAGATCTCGAGGTCGTTGACCGTGGCCACGCCGTTGCGCAGGATACGGCACTTCGTACCACGCTTGACCTCGCCGTCCTGCACCATAACGCCGGCGATGTTGCCGAACTTGGAGGAGCGGAAGATCTCGCGGATCTCGGAGTGAGAGGTGACGACCTCTTCGTATTCCGGCTTGAGCATGCCCTTGAGGGATGCCTCGATGTCTTCGATCGCACGGTAGATGACCGAGTAGTACTTGATCTCCACGCCCTCGCGCTCGGCGAGGTCCGCGACCTGACGGTTCGGACGCACGTTGAAACCGATGATAACGGCCTTGTCGACCGTGGCCAGGTTGACATCATTCTGGGTGATCGCACCGACGCCGCGGTGGATGACCTGGATGCCGACCTCGTCGGATACCTCGATCTTCATCAAGGAATCCTCGAGCGCCTCGACAGAACCGGACGAATCGCCCTTGATGACAATATTGAGCATGTCGATCTCGGACTCGGCGAACTTCTTCTTGAAGTCCTCGAGGGAGACGACCTTGCGACGCTTGGCCAGCTGGGCGGCACGCTCGGTGGCCTGACGCTTCTCGGCAATCTGGCGAGCGGCACGATCATCGGAGGCGACCAGGAAGAGGTCACCGGCGGTGGGCACGGAGGTCAAGCCCAGCACCTGAACAGGTGTGGACGGACCGGCCGCTTCCATCGGCTGACCGTTCTCGTCGAGCATGGCACGCACGCGGCCGTACGAAGTGCCGGCCACGATGGCATCGCCCACGTGGAGCGTACCCTGCTGAACCAGCACAGTGGCCACGGCACCACGACCCTTGTCGAGTCGGGCTTCGACGGTGGCACCACGGGCGTCCATGTCGGGGTTGGCGCGGAGGTCCAGCTCAGCGTCAGCCGTGAGCAGCACGGCTTCGAGCAGCTTGTCGACGTGCAGGTTCTGCTTGGCGGAGATGTCGACGAACATGGTGTCGCCACCATACTCTTCAGGGACCAAGCCGAACTCGGTGAGCTGGCCGCGGACCTTCTCCGGGTTGGCACCGGGCACATCGATCTTGTTGACGGCCACGACGATCGGCACCTTGGCGGCCTGAGCGTGGTTGATGGCCTCAACGGTCTGGGGCATCACACCATCGTCGGCGGCGACCACGAGGATCGCGACGTCAGTGAGCTCGGCACACGGGCACGCATGGCGGTGAACGCCTCGTGGCCAGGGGTATCGAGGAAGGTGATCTTGCGCGGTTCGCCTTCAAGGTTCACGGTGACCTGGTAGGCACCGATGCGCTGGGTAATGCCGCCGGCCTCACGTGCGATGACGTTGGTCTTGCGGATGGTATCCAGCAGTCGTGTCTTACCGTGGTCGACGTGGCCCATGACGGTAACGACCGGCGGGCGAGGCTTGAGATCCTCGTCATCCTGCAGTTCTTCCTCGTCAAGGTTGATGTCGAACTGCTGGAGCAGTTCCTTGTCTTCCTCTTCTGCGGAGACGAGCTGGATGTTCCAGCCGATCTCTTCGCCCAGAATCTGGAAGGTCTCCTCATCCAAGGACTGGGTGGCGGTAGCATCTGACCCAGGTGGAAGAGCACGGTGACCAGCGCGGCCTGGTTGACGTTGATCTTCTCCGCCAAATCGGCCAGGGACGCGCCCTGACGCAGACGGATGGTCTGGCCGTTGCCGTTGGGGATGCGAACGCCGCCGATGGTCGGTGCTTTCAGCTCCTCATACTCATGGCGCTTTGCCAGACGGTTCTTACGGGCCTTTGAGGACTTGCCGCCCTGACGTCCGAATGCGCCTGCGGCACCGCCGCGACCGCCGCGACCGCCGCCACGTGCGGGACCGTTGCTCGGTGCACCGCCACCCTGGAAGTTATTGCCGCCGCCTTGGTCCCCACGG
>ENA-OQDE01000917-OQDE01000917.1-human-gut-metagenome-genome-assembly--contig:-NODE-917-length-13898-cov-1.544550_pt1 | contig 13898 bp, 18 predicted proteins | sample MGYA00242768_ERZ504595 | MGnify/ENA primary metagenome ERZ504595 (study PRJEB26092, sample SAMD00036307) | human gut metagenome | host: Homo sapiens | study: EMG produced TPA metagenomics assembly of...
TTTCCCTGGATTCTGAAATTCAGGGTGACTGTAAAACTGCTTCCCTCTCCCTCCTGCTCTCGACATGTATGTCCCCCTGCATGGTGGACACTATGCCATGGGCAATGGACATGCCCAGGCCGGTTCCCTGCTGCTCCTGCACCACAGGCACGACGGCCCTGGAAAATGGTTCAAACACCTGCTTCATATATTCCTCTGACATGCCGATGCCGTTGTCCTCCACCACAAACCGGTAGCAGGCCCACCCCGCTTTCCCCATGGGGACTTCCTCGGTCGTCACTCGGATGATTCCGTTGTCCGGCGTGTATTTCACCGCGTTGGTAATCAGGTTTAAAAGCACCTGCTTCACCCGGTTGGCGTCCCCTATAAGCGACTCATGGATCACGCCCTTCCGGATGAAGGTTATGTCATGGTTTTTCTCCATGGCAGTGGGCTTGATGATGGAGTATATGTTATCCAGCATGGTTTCCAGATGAAAGGGTTCCTCCAAAAGCTCCAGCTTCCCCTTCTCGATTCTGGACATATCCAGTATCTCATTAATCAGGGACAGCAGATGGCTGCTGGAGATGCTGATTTTTTCCAGGCAGTCCCTTACCCGCTCCGGCTGGTCTGTGTGGGATGCTGCAAGCGCCGTCATCCCTATGATTGCGTTCATGGGCGTGCGTATGTCATGGGACATCCGGGCCAGGAAATTACTTTTGGCCTCGTTGGCATGGTGGCTGATTCGTATGCTGCAAACAGGCTTTTCTTATTCTCAGCTTCCTCCTCCAGCTCCTTGCGCTTCTGCTCATCAATGCCCATATTGGCGAAAATGACCTTGGTGACAACGCCGTCTGCGGTCTCCGCAATGCTGAACCTGGACCTGACCCATCTTATACCGTCCGGATATACCCGGCGGAAATCCACATCGTACACCGGCTGCTCCGGTGTAAGGTTCGTCCTCAGAAACTCCGGGCTTCCAACCCGCCGCATCTTTTCCTGGTCCTCCTCATAGACATGACAGCGGACGAATTTCTCATAATACACAGCCATGGAACCCTTGGGAAATTCCTGGCGCCTGCGAATGATTTCCTCCTGCCAGATTGCCTCCTCTATATCGTGCTCCAAATCAAACAGATAGATGGAATAGTAGCACTGGCACAGGTTGGTCAGCACGCTCTCCCGCAGCTCCACCTCCTGCCTGGCATCAATATTCCGCCCTGTTATGAGAATCCGGTCGCCCCAGTTCCATATGGATGGGAACCCCATAGTAACGGTAATAATGAAGCTTCCGTCCCGGTCCCTGATTCTCAGAATGCCCTCCAGGGATTCTGTGTCCCCTGTAGCTGTCAGGAGACAGATCTGTTCAAGCTTTTCTTTGTCCTCCCGGGGAAGGGACGGCATCACCTGGCTGAGTAATTCGCTGAGCATTCCCTTAGGCGCTATCTTCAGCCGGTCTCCCATGTAATGGAGGCAGCTGTACTCCTGACTTGTTGGGTCCAGGCTCAGGACAAGAGTATAAATCGTGGATACAGCCACTCTGGCCGTTACCTCGTCCATCCGTTTCTCCACCTCGCCGTCCTGTATGTCAAATGCCAGGATAGCTCTGGCTTTTAAATCGGATTCAGGCGCAAACGGTATGGCCATAACCCGCTGCCAGTCTTCCGCTTCGGATACGGTACAATTCCTCTATCTGGCATTTTCCCCTGACAGGAACTGTTCCTGTAATATATTCATATTCCGCAAAACCGTTCAATCCTGTTTCTGAATTCCGGTCTGATGCAGGACCGTGAATATCCGCGGAGAAATTCCCTGAAATCCGTATATTTCGTCAGATTATCCTTTAAATCCTCCGCAGCCTTGATTATCTTATAGGAGCCGTCCCTTAAATCGCACAGCAGGATTCCCCGGTAGCGTCCGCTCAGGGTCTGGATGACCGCATCATATTCCTTCTGGAACATGATGGTATCCGTGATGTTCTGGTGGTATCCCCGCAGGCGGATTCCATCCTCCATTCCTGATCCTTCATGCCGCCGCACCGCACGGATATAGGCCCCCACAGGGGATGGTTCCATTTATACTGGACTTCCTGCACCTCTGCCCGGGTACTGGCAATCGCCTTGGACACGGTCTCCTGCACAGCTCCTTTGTATTCATCCTGGATTCTGTTATACCATACCTGGTAGCACTCCTCCGGTGCCGGCGCAGCGTCCAGCCCCAGAAGTTCCAGCATGACACTGTCCGCGTGCATGACAGGCTCCCTGCCCTGACAGAGTATGATTTCCCACAGTCCTGTGCGGGTGCTGCGCAGAATGTCTGTCTTTCCTTTATCCGTAAGTAATCCTGCATAGAGGCCATTCCTTTCTCAGGCCGGAATTTTCTTCCGCCTCTGTGCGTCCCATTTCGCCGCTTTTCCTCTATTATACACAGAACCACCCTGACATGACAAGCAAATAACAAAACACAGTCCCTGCAATACCGCACCCGCGCCTCTTCTTATATCACAATGTCCTTATATATACCCTGCATTCATAAGGCTTCAGTTGTTCCAATGTCTGTCCGCAATCCGCTTCCCCGTAGTTGCCTATCAGCTGCCGGCAGCCTTCAAGCTCCGGTTTTTCTCCCAAATCCGCAGCAGAAGCCTTCATATTGGCCAGCACTACAAGTTCCTGACCCTGATAGGTGCGCCTGTACGCCAGCACCTGAGGATGCTCCCTGTATATGAATTCAATCTCCCCTTCTGATATGACTTTATATTCTTTCCTCAGGGCAATCAGCCTCTTGTAATAATTCAATATGGAGCCGGAATCCGCTGCCTCTGCCTGGGCATTGATATAAGAATGGTTCTCCGGTATGCCTATCCACGGCTCCCCCTGTGAAAATCCGGCATATCGCTGCCGTCCCACTGCATGGGCGTCCGGCCGTTATCTCTGGAACGGGCAGCCAGCACCTTCAGCGCTTCCTCCCCGGTGATTCCCCGCTCTGTCAGGATACGGTAATAGTTAATGCTTTCAACATCCCGGTACTGGGAAATATCCCCGTAATGCGGGTTGGTCATTCCCAGCTCTTCCCCCTGGTATACATACGGCGTGCCGCGGAACATGTGGATGACCGTTGCCAGCATTTTGGCAGATTCCTTCCAGTATCGGCCGTCATCCCCGAACCGTGATATGGCTCTGGGCTGGTCGTGGTTGCACCAGAACACGGCATTCCAGCCGTTTTCCCGCTCCATGCCTTCCTGCCACTCCATGAACAGCTGTTTAAGCCGGACCAGGTCAGGCTCCGTCAGTTTCCACTTATCCCCGTCCCTGTAGTCCACCTTCAGGTGATGGAAGTTAAAGCACATGGATAACTCCCGATCCTCCGGCCTGCTGTAGCGGATACAGTTATCAGGGTGGTGGAGGACATCTCTCCCACTGTCACCATGTCCTCTATGCCCGTATCCCGCACCAGCTCCTGGAGATACTCATGTACCCTGGGCCCGTCGGTATAGAAGCGGCGGCCATCCCCTTTGTGATCATCCTCAAAAATATCCGGTTTGGATATCAGATTCACCACGTCGAACCGGAATCCCTTCACTCCCTTTGCCTTCCAGAACAGGATTACCTCCTTAAGCTCCTGACGCACCCTGGGATTATCCCAGTTTAAGTCGGCCTGGGTTACATCGAACAGGTGGAGATACCATTTTTTCAGGCGGGTACATACTCCCAGGCATTTCCCCCGAATTTTGACTGCCAGTTGGTGGGCGGCGCGTCCGGGCTCCCTTCCCTGAAGATATAATAATCCATGTACTCCGGATTGCCCTCAAGTGCCTTCTTAAACCATGGGTGTTCCGTGGATGTGTGGTTAAATACCATATCAAACATGCATCCCATGCCCCTTATGTCCGCTTCCCGGATCAGTTCCTCCACATCCTTCATGGTGCCGAATACAGGGTCAACTGCCCGGTAGTCAGCCACATCGTACCCGTTATCATTGAGAGGGGAGCTAAAAAACGGTGTCAGCCAGATATAATCAATTCCCAGCTCTTTTAAATAGTCCAGCCTGCTTATGACTCCGCGTATGTCGCCCAGACCGTTTCCTGTTGTATCCTGAAAGGACTTGGTATAAATCTGGTAAACCGTACTGTCCTTAAAATGTCCCATAAATGGTTCCTCCTTCATATCTGCTCCGACAAATCTGCCCCGTTATATGACTCAATCTATCCTGGCCACCGTATCCGCCAAAGCCTTACCCTTCGTCCGGTCTGCCAGCTTATAGCTCCTGAATTTCCGGGATTGGTAAGGACCATGATGACCATGTCGCTGTGCCCTGCCCCGGCAATCTTCTCACGGTCAAATGCAATCAGTTCCTCTCCGGCTCTGACCCTGTCCCCGGGCTTTACAAAGGCCCTGAAACCGTCTCCCTTCATATCCACTGTATCCAGCCCTATGTGTAACAGCAGTTCCATGCCGTTATCCAGAACCAGTCCGCAGGCATGCAGGCTTTCTTCCATGACAACAGCCACCATGGCGTCAGCCGGCGCCCTCAAAACGCCGTCTTCCGGTTTAATGGCCACCCCGTCCCCCAGTGCCCTGGATGCAAACACCTGGTCAGGAACATCTTCCATGGGGATAACTTCACCGGATACATATGCCTTTAATTCCCTGATCGGCTGGCTTGCAGAGTCTTTCCTTTCCTCCCGGCTGGCTTCATGGCCGGACTCATTTGGTTCTCCCGGCCGCCGCTATCCCCTTCTTCCTTCCTATGGCATAGTCAGGCAGAACGGAATCAGGATTACCAGTCCCATGGCAGCCGCGAAGAGTCCCATGTACTGGGGCTGGATGGACAGGATGCCCGGTATGCCTCCCACACCAATGGCATTGGCCTTGATTCCGCTGACAACAGACAGCACCGCGCCCACTGCAGATCCGGCCATTGCGCAGATAAATGGAAAACCGTATTTCAGATTCACACCAAACATGGCTGGTTCTGTTACACCCAGGTAACAGGAAATGCAGGCGGGTACGGATACTTCCTTTGCCTTGGCGTCATTCTTCTGGAGAAGTATCATGGCCAGTACAGCGGAGCCCTGGGCGATATTGGACAGGGCAATCATGGGCCACAGGTGGTGCCTCCAAAGTCAGCTATCAGCTGAAGGTCAATGGCATTGCTCATATGATGCAGTCCTGTGATTACAAGAGGTGCATAGAAAAAACCAAAAATACCGGCAAACACGCCTTAAAGGGGGATGTCAGGCCCGCGTTCACACAGTCTGAAATCACGGCGCCAATCTTCCAGCCAATGGGTCCAAGGATGCCGTGGGCCACTGCCACGGATATCAGCAGGGAGCAGAAGGGGACCACAATCATGGAAATCATGGCAGGACATATTTTTCTGAAGAACCGCTCCAGGTACACCAGGGTAAAGCCGGCCAGCACAGCCGGAAGCACCTGGGCCTGATATCCAATCATATCCACCTGGAAGAGTCCGAAATTCCACTTTGGTATCTCTGCCGCCGCCGTGGTGGCAACACTGTACGCATTTAACAGCTGGGGCGACACCAGTGTGATTCCCAGAACGATTCCCAGGGCCTGGGTCGTTCCCATCTTCTTGGTGATGGACCAGACAATGCACACAGGCAGGAAATGGAATACGGCTTCGCGATAAGCCACAGGAAGCTGTTGATACCAGCCCAGAATACAGATATCTGGGTCAGTGTCTTAGTGCCGCCGTCAAACAGGGCAATCTCCCCGATGATATTGCGGAATCCCAGAATCAGACCGCCTACAATGATAGCCGGAATCAAGGGCGCAAATATCTCTGCCAGACTGCTCATGATTCTCTGGATAAGGGTCTGGTTCTGCATGGCAGCCTTCTTCACCGCCTCCTTGGAGACTCCCTCTATGCCTGCCACCTCCGCAAAATCATTGTAAAAGGTACTCACCTCATTGCCGATTATGACCTGGAACTGCCCTGCCTGGGTGAATGTGCCCTTGGCAGAGGACAGGCTTTCGATGGCCTCTGTATCCGCCTTGGACGGATCGTTTAACACAAAGCGCATCCTGGTAACACAGTGTGATACGGCTGCAATATTCTCCCTGCCGCCCACATACTCCAACAGTTTCTTTGAATCCCCGGTAAACTTTCCCACGTTCAATACCTCCTATGAATCTGACCACGAAACAGCATCTTGTTTAAACAAGTACCTTATATTTGGATTATATCTTGTTTAAACAAGTTTGTCAATGATGATTTTGACTTTTTCCGGTGTTTTTCACATTCTGTACCTAAAAAGCACCGGACGAACATTTGCCTGAAGCTCCCTGTTCTCCGATGCCTTGATTTACCTACTTTGTCCGATGGGCAGATCGTAAAATACGAACCGGTCCGGTCTGTGCCTGGACTGGGTGAACTCAAACATGACTCCCTCCTTGTTATAGGTCATGCTGCTCACCACTGCCATACAATTATAATCCTTTAAATCCAGATACGTTTCATCAATCTGGTTGACGCGCTCCACGGTCATTTTCCTCTTGGTGGTCACAATGCTTTCACCCAGGTCCTTTTCCATATACTCATAGATGGAACGCTCCGCGATCTCCGGTGTCAGGTCCCGTACCACATCCTTTAAGAAATAGTTGTGGTCAATGATTAAGGCTTCCCCCTCAATGCAGCGCACACGCTGGATATAATAAATCTGGGTTCCCACAGGAAAGGTGGTCCTCCTTTGTATGGTCTCATCCACGGTCAGCTCCGCGAAACAGACCACCCTGGTGGTATAGTTCTTCCTGTTCCTGGCCACTGCTTCCTTCAGGCTCTCTATGCCGCCCAGTATGAACTCCGACTGCTGCTGTCCGGCTGGTAAATGATTCTCACTCCCTTGCCGTGGATACTCTGCACGTATCCTTCCGACGCCAGCTGCCCGATGGCCCGGCGGATGGTATTCCTTGAACAGTCAAACTCCTTTACCAGGGTATTTTCCGAGGGCAGCAGTTCCTGGAACCCGTAGGTCCCATCCTCCATCTTTTCCCGGAGCGCCATATAAATCTCATTATATTTTGTCTTTGCCATATAAACCTCATACATCTCTTTTTATAATGGGTCTGCCGGATAAATCCCCTGCGCAAACCAAAAAAGTTTTGTCCGTTTTAAACCGGCATGCCCCGGAATTATCCGAGAGGAATTCCTACCACATACAGCCGTATGAAAAACAGTACCATTAAATGCAGCGGGTAAAACCAATAGAAGGCGTATTTCCATGGAGCCTGTCCCTTTTTCCGTTGTAAAAATACAGGGGAACAGCAGACAGAATCCCTGCCCCATAACATATATTCCAGGATTCCAGTAAAGACAGGATACCGCCGGACATCACCTGGACAATGCGCTTCTCCCGCAGGAGATAAAACAATGAGATAATTAGTATCCCATCCATGTCGTAAATCCGCCTTCAAAACACAGCGGCCAGACATCCGCCTCCGATTACGGCCGCCATCCCGGCGGCGCGGCGCGGCTGTGTTAAGCCCTCGCTCTGTTTCAGGCCCCGGAGCACCAGCAGCCCGATTGCCAGCTCAACGTACACGTTGCTGCTTCCCCCGGCCCACGTATTCCACACAGCCAGGCGGAAAGGAATTTCCGAGATAAGCGCAAACGCAGCCATCCTGAGCCAGTATCTGCGCCAGTCCCTTGTATGAAGGAATCCCTCCACCAGCAAAAAGCAGTAAATGGGAAATGCAATCCTCCCAACTGTTCTGAGCATCCGCCACAGCCAATAAAGGGTATCCCCCCATTGGGATGTCATGAGCATGGCGACCTGTTCCAGGTTCCCCCGGTAGTATACAATCCGTTCCAGCAGCACAGCTCCAATATGGTCCGCAAGCATGGTGGCCATGGCAATATATTTCAGGGCGGTACCGCTTAATCCTACCTGTATTTCCGGTTTCTTTCTGCTGAACGGCATGCCTTCATTCCTTCCTTATATCTAATCTATCTATTTATCTTATCACCGGGTGATTGGTTTGCAAAGTATTTTCTTCACACATTCTTTATGAAGCCACCAGCTTTTCCCCCTTGTATTTATTTCCACATGATATATAATGCTCTATAAGACTTCTGCTAAAAAGATGTTAAGAAATGGAGGACTTTATGAAGAAAAGACACAATTCTTGTTAAACCTGGCGCTTACCGCCATCTTTTTTATTTTGATCATTTTCCAGGGGCCCAATCTGAATCCCCTGTATCCGGATGGGGCATTTTCATGGTGTTTCATCATCAGCTGCTATGTGGTGCTGAACTTTTTCGTAGCCCTGGGCAGTGTCCGGGTAGGTGCCAATGAATACGGCCGCCCGCAGATCAGCATTGACAAAAGTGTAAGGGGTTATAAAAGGGGCTTCGTCCTTCTCGCCATCCTTTGGGTACTGTATTTTGGCGTTTCCATCCTGTCCATGCCCCTTTTTAATTACAAGGCCTACAGGGACCAGTTAGGCGTCCCGGCCGTATCAGAATTCACGGATACGGTACAGCCCCTTGCTTTGGACCAGCTTCCAATCGTGGACAAGAGTCTGGCAAGAGAGCTGGCCGATAAGAAGGTGGGCGAAAATCCCGGCCTGGGAAGCCAGGTCATCCTGGGTACCCCTGTCATCCAGAAGGTAGACGGAAAACTGGTATGGGTCGTTCCCCTGGAGCATTCCGGCTTCTTCAAATGGCTTAAAAACATGGACGGCTCCGCGGGTTATATCGTGGTGTCGGCCAGTGATGTCAGCGACGTAACCTGGTAACAGACTATAAAATCAAATACCAGGCCAACGCCTACCTGTTAGACGACTTAAACCGCCATGTGCGCTTCTTTGGCGGCGGACTCTTTAAAGGTCTTACAGACTATTCCTTTGAGCTGGATGATGACGGCGTTCCTTACTGGGTCATTACCTCCTATCAAAACCGCTGGCTCTTTAACCTGCCGGAGGCCGACGGAGTGCTGACGGTCAATGCCACCACAGGAGAGACCACCCATTATACCATCGCCACACTGCCGGATTGGGTGGACCGCGTACAGCCTGAGAATTTTGTAATGCAGCAGATACAGAACCAGGGTGTCTATGTGCACGGCATTTTCAACTTCTCCAACCAGGACAAATTCCGCCCCAGCCAGGGTGATATCATCATCTATAACGGCGCCCGCTGTTACCTGTTCACAGGCCTAACCAGCGTGGGATCCGATGAATCAGCCATTGGCTTCATACTGGTGGACATGGTGACCAAGGAATCCAACATCTACCAGATGAGCGGCGCAACTGAAATGGCAGCCCAGAGCTCTGCGGAAGGAAAAGTCCAGCAGTTTGGCTACCGGGCCTCCTTCCCAATGATTATCAATCTGGACGGACAGCCACCTACTTCATGACCTTAAAGGATAATGCGGGCTGATTAAACAGTACGCCTTTGTGTCTGTCTCCAACTATACCAATGTGGGAACCGGAGAGACCATTGACAGCGCCCTGCGCAATTTCCGCCAGGTGCGCGGAACGCCGGAGTGAACATTACCACCGGCCAGACCATTTCCAAGGAGGAGGGCACTGTCCTGCGCATTGCCAGCGAAACCATAGACAACACTGTCACCTATAAACTGATACTGGAGGAAAAACAGGACTATATCTTCACCGTGTCCTATGACCTGAGTAACGAGCTGGCCCTGACCCAGCCAGGAGACAAAGTGGCCCTGGAGTACATGGATGACCCGTCCGGAATCTGCTCCGCGTCGTCCTTTGACAATCTGGAATTTGACCAGTCCGGGCAGTAACGGGCAGTCATATGACGATCCTCCCAGAGACTGGCGCAGACCTGCCGCAGACAGGTTAAGCACAGAACAACGCAAGAAGGACCGGCCCCAAAAGGCCGGTCCTTTAATTGATTTAATACCATTACATCCAATATAACATACCCAATATCAGCTGCCAATTAATAGAACAGTCTGTTCACCGCACTGAATATGCCGCGGAGGGAAGCCCTTGTGATGTTGGAGCTGATACCCACGCCGTAAGTGCCTTGCCTGTCACCTGGTCTACCAGATGGATGTAGGAAGCAGCCTCTGCACCGGAACCGGATGCCAATGCGTGCTCACTGTAGTCCAGAACCTTAATCTGATGCCCAGGCATCTCCATGCCTCTCTGAACAGCATCAATAGGTCCGTTTCCAACGCCCTCAAATGTCTTCTCAATACCGTGATCTGAGTAAGTCACCTTAGCCAGTGTTGCAAACTCGCCGTCTCCTGTCTCCGTATCGGTTATGCGGCATTTTCTGAAGTGCATGGGTTCCTTGCGCTCCAGGTAATTTTTCTTGAATTCCTCCATGATCTGCTCAGGTGCAACCTCACCCTGCTGCTCGGAAATCTTCTGGATGACATCTGCGAATTCCTTGTGCATACCCTTTGGCAGCTTGAAGCCATAGAAGGTATCCATGACAAAGGCCACGCCGCCCTTTCCGGACTGGCTGTTGATACGCACGATTGGCTCGTACTCCCTGCCGATATCGCTGGGATCGATAGGAAGATATGGACCTCCCAGTAACTGTCCGTTTCTCTCATGAAGGGCCTGCATACCTTGTTGATGGCATCCTGATGGGAACCGGAAAATGCAGTGAACACCAGCTTGCCGGCATAGGGATGTCTGGGCGAATATCCATCTTGGTGCAGCGCTCACATACATCTGCAATCTCACGGATATTCTCAATGTTAAGTTCAGGGTTGATTCCCTGTGAGAACATATTATATGCAACTGTCAGTATGTCCACATTCCCGGTACGCTCCCCGTTGCCGAAAAGAGTACCCTCCACCCTGTCGGCTCCTGCAAGGAGGGCCAGTTCTGTGGAAGCCACACCCTCTCCCCTGTCATTGTGGGGATGGATGCTTAATATAATGCTTTCCCTGTTCTTAAAATGTGTATTCATCCATTCGATCTGGTCCGCATACACATTAGGGGTGGTCATCTCCACTGTGGACGGGAGATTAATGATAATGGGATTTTCCCTGGTGGCGCCCCAGGTCTCCTGCACCGCTGTACAGATATCAAGGGCAAAATCCAGCTCTGTGCCGGTAAAGCTCTCAGGGGAATACTCCAGACGAATCTGGGTATCGCAGTCAGCCATATACCGCTGGACCATCTTGGTTCCTATGACGGCTATGTCCTTTATATCTTCCCTGTCCTTATGGAACACCACATCCCTCTGTAAGGTGGATGTGGAATTGTAGATATGTACAATGGCCTTCTTAACACCTTCAAGGGCCTCAAAGGTCCTCTTAATCAGATGCTCGCGGCACTGCACCAGCACCTGGACCTCCACGTCATCCGGGATGAGCTTGCGCTCCACCAGGGTGCGTAAGAAATCATACTCAATCTGTGATGCGGCAGGAAAGCCAACCTCGATCTCCTTAAAGCCCAGCTTCACAAGAAGGTTGAACATCTCTACCTTCTCCTCCACCACCATAGGCTCCACAAGGGCCTGGTTGCCGTCCCTTAAGTCCACGCTGCACCATATGGGAGCCTTCATAATCTCCTTATTCGGCCATGTGCGCTCCGGGAAATCCACCACAGGGACCCTCTTATATCTTTGATAATTTAACATAATTCATTCCTCCATTCTGTTCATCTGATTTCAGGCGCCTGAACGCCTGGTTCCGTCCATATTCCAATCTCACTTCATACGGTGTCCTGTTCCACTTTAAGGTGATATTTGTATCTTCACTCCTGTTTTGAAACTTCACTTGTGTCCTCAGCCCATTCCGGGCAGTCGCTCAATAACACCGTAATGACGGATGATGAACAGCACGACTCTTACTGGTTCAGCCCCATTTCACATCATTCCTTTGCTCTGAAAATCGCTGGCCGTAAGGACACAGGCCCCTGTCAGGGCCATACGGTAAATGCAGAAATCCCGGAGCACGGCGCTCCGGGATTTCTGTTGTCCTCTTAGCAACGTTATCTAATTATAGCACATTTCAAAATAACTGACAATAAGGAGTCGCCGGTTGACTATTCTCAATAGTTATGGCTTTTATTCCTCTGTTTCATAAAATGTACTCCAAGACTCCCTCTTCCATTTTCAGGGAATGGTTCACAGCACCTTGCATACGGCCCTAAATGCAATGCCCCCGGTCCTTCATAACCTGGATTACCTGGTCCACATATGTCTCGCAGGTCTGGATATCAGGCGCCTCCACCATGACGCGTACCACCGGCTCGGTTCCTGACTGGCGCAGCAGGATTCTTCCGTCGCTGCCCAGGCTCCTGGTCACCCTGGCCACCTCAGCCTGCACTGCCTCGTCATCCTGGCTGTCTTTTTATCCTTACCCGCACATTCTTAAGTACCTGAGGGTAAATCTCCACCTCAGAAGCCAGCTTATCAAGGGGCTGCTTTTTCTCCAGCACCACCTCCATCACCTTTAGGGAGGTAAGGATTCCGTCTCCTGTGGTGGCATGTTTGCTGAATATAATATGACCGGACTGCTCTCCGCCCAGACAGTGCCCGGTGGCGGCCATGTTCTCATACACATATTTGTCCCCCACCGCCGTCTTCACATAAGCAATGCCTTCCCGGTCAAATGCCTTATATAATCCGAAATTGGACATGATGGTGGTGACCACCGTATTATTGAACAAACTTCCCTGCTCCTTCATGTATTTGCCGCAGATGTACATGATGCTGTCCCCGTCCACCACGCGGCCGTTCTTATCAACCGCAATGCACCGGTCCGCATCGCCGTCATAGGCAAATCCTATATCGCATTTCTCATCTGCCACAAACTTCTGGAGATGTTCGATATGGGTGGAGCCGCAGTCCGTATTGATGTTCAGTCCGTTGGCTCATTGTTCATCACATGTGTCTCCGCACCCAGGGCGTCAAACACGTTTTTGGCAATGGCGGACGCGCTTCCGTTGGAACAGTCAGGGCCACCTTCATGTTCTTGAAGGAACGGGTGGCAATGGATATAAGGTATCCGATATAGCGGTTCCGGCCAGCTGCAAAGTCTACGGTCCGGCCAATATGTTCCCTTTTTGCCAGCGGGATCTCTCCCATCTCCCCATCGAGATATTTCTCAACCTCCAGGATAACGGACTCTTCTAGCTTCTCGCCCTTCTCGTTGATGACCTTGATGCCGTTGTCGTAAAATGGGTTGTGGCTGGCAGAAATCATAATTCCGCAGTTAAATTCCTCGGTGCGCACCACATAGGAGACGCTCGGCGTCGTCGTCACATGGAGCAGATACACGTCAGCCCCTGACGCGGTCAGCCCGGCTACGAGAGAGTACTCAAACATATAGCTGCTCCTTCTCGTATCCTTTCCGATTACCACGCGGCAGCGCTCCCCCTCATTCTTCTGTCCGTAATACCAGCCGAGGAAACGGCCTACCTTGTAAGCGTCCTCCACAGTCAGAGTCACGTTTGCCTCACCCCGGAAGCCGTCTGTGCCAAAATATTTTCCCATTTTACCTGTCCTCCTGTTTTATGTCAACTTATTCTTACATGATTTCCTTTAAATATCTGGAAAGCGCGTCCTGCCATGCCGGAAGCGGCTCAAAGCCGTTGGCCGCAAGCTTGCTCTTGTCCATGCGGCTGTTCATCGGGCGCTTCGCCTTGGCCTTAAACTCATCGCTTGTCACCGGAGTCACCTTCACCTGATCCATACCGGCCTGTCTGAAAATCTCCGATGCGAACTCATACCAGCTGCACAGCCCCTCGTTGGTGGCGTGATAGCGCCCATACTTCTCGGACTCAATCATATCCACCAGAAGCCTTGCCAGATCATAGGTGTAGGTAGGGGAGCCGATCTGGTCGTCTACAACGCTCACCGCTCCGTTTTCTTTTCCCAGGCGAAGCATGGTCTTAATAAAGTTCTTTCCGTTTACCCCAAACACCCAGGCGATTCTGACAATGAAGAACTTTTTCACAAGC
>ENA-OQDE01000918-OQDE01000918.1-human-gut-metagenome-genome-assembly--contig:-NODE-918-length-13888-cov-1.668556_pt1 | contig 13888 bp, 16 predicted proteins | sample MGYA00242768_ERZ504595 | MGnify/ENA primary metagenome ERZ504595 (study PRJEB26092, sample SAMD00036307) | human gut metagenome | host: Homo sapiens | study: EMG produced TPA metagenomics assembly of...
GAGCTTCTGAAGGAAGCAGGAGCCTTCATCTACACAGAGAAAGATCGGATTTTCCTCCGTTCTCCAAGGCCCCTCGGACAGATGCGCACAGTGACAGGACCGTATCCTGCTTTTCCCACGGATCTGCAGTCTCCTCTTATGACTCTCTTATGCGTATCAAAGGGAGGAGAAATCAGGGAAACGGTATTTGAGAAGCCGCTTTAAAACTGCCGGAGAGCTGAATAAATGGGAGCTTCCATCGCCTGGAAGGTGACAGGGCCTTTGTGCGCGGAGGCAGAAGGCTCTTTGGATGCCGGGTAAAGGCCTGCGATCTGCGAGGAGGGGCTGCCCTGGTGACGGCCGGGCTGACCGCTTCAGGGATAACGGTGGTGGAGGATGCGGAGTATATTAAAAGGGGTTATGAAAATATCTGCCGCGACTTGAGTCAGCTGGGCGGACGGCTCAGATATATGGAAAGGGACATCACGCACCTGGCAGAAAAGAGCAGCCGTCAAAGGAAGACAGGGAAGCGAAGTAAAAGGGACAGCAGGAGGTACAAAGGTGAGAACATATTTCAGACGACAGAAAAAACAGCTGATCGCCGCCCTTGCGGTGCTTACAGTTCTGGTGATCACGGCTGTTTCTATTCGCTTGATCGGAAGGCTTCAGGAGGGAAGACTGAAAGGAAAACAGACGGCGGGAATGTTTCTTCTTCCAGTGTTCAGTGTTGTGTTTGTGGTTTCCATGCTGAAAGTAATTTCTCCATCCTCTTATAAGTGGATTTAATTTCTCCACCTTTTGCTCCAGACCCTCATAGGCTGACTTTCTGCAAGTAATTACTCTGATTGCGTCCTTCACCTTTTCATCGCCTTTTACTAGGCATCATATAAGGCAACTTTCGTCCGCTTTTGGTTTTACCAAACTTCTGGTAACGGAATCCAAGAAAGTCAAAGCTCTCCTTATTCATATCTATAACCTTTGTTTTTTGCGGATTCAATGTCAGTTTCAACTTAGCCATTATTCTTTTCAGATGCTCAAACGCTAATTCTGCATCTTTTCTTGTTCTGCACACAATCACTGCATCATCTGCATATCTGACTATGACGCCCAGTTCTTTATGATTTTCCCAGTAGGAGTCCAATACATGAAGATAGATATTTGCTAACAACGGACTAATGACTCCTCCTTGCGGTGAGCCTTTTTCCGTTGGATAATATTTCCCATTTTCAATGACTCCTGACTGTAACCACTGTCTGCATAACTTAATGACCCTTCTATCACTGATGCGACGATTTAATAATCCCAGTAGTATTTCATGATTGATGTTGTCGAAGTATCCCTGTATGTCCGCATCTACTACATACCAGTTTTTATATAATTCTTTTTTCACTTTTTCTGTAGCCTGTTTTGCATCTCTTTTAGGACGGAATCCATAAGAACTATCCAGAAAATTTGCTTCAAAGATAGGTTCTATCACTATCTTACAGGCTTGTTGCACAATCCTGTCTCTAATAGTCGGAATCCCCAATGGTCTTTGCTTCCCATCCGGTTTTGGAATGTATACTCTCTTTACCGGTTTAGGTCTGTATTTCTTATTCTTTAAATCCTCTTGAATATCCAACAAGTATTCTTCTACTCCGTATTCCTCAATCATTTCAAAGGTAATGCCGTCAATCCCAGCGCTCCCCTTGTTTTCTCGCACTTCTTTCCATGCCCGCCACAAAATATCCAGGCGAAAGATACGGTCATACAACGCATGAAATCTGCGTTGCTTATCCTTTTTGGCTGTCAGGTATAGATTACGTTGAAGTTGTCGTGATTTTCTGTTGAGTGTTGTTGTCCAATATTTGGCATGCACTATCCTTACCTTCCCGTTAATCTTGATTAAAGCAGAGCCCCTTTTCTCCCATTGTTTTTCTTACCAATAGTTCATAGATACTATGGGCTCCTCCGACTTCTCATACCACTTCTCAAGAAATTTCGCATGCGTGCTTATATCCTCAGTTACATACTTGTGGTTATATGATGGTATGAGATCTCTTCTGTTCCGTTATCAACTTTCATAACATTCCGCTCCCTCTACACCGAAGGGTTCCTCAATGCTGTACTCCAGTATCCCCACATCTTCCATGGTCTTCGTCAGAAAGTCAGTGACTCGACTCCCTCTTGTCCCTTTACAGGGCTAACGTAACGATGCTACAGGATTCACTTTATGTTATGGACTGCTATTTTGCACCTGTTTCTCACAGGCATACCTTGCTTCAACACAATCGGTCACCCAAAAGCATTGGAGGCTTGCTACAAGGCTCACTGGCGATTACCTTGACCAGACTTTCACTGGTAAGCTGATAACAGCTTGCAGAACACACGACTTTCACCCATTAGCGACGTGCGTCGCAAGGCGCACACAAAAAAAGCAGCCAGTCCTAAGACCAACTGCTTTGTGTGTATGAATATAAAGTTTTCGTTTTTTGCAAAGAAAAAGAAACCCGATTACTAATCATTGATTTTCAATTTTTATACTGACGTATTACTCATCAAAATCTTGATTATTCCGGAGCTCTTTGGTTCTTCCGCACCGTAATATTCCTACTGCTTTTTATCTCTAATGACAAAGCATATAAAAACAGCAACTTTTGATTTTCCCTATATAATTTAACCGATTTTGTCATAATCTGAATTGAATCTCTTTTATACATAAGCTATCCTTAACTATGTATTATTTAGAAGAGGGAATGCTCATGCCGTAGCAATAAACATTCCTTCTTCATGGTTGATTTTTCCGTTGCCTGCCAACCTCTAATACCTTCGTTCAAAAAACATATCAAACTTTATGTTTCACTCCACCGCTGATACACAGCTTTCTTAATTACATTACACTCTCCCCATATAAATAAGAAATGCAATTACAATTTTAAAATATGCAGACATACAGTGTTTTATACCTCATACCATAGAATGTCTTTCATAAAATTAAATTTCTCTTGTTTTTCTTATTTGGTTTCCAAATACTCTGCCAAACTGTTAGCGATTTGTTTTGCGAAACTATTTGGACTTGATTCATATATTTTACCTAAACTATCTTGCCAAATAATAATTCCTTCAATACCAACATTTTCTACTACATACAAGTTATGTTTAATTTTGCTATTAGCAGCCCACTCTCTTTGAGTCACTTGTACAACATCTCTGTTTTTTGATTTTGCAACTCCAGTAAGTTCAACATCATCTGCCATAATAGCACCGTACTTTAGAAGATATTCCTTATACTCTTCTGCCAACGGTAATGCTAATTCTATCTCGATATTCTCCACAGCTTCAATTGTGGCTGGCTTAAGAGATAATAAATTCTCAAGACTGTTTATCACATCAATAATTTTTGACATTTATTCTCCTCCTTCTATTGACCCAACTCTACCCTTCCAATGATCGCGTCTTTCTTTTCCAAATTCGTTACGATCAATTTCAGTCTCTTTTGTCTTGTCATGTAGTATAGTATCATTTCCAACACCACGATGCTGTTCCGTTGTTAGTTCTGCAAGTGGGCTATCTTGTTTCTGGCCAATGTGATGAAGTTCAACCTCTTGACCTTCCTTGGTAATTGGAGGTCGCCCTCTTTCCATACGTTCACGATTAGTTATACCATCTTCATCTTTCTGGTCAAGATCAATATCATCTCTAATTAAACAGTTCTTTCCATTGATTTCAACCTCTTTAAGTCCTGCTTTCATATATATTTCCGCTTCTTCCCAAGACTGATGGCATCCAATATTTCATCTGACCACCCTGTTAGCTCACGAAGTTTCGTCTTCTCTTCATCAGTCAGACCCTCTTGACCTTCTTTTCCCTCATCTAACTCATTGGATTTCTTTTCTTCAATTTCTCGTTTTTCTTTATTATCTTCCAGCAATGATGATAGGGAAGAATTCTTAGCAGTTTCAATATCGACTTCTTGCACAACCTTTTTTCGAACTTCAACAACCTCTTTAACTTCTGGTAAATTCGTATTTTCAAGAATACTTTTTGTTTCTTTCGCTTTTTCAACTACCTTTCCCATGCTTTCCTTAACAGCTGCTGCAATTATTCCGCTCACATTATCATCTCCCATCCACCATATTTTTGATTTCAAGTGCCAAATCATCTGGCAAATCAAAGAAATAATTCTTAATTGTACCAAGAATATCCGTTCTTTCTGTCGCCCTATGATACACTAACTGAGCAATAATAAATTTAGCTTTATATGCTGGGTCATCTTTATATGCAGCCTTTAGCATTATGTTAACCGCTGTCAGCTTTGTTTTACTTGGACTGGTAAGCAGTGAAATTAGTTTCTCACACAGCTCATTTGCTATAAGCTGTTTAATACTATAAACTCCATTTAGCAAATACTGAATAATGATCTCCGCCAACAATTCTGCATAAATTGAATTTTCGTCTTCGCACATTACGAGACTTACATCTTTCTTAATAAGCTCAGACTTCACAAATTTTCTATACCCTTTTATAGACTTCATTACAGTTTCATGGTCTTGAATCATAATAGTATTAAGCATTTTAAGCCCCATAAGTTCGAGAGAATCATCAAGGGTTTCTTTTACTAAATTCATATTTATGCGATGTAATCTACCCTTAATTTCTCCACTATAAAGCATTCCGTCCGATACTTTTACCTCATGTACAGTAGGTATTTGTACGCGAACTGGAAGGCTCATTCCTTCCTTGTGGCATAAACCTGTTCCTGTTGTAAGACTTCCAAGATTTATACCATCTTCAGCTGATAATCCAATCGTATTTGCAACCAGTTCTTGATCATCTACTGCAACCAATCTCTGAATAATTTTGTTTGATGAATTCTTTATAACATCTGGTGCTAATTTGCTAGGTATCTGTTCAGCCACTATGACACCCTGCCCATATGAACGCATTTCTGCAATCATATTGGTAAAGTGTTCAACTGCCTTTCCCTTAGGATTCCCCATATCTTCTGATGCTTTTTCTGTGTTAACATTTTTCAAAAGCCGATGTGCTTCTTCAATCACCAGAATATGAGACAGTTCTTTATCCATTTTTACAGTTTCTTTTATAATCTGTCGATACTCATTTATAAATATAATTAACAAGCCGACACAAAAAGCCTTATCAGAATCATCTGCTAGTCCCTCCAATTCAAAAACCGTATTATCATTCAAAATTAAAGACATATCGGCATATTCATATGTATTGAACATATATCCTTTTGCTCCGGAACACAAACTTTCCAGCCTTGCCTTTATTGCAGTTTTTATATTTCCCGCAACTTCTCCTTCATAATTCATTTCCTCCTCAATGTATCTTTCAATTTCAGATTTCAAATCTTGCATCGTTGGAAAAAGATATTTATGTGATGCTGAACCATATTTTTCTTGCATATAGTCTGCCTCAAAAAAATCAGCAGAATTTGACGCGTTCATAAGGTATGGATGAAATCCCAATGTCAAATTCCAACCTTTTTTCTTATATACATTCTGTAAACATTTTTCAAAAATGTAAGGCATAGGTCCATAAAATGAAAATGAAGCATTAAATAAATCTTTGAGAAAGTCAATATGCATTTGAGGCGAAACACCACACTGAATATAAAATGGATTAAACCTCAAACAATTAATTTCCGGCTTTCCAAGTGTATAGATATGGGGTCTCTTGTTACCTTCCAATCTGATGTTTCTATACTCTTTTTTTGCAGATTCTATAACTAAAAATGGAGTTTTAGCATTTCTTAAAATGCCTTTTACCGTTGTCGTTTTACCACTTCCGGTTATACCACATACAAATGTGTGTTTAGCCAAATCCTTATATGTTAACGAAAACGGCATATTGTTAAGACAGCGTTGTCCATCACATACATATCCTATATTCACTCCTGCTACATTGTCTGTAATAAGTGGATAGGACTTTCCCTTTTTTAGTTCAAAATTTGGTACAGGAATATCGGGCAATGTACACATTAATCCTAACTCATCTGATGTAATAGCTGTACAAAGTGGTGACGAAATAGTTTCTTCCATCATAATCTTTGGAACTATGATAGATTTTCCTTTTGCCTCTATCGCATCCATGTGAAAACTATGTACTGCCTGTGGTAATATCTTTGGATTCGGTCTTGCAAACTCTCCCGAAAGGCAGGCCTGGATAATTCCAGCAACCATTTTTGAGTCTGCAGAATATGAAATTACATTTTCCCACATTCCATTATTCTTTCCTTGACGAAATCTTTCGATTGCTTGATCAGCATAATCTATCATCTCAAGTGCAAAACCATTTTGAACATCTGCTGCAATACCTTCATTCTGATTTACAGCATCAGTAATAGTTTTACTATAATTTTTAGATGTAGAATCACTATCTGTTTCTGTTTTACTTCTAGATTTATTAAAACTCAAAATGAAAGCCAATCCAAAACTTTTACTCTTTGCTTTCGATGTGCTATGGGTACTGGTATCTGTTTTTCCTTCTGTTTCTCCTACAGCTTTCGAAGTTCCTTGTTGTCTTGAAACATTCCTCTTACTCACAGCAAAACACTGATCTTTAATCTGTAGCACTTCTCTGTATGTTTGTGAAATTTTTTCCTGTGACAGTGGACGTGACATAAACAACACTGTATAATCCTGCCCATTTAAACTCTTCATCATTGATGCCAATGAAAACTTCTGTTTTTCGTCCCCAATTTTCAAAGACGGAATTGCCGAAATGAGACCAACTTCTTTACTTGTCACTTTTCTTTCTGCAAAATTTAATTTATATGGTTTTAACTCAATCCCATCTAACAAACCTTCCATGATACTTTTAAGCATCTTTGCATCATCATCTGAATCATACAACCCGATCACAATACTCATGGTTCCTCGATATGATACAATTCCATATACAACAGGCTTTCCGACTGAATATAATGCAGTATAAAACTTATTCATCTTCTCATTAAGGAACTCGAATATATCATCCACTTCATCCATTGTACAACTAACAATTCTGAAGAAAGTAAACGCATCCAACAAATCATCAGAATCCGCATAGGATAAATCTATAATTTCCTTTTTAGTATTGTATAAATATGCAGGGTGAATACTTTTAACAAATAACGCAGACTGTTCTGCAACAATCGCCGTATCTCGTTTAAACTGCGCCTTCAATACTTCCGGACTTGTAATTGGCTCTGGTTGCTTATATGCATCCAAGTCATTCTCCTTACTCATGTAATTCCTCCCATCTAACACACTTCTTAACCTTTGTATAGAGTACGAACCTGACTATCAAAATACTTCTCGACTTCTGTTAGCCAATCCAATATTTCATTCTCCATATCATTTAAGAACTTATTAACTACTCGATTATATTGTTTCTTATTTTTTGGGGAACAGAAAAATATGCTGCTACACCTATAGCAACTGCACCAGCAATAATGACTGCAATTGGAATATGAATAAGTCCAGAAATTGCAAACTTCAAAATCCCTCCTACTGCTAAAGTACCTGCCGCCGCTCCTGCTGCTATATATAATTTATTTACCTCTTTAAATTCGATTCCCTTTTTATAAGCATCCAAAGACTCTACTTCAAAATGATATCTATCATTCAATTCTTCACGGAGATTTAATCTATAAAACGCATTTAAGTGTTCAGGGTCTTTAAAATACTCTTCTTCTTTAATTTTTGCAACCAAACAAGTATACATATCAACTATATATCCTTCACTCTCTGCCGAAATCCTTGACGCAACTGTCTCACTAATTCTTTCTGTTGCTATCTGAGAAGTTCTGGAAGTATCTGCTATCTCTTTTGCTTTTACCGCCAGTTCTTGAAACATAACATGAATTTCTTTTTTTAATTCATTATTATACATTTCTATCAATTCCTCCTTTAATTCCGTGACATCTCTTTCTTTAGGTTCAAGCGATACCAGCACTGCTTTCAATTCTGCAATAACCGCTGCAACTTCCTCTGCTGTTTTTTTGTCATTTTTAATCTTCAACAACTCATTTTTCTTTGCATCTGCATTACGTGCAAGTTCTTTCGTATATGCAGTAACTGTGTGGCTAACAAAGGAACGAAGATCTCTTATTGCCTGCTGCTTGATAGATTCTATTCTTTCATTGATACTGTTTTTTACTAAGCCGTAATACTTGTCTTGCGAAAAGCGTGATCCAGTATGTGTTTTCTTAAAAGTTACGCCAGTTGTATAAGTATATGTTTCATTTGCTTCACTCTTCATATCCTTTTTTATCTTTTCAACCAGCTCTTTTGTAAAATCCGGCTCAAGGGATACATATTCCACTATGTTATTTCCGCTGAGTGCAACTCTTAATGCCTCATTGCACTCAGCAATTACATTTTTTTGCAAAGCTGTTTCAAAATCGATAAAAGCATCAACCTGACGAAAGGATAACTTTTCTAATTCTTCCAAACTGGAATTTCCGGTTCCTTTTATTGTTGCAATTTTCTTTTTATATTCAGACATTACTTCTTCTGCACGTTGAGCAATTAATCCTTTCTTTCCAGAACCTGCATACTTAGCAGTAATATCATCAACCTTCTCGTTCATCCTATTTTCAATATCAATCAACTCTGCTTCTGTCTGTTTGATTTTGACTGCAAGTTTTCCTGGGTCTTCAGCCTTCAATTCATAATTGGCTATTTTTTCTCGTAGCGTAATTGCGATTTTCATATAAACCTTTAACATTCTACCAAGGAACTCACTTAAAGCAATAAATTGTGCCTTTCTTCCGAAGCGGTTCATTGACTGATCAATTACATTAAAATTAGATATACGCTTCAATTCTTCAAGAAATGCTTCTTTCTCGCCGTCTGCATCAAACCATGCAGCCTTAATAAACGGTTCAATTTTCTTTTCTGTATTCATACGCTTAATTGCTGTTTTAATCTCTTCGGTAGACATTGATTGGAATTCGTTATAGTATATTTCTGCTTTACTATCAACTGGAATAATCTGTTCTTTTACAATACCGTGTCGGTTATCATCTTTCTGAGTACCAAACATATTAACAAATTCTTCATATGCACGTTCAATTGTCTCATCAGACTCTGTAGCTGCTCTAGTAAGAATCAAGAACATTGCATTTTTATTTCGATCGACACTTTAGATTCTAAAAATTCTTTAAAACTGTTTGCTTCAATTGCAACACCAGTAATAGGTCTCAAAACATTATTGCATCTGCCGATTCAATATAGTTAGCTGTAACGTCACCTACTTTTCCAGCAGCATTTACACCTGGCGAATCAATAATTCTTACACCACGCATATTCTTATCCTCAAATGGATACTCAATGTCAATTTTAACAACCACCTCTCTCCAATATGGTTGTTTCTTCTTAATATATTCTCTGATTTTTCTGTTATATTCTTCTGGCTCAAGACGATGAATATTCTCTCTTTCAACGCCATGTAATAAATCAACTATTACAGTCTCTAGTATTTTTTATCTTGATATTTTACTATAATCTCATTATTTATTGTCGTAATCGGAATATCCCTATATTCATCATCCAAAGCCGCATTAGTGGTCAAAAATTTTGTAATGGCCTCTTCACCGGACACTTTCTGTTTACGTCCATCTGCATACGTTGCATTCAATACAAACTCTGCACCATATCTAATTTCAACAACAGACTGGTACACTGTCTTACATCCATTGGTAAGATTTCTGTACCTAAATATGCATTAATAAAAGTGGATTTTCCACTTTTAGCCTCTCCTGCAATCATCAAACAAAATTTATCCTCCCGGATTTTTTCTGCTTGTAGTTTTAATGCTTTCAGAGAAGTATCATCATCTGAAACTTCTGCCTTTTTTACGACTTCCAGAAATTCATCATAATACTGCAAAACATCATCTTTGGCTTTTTTGTAACTCGTAATCATAAATGTATTCTCCTTAATCTATCATTTTTATTATGTCTCCTTGACTTTGTATCCACATATCAATACCTTTACCAAATACCTCTGCTGACGACAGTATAATGCCCTCTTCTTCTGCCAGTATCTGTGCTGTTGGCAAACGATCTAGCACCGCATCGATATCAGTACCGGAATACCGAAATTTAACCTTCTGCAGTTTACCCCCATACATAAACTGTATTCTCTTTCGAAATTCTCCTTCTTCAAATCTACTACTATATGGAATATGAAACTTTTCATCCAATACACACAAATTTTTAATACGATCAATGCGGTATATAGTAGGAAAGGGATCATTGATTACATCAAAATACTTCCGTACATTTCATCATCAATAAACGCCGTAAGATAAAAATAGTATTCTGAAAACATAATTGCCACTGGCTTCAGTTTTCTTTTTACAACCACTTTATCTTTCGACCTCGTATAATCAACTTCTATATAATTACAACTACGGATTGCCTGTCCAATGTCCCACATCATATCTATAAAGATATTTTTATGCCTTGGCTCTACGTAATGGAACTCTTCATTACTGATTAAATCATTCACCAATTGCTGATCAGCTTTAGGTACACAGCAAGATATCAACTTATCTAACATACCTATCATTTCCTTTTTTGTGAAAGCACGGCTATCCAACAAAATCTTGCATAGTGCCAAGACTTCACTGTTAGAGAATTTCATTTTATAGACTTGCTCCAAACGATATCCCTTATTGATACGGTCATATACAACGGAATTAATACACCCGACTCGTCCACTATCAGCTTCAAGGTAACTACGAATATCATCAATATCTCTCTGAATACTACGTCTCGTTCACACCATAATTTACAGCTTCTTCCACTTTACTGACAAGAAAACCGTTCATTAGTTTTGTGTAAATGCCAAGCACTCTTTCAATTTTATTACTCTTGATATTTTCCATAGACACCTCCGTTCTATAAGTCATTATACATTTTCAATATGACAGAATATGTCTATCTATTTTATTATTCGATTTATTTTTCCAATTCTTATATTCATCGGTAGTTATCCTTCATCTTCCACTCGTTCTGACAGATTACACTTTTCTGCAACTTCTTTGATTGTGTAATATTTATTAAACATTTTTATCGCCTACAAAAAAAGCACTACCGTCTCTGGCACTGCACTCAATCTATAACTGATTACCATTTTACATACCCTATAATTTTACGTCACTACCCTTTGACAACTTTTCCAATATAATTACATTGTATTCTGGCATCAACTGTATGTCAACATATCATCAATACATTTCATTGAACTCTTTAAGTTAAAATACTCTATTTTCTTTATAAACAGTTATCAAGTTTCTAAACAAACTATATTTTGATTACTTTCCACCTATAAGTAAAATCTCTTAGATCGAATCCGATTAATTGATTGGCTATATAATTTTTAATTACTGATATCTTCTTTTCTACTATATTAACATGTTATCCCTTATCCTCAACTCACGATTTCACTATATGAACTTCCTATTTATATATCTTTAAAAAATCATTAAACTACTTTTCCCCTCCTATTATTCCTATCCCCTTCCATTGACATAGTATTTTAATAATATCTCTAATTTCCTCTCGTTTGTTTTGAAAAAACACCTTTCTTCTATATTTTGGTGCAAAAACCACATGATATTTGCAGTTCCACTTCGTATGTGCTAAACTTTTAACGTCAGTATTTTGTTTATTCATCTTACTGTCTTCCTAATGTGTATAATATAAACGCAACTGGCAAGTCACGTTTATATTATACACATTAGGAGCAAAACAACTGAATATATCGCTAAAGATTCTATAAAACCACGCGACTATCGCGTGGTTTTCTTAATACAAAAAACAGACCTCCCAATTGTTAGATTTTTAGGTCTAACTTTTGGGGGTCGGTTCATTCACGTTAAAAGGTATTCTTCATATCTTTATTTTACTTCCACTAATTCAATTGTAAAGTTCAGTTCTTTTCCCGCCATTTCATGATTTGCATCAAACGTAATGGTTGTCTCTGTTTTTTCCACAACAACTACCGGGAATGGCTGTCCCAACTGATTTGTTAAATAAACACGTTGACCTGCTTCCAAATCTTCTGAACCGGGAAGCTGTGCAATTTCAAGAGTAAAAACAGCATCTGGATCTGGCATACCGTAAGCTTCTTCCGGCATTAGATGTACGTCAACAGTCTGTCCCACTTCCATATCTGCTACTGCTGCATCAAACCCTTTAATCATCTGTCCCACTCCGCAAATAAATTCCAAAGGTTCGCCACGGTCATAAGAGGAGTCAAACTGTGTTCCATCATTAAATGTTCCTCTGTAATGTGTACGGCAAGTCTTACCCACATTGCGTCCTGTTAAATGAACATGTCCTCCACAAGAGCCACCGCAGTTTCCACCACAGGAATGTCCGTCTTCATGACTTCCGCAGCTATGACCTTCCTCATGATGATGATCACAATTCACACCTGCAGATACTAATTCACCTTTAAGTAAGCTTCCACTGCCTGGTCTACATCACCTTGCACCCCTGAGCATACTTCAACTCCTGCATCTGCTAATGCTGTCTGTGCACCACCGCCAATACCACCGCAAATCAATAAATCTACGGACTGATTACCCAGAAGTTCTGCCAATGCACCATGACCTGCTCCGTTAGAGCTGATTACTTCACTGGAAATTACCTGATTATTTTCTACTTCATATACTTTAAAAAATTCTGTCTTTCCAAAATGCTGAAATATGTTTCCATTATCATAAGTTACTGCAATTTTCATATTTGCTGTTCTCCTTTTTCTTCATCGTATATGTATCTATCCTACCACAAAACTATCCCATAATCCACCCCATCCATGTAGATAAAACAATCATAACAATAGAAAAAATAAACGAATTTACCGAAATTAATGTTGCACGCTGTTCGGATGAAATCCTTTCATTAATAAGCACATCTGTTCTGACTTCCAGAAAATCATCTGTAAACGCTCCTACAAACCCACCTAAAATCATCAAAACAGACTTTTGGTAAACGTCATAAAAAATGAACCTGCTACGCACAAACTACTTATGAGCACAACCTTTTTATAAGAAACTGTGGAAAAAAACGACGTTGCTTTAGAGCCCAAAGCAGCCCCCATTCCCATAAGAAAAAGAACTGGTCCCAGCATCCCCTGATTTAATCCTGAAAGTGGCAACTTTGCCTGTAAAAAGAATAATACCAGCGTTGAAACAGCACCTACAAGTGCATTAATTGCCATAATTTTTCTAATCTTCTTATTAGATAGTAAAAAATTCCAGCTTTCCCTCACTGTATTCCATAATCGATAAAGCACCTTTTCTTTGTCTCTTTTTTCTCCTATTGTAACTTCTTTTAAGCTACATGCAATAATCAGCGCTGTAAAGTTAAAAATAATATCTACCGTATAAGCCTTCCGAAATCCAAGAAACAATGCCAAACCTGTGCAAAGTGTTGATGTAGAATTAGTAATTCTATAAAGCATCATATCTGTCGCCGCAAATGTATTATATTCTTTTTCTTTTCCTGCTAGTTTCAAGCTGTCATAAGCCAAAGCTTCCCTTGTACCGGAAGCCAAATTATAACTTAAAGCACTCAATCCTATAGCAAAAGCCGTCGTACAAAAAATCCTTTGATAAAATCATCATTACACTGGACAACAAAGAAGCAAGCTGGCTTAATACCATTGTTTTTTCGTCCGAAACATCCGCTGCCACTCCAGAGGGAATTTCAAAAAGGCAGCTCACAATGTGAAAAATACTTCTAACATTCCAATCTCCAAAAGTGAAAATCCTCTCATAGCCAATAATGCAACCCATGATGCTCCTGCAATCTGAAAATAACCTATAGACGTTACCAAATATAACTTACTGATTTGCTTTTTATATTAAATTTACGCATAAAAAATCTCCTTTCAATAAATTACTT
>ENA-OQDE01000919-OQDE01000919.1-human-gut-metagenome-genome-assembly--contig:-NODE-919-length-13884-cov-1.894018_pt1 | contig 13884 bp, 18 predicted proteins | sample MGYA00242768_ERZ504595 | MGnify/ENA primary metagenome ERZ504595 (study PRJEB26092, sample SAMD00036307) | human gut metagenome | host: Homo sapiens | study: EMG produced TPA metagenomics assembly of...
TGGGATTATAGTAAGAGACGTTTTCAGTTTCAGGGATTATTTGAGTTTTATCCATTTAATATTTTTTGGCGTCAGCGCTGTAGTATGTATGTGTTTTATCAATCCATTGCTGGTGAAATTGATGCATTTTATTCCGAGCCAGGTTTTGCTGGTTTTTGAGATTGTTTTCGGAATTATTTTGCTGATTGATACAATTTGTTGTGTGACAACAGTTCTGCAGATTAAACATACGATTAAGACACATAAGTTTGTGGATTATGTTCAGGGAGTTACAGAAAATTTTGGGAATGTACTGACAAAAAAAAGTACAGCATAGAATGGAAAAAGCTTATCCTAATATTGAGAAAGAGCGTATTATTCAGGCTGAAGAACCGAAAAAAGAGTCTAAAGTTTTTGCTGAAGGATGTTGTTTTTATAAAATCATAGGATTGTTTTTTATCGGAGCATTTTTAGGAGATGTTACGGAAACAATTTTTTGCCGTATTACAGCAGGCAGATGGATGAGTCGAAGCAGTGTTGTATATGGTCCGTTTAGTATTGTATGGGGACTTGGATGTGCTTGCTTGACTGCGTTTTTATATAAGTATAAGGATAAAGAGATCGTTATATTTTCTTGTACGGAACAATTTTAGGCGGTGCTTATGAATATATCTGTAGCGTGTTTACTGAGCTGGTATTTGGAACAGTTTTCTGGGATTACAGTAAAATTCCTTTTAACTTAGGAGGACGTATTAATCTTTTATTCTGTTTCTTCTGGGGAATTGCAGCAGTGGTATGGTTGAAAATTTTGTATCCCATTTTTTCCGCTTGGATTGAAAAGCTGCCTAAAAGAGGTGGTAAATTTATTATGTGGGCAGCTATTGTGTTTATGATAATCAATATGCTGATTTCAGCTCTTGCTCTTTATCGTTACAATGACAGAATAGAAAATCCTGTTCCGAAAAATAATCTGGAAAAGATTTTAGATGAGCGCTTTGATGATGAAAGAATGGACAGGATTTATCCCAATGCAAAGAGAGGAAGATAAAAAATGCATATCAATGAAAATGACAGAGCTTATGAAATATCTGTATGATTTATGATAATCATGGCAATTGTATTGTTACAGAACAGGAGAAAGAAGAATTGGGCGGGAGTAGCATTTCCCGGTGGGCATGTAGAAAAAGGAGAAGCTTTAGTGCCATCCGTTATTCGGGAGATTAAAGAGGAAACAGGACTTGATATTCGGGAAGTAAAGCTTTGTGGAGTTAAGGAATGGTTTCGAGACGGTGTACGCTGTATGGTATTTTTTTATAAGACAAGTTGCTTTTCGGGAACATTGCAGTCCTCTGAAGAGGGTGAGGTTTTCTGGGCTCCTATAGATAAGATTTCAGAGTATCCATTGGCGAAAGATTTTGAGAAAAATTTAGAATTGTTTCATTCAGAAGAAATCAGTGAGTTATTTTATGAAGCAGGCGAAAAACGTATTTTGAAAAAATATTAGGAGGGTTTTCAATGAGGGAATTGTTAGTAGTTGTGGATATGCAGACAGATTTTGTGGACGGAGCTTTAGGCACAAAGGAAGCTCAAAATATTGTGGAAAATGTGGTTTCTAAGGTCAAATCAGCGAAAGAATGTGGAAAAGATATTATTTTTACCATGGATACGCATCAGGAAAATTATTTGGAAACGCAGGAAGGAAAGAAGCTTCCGGTTGCTCATTGCATAAAAGGAAGTAAAGGATGGGAAATTATTCCGGAACTTCAGGAATTGACAAAAGACTGCATGATGGTGGAAAAGCCTTCTTTTGGGAGTACGCAACTGGCACATATTGCAGCCAGAGGACAGTATGAAAAAATTGAACTTGTCGGACTGTGTACAGATATTTGCGTAATTTCCAACGCTATGATATTGAAATCTTCACTTCCTGAGGCAGAGATTTCTGTAGATGCCAATTGTTGTGCAGGGGTATCACCGGAAAGTCATAGAAATGCTTTAGAAGCAATGAAAATGTGTCAGATAGAAATAGTGTAGAACTAATTGTAAATTCATGTAAAGAATAGTAGAATATTGTGTAAGAACAATCGTGTTGCAGGGTGGCTGACCTTCATTTTTACGTTTTGTAAGTAGTGTTTTAAGCATAGAAAAACCACCCATTGAACTTTGGCCGAGTCTCTTGGGTGGTAATCCATAGATTAAAAGGTCAACCCCTTGTGGGCGGTTGTTCTTTTTTCTTTATTATAAGCTGAATGGAAGGATTTTTCAACCTTTAGTAATGATTTAAATAAATATTCTTTCTATTGTTTTAGAAAAGTTATCTCAGCTGTGAATAAGTCAGCGTCTGTGGAAATTTCCAATCGGCCGCCCTGCAGTTCTGTAAAGCTTTTTGCAATGGCAAGACCAAGGCCGCTGCCTTCTGTATTTCTGGACACATCTCCTCTTACAAAGCGTTCTGTAATTTCATTTGGGTTGAAATTCAGCTCTGTGGCAGAGATGTTTTTCATAATGATTTTTACATGATTTTCTGTATTTTCCATAGTAACATATACTCGTGTTCGAGGCATTGCATATTTTGTAATATTTACAATCAGATTTTCAAACACACGATAGGTTCTCTGGCTGTCCAGAGGCAGGATGACTTTTTCTTCCGGAAGCTGCCAGCGGAAAATCAAATCTGTTGCATCAATTTTATCCTGAAGCTCCAGTTTTACTTGCCGCATAAGGCTGACAATATCAACATCCATAATGTTTAAAGTGACGGTTTTGCTTGTTGCTTTGCTGACTTCAAATAAATCTTCAATCAAGACTTTTAACCGGTTTGCTTTTGTATCCAGTATTTCAGTATATTTGCGTCTGTCTTCTTCTGATAAATTTTCATTTTTCAAAAGGTCAACATAAGTGATAATTGCTGTAAGCGGAGTTTTCAAATCATGAGAAACATTGGTAATTAAATCAGTTTTCATTTTTGTGCTTTTTACTTCTTCATCTACTGCTTTTTTAAATCCGGTTTGGATTTTGCCGATTTCATCACGAAATGGTTCAAATATACCTAAATCTTCAGGAATTGTACATTTAAGTTTCCTTTTGCCAGTTCATTGGTTGCTTCTAATAAGAGCTGGTACTGGTCTTGGATTTTTCTCAAATACTTTCTGAGAAGGAAGAACAGTACAACAGAGTAGGCGATTAAAACACCAATTCCCCAGAACCAGAATAAACTGATAAAACCTAAGATAATAAAGTTGATTAAAATAACTTTAAATAAAATTCTGTTCGTGTTTCCCCGAAGGTCTATATGAAGTAAAGAGTGAATAACTTTTTCTATCTGTTTTTTGAGCCATGGATATATGCGGTAAATGAGAACATTTTCTTTTATATAAGTTTTGGGACCCAGAATAAAAATTCTGCGGGCACAGCCGGCAGCCCAGTAACAGGTAGCAAAGATACCAATCCAGCCCAATAATCCCCATAAATATAGAGTATTAGCAAGAAATTCAGGAGAGCCGATACTGGTCAATACATTGTAAATTGCCTGCTGACTGAGATTATTGGAGTTGTATGCTACAGCCATAGCCAGGGTAATAACTGTACAGGATACAGCGAATACAATTTCAAATGGTACTGCAAATATTTTTTCTTTTTCCAGTTGAAAAAACGGAAAAGATGGAAGAATAAAGGCAATAATGGATACAATTCCCATCAGTGTTGCTAAGACAACAGCCAAATCATCTTCAGTGTTTCTCTCATAATAGTCAGTCTGGTGAATAAATTGAGGCTGTGCGCTTTTTAACGCTTTTAAATTTTCAGTTGTCATGGCAAAATAGTAAATTCTGTTCTGGGGTTTTTGAAATTCTTTGTTGTAGTCATAGTTTTCGTCATATTCAGAAGCAGGATTGGATTTTGCACTTTTATTTAAAACTTGTGAAGTATTAGTTTTCTCATGGGAAAGAAAACTGGTGAAAGTAATATTTCCGCTTTCTCCATAGCCGATTGCACCTAGAAATGCATAATCACAGTCTGTATCTAAAACATTATTTTCTTGATAATTTGATAAAAGAGAAGATAAAGAATTTTCTTCTTTATCAGAACCTCTATTGCTGTCTAGAATTTCTTCGCTTTGAGCGTCCATAACCTCGTATTCTATATAAGGGCGAAGAAAAGTAAAACGATGATTCCATTCGTTGTATTGATTATTTAAGTCATCAGAAGCCCATTCCCATGACTCATCATGGCTATAATCGCTTTCATCTTCGTCATCGGACGCCTCATGCTCCCCATAAGGAAGAAAATGTCAAAAGGTATCAGTGTTGTCTGATTTTCCCCTTGAACTTCTTCTGCGTGAAGAACATAGCTGCTTTCTACCAGAAGGTCCGGCAGATTGGAGGATGAAAATGGAAAGCTATATCCATCTGCTCCTCGCTGTTGTTTAATGTAATGTGGTCTTATAATCATCATTGCCAGAGAGGGCAGGAGTATTACAAGACATACAATAATAAGGGTTATTTTATGATAGTTTTTCGATTTTATATCCAACTCCCCACACCACCTTTAAATATTTTGGTTCCTTCGGATTAATCTCGATTTTCTCACGAATATTTCTTACGTGAACCATAACGGTTTCTGTGTTGATTGCCCGTTCATTCCATACACGTTCGTAAATTTCATCAGCTGAGAATACTCTGCCCGGATTTTTATAAGTAACAGAAGAATTTTAAATTCCATAGGAGTCATTTTTACAGGTGTATCATCTACCCGTACTTCAAAAGTATTTTCATTGACTTCCAAACCGCCGATAGTATAAATGGCGTCTGTATGTTCACTTTCCTTTGCCTGGAGTTTTTCCATAAACTTGCGGTATCTGCGCATCTGTGAATTTACCCTTGCCATAAGCTCCATAGGAGTAAAAGGTTTTGTAACGTAATCATCTGCACCGATGTTCAATCCCATAATTTTATCTACTTCTTCAGATTTTGCAGAAAGCATAATTATAGGGAAATCGTGTTTTTCTCTTAATTTAATGGTCATAGTAATACCATCCATGCGCGGCATCATAATATCTACAATGGCAAGATGAATTTCTTCCTTTTCTACAACCTCTAGTCCCTCGATACCATCTGCTGCCATGAAAACTTCATAGCCCTGACTTTTTAGGTAGATAGCAACGCCTTCACGAATATCCTTGTCATCTTCTACAATTAAAATATGATTCATTTCCATGATGTTTTCTCCTGTTCCTCTGTCTGTAACAGATATTAAAATATAAATATAAAAAGCGATGTGTAAAAAATATAAGAATTTCTAAAGAAATTCTCTATATTTTGTATGTTACCTAAAATAATATTTGCAGAATAAAAGCAGTTAATCTTAAGACCAACTGCTGTATATATGGATACAAAATTGATAAGTTGAAAAATATATATTTATTTATCAATTGATACAATTCTAACCGCTGAAGCCATACCACCATCGCCATACGAAGGATTTTTAATAAAATTGTTAGAAGACTGGCTTAATTCTTGTTTCTTCTTTATAGAGTGAATAATTTCATTTTCCCATCTAAATAATCTTGAATTAGAAATAGCTTCAATATCCAGTAGTACATTTGTCAGATTGTTACTATAACTGTGCTTATGTTTTTCTATGATATAACGCATAAGTTCAAGTCGCTTATCCATACTTTTTATATTTGCAGAAGCAGGGGCAGTGCGATAGTTAATCAATGGCTTTTCTACAATTCCAATGTGAGCTTCTGGGGTTGTTTCAAGCATATTTAAAAAGAAATCCCAATCCTCAAAACCTGAAGCGCATAGTTTCATCATAACCATCACATTGTTCATAAAATTTTTACGAAGAATATGCGTTGCCGGACAGCAATTATGGGATAAAAAAGGAACTATGTTTCCACCAGTAGGACAAACAATTGCGTCTAAAGCGCCAAAAGTATGCATCCAGGATGAAGCTATAACCATAGTAGGGTTATCAAAGAGTAATTTACTGACATTTTCAATATATTCAGCTTCAAGTTTGTCATCACCATCAAGAATTAAAACCATTGAAGATTGTGTTCTATTAATTCCAGCATTTCTAGCAGCAGATACTCCTTTATTTTCTTGAAAATGTATCGTTACTGGAACTGGTAAGCAGGAATTATTTTTAATACTATTCAATACATCGAGAGAATATATATCTGTTGAACCATCATCTATAATAATAATTCTTTTGGGTAACAATGTTTGATTACATATTGACTGTACTGCTTCCAGAAGCATGGAGCCCTGATTATAGCTCGTTATGACAGCTTCTATATCTGTTTTTAAGTAAGCTTTATTAGTATTTATATTCATGATTTTTCACCTATTGCTTATAAATTTTCAGTATGACTCTGTGCAAAATGGGAGGTTCAGCGTTCCATTGACAATAATACTCTACACATTATTTCTGAAAGAATTCTTTGATTTTGTCCAACCGAGTAGTCATACTTGCCAACATAAAATCTAAAATTATCAGCGCTGCCATGGATTCTACTACCACAACGGCTCTTGGAACAATAATCGGATCGTGTCTTCCGTGAATTTCAATTTCAATGTTTTCTCCCTGACGATTTACAGTCTTTTGTGGGGCTGCAATAGAAGGAGTTGGTTTAAAGGCAGCGCGAAATACAATGTCGCAGCCATCGCTCATTCCCCCTGTAATACCACCGGAATGGTTGCTGTATTTTTGGCGGCAGCCTTTTCATCTACATAGTAGCCGTCATTATTCTGTAAACCTGTAGAGTTTGCAACATTCATACCATCTCCGATTTCAAAACCTTTTACAGCTCCAATCGAGAAGATTGCTTTTGCAAGAGCAGCATCCAGCTTTTCAAAAGCAGGTTCACCAATTCCGGCAGGAACACCGCTTATGATACACTCCACCATACCTCCTGAAGAGTTACATTCCTTCATACATTGCTCAAGGTAATTCTGTGCTTTTTCGGCTGCCTGAGCGTCCGGCATGTAAAGAGGATTTTTTTGAATTTCTTCTTTGTTAAAGTTATTTGGATTAATTGTCACAGGACCTATGGCGCTGGTATAGGCACAGATAGAAATCCCCAGTTCTTTTAAAAGCTTTGAAGCCACAGCACCGGCAGCAACTCTGCCAATGGTTTCTCTGCCTGAGGAACGACCACCTCCGCGATAATCACGAAAACCATATTTGATATCATAATTTAAGTCTGCATGACCGGGACGGTAATACTGTGCGATTTCACTGTAATCTTTGGAACGCTGATCTTTGTTGTGAACCATCAAAGAAATCGGTGTACCGGTAGTTTTTCCTTCAAATACACCGGACAAAATTTCTACAGCATCATCTTCCTGGCGTTTAGTTGTATAACGGGATTGTCCCGGCTTTCTGCGATTAAGATATTCCTGAATATCTTCTTCACTAAGAGGAAGACCGGCAGGACACCCGTCAATGATAACACCAATTCCTTTTCCGTGGGACTCTCCCCAAGTACTTACACGGAATATATTTCCTAATGTAGAACCATACATAAATAACCCTCCTCTAAATTAAAAAACAGTGTAAGCTACAACGGCGGCAATTGCCTGCAAAAGCAGTATAACAGGAAGCCCTATGGTAAATTTTGGATGTTTCGTTTTATGACGGAACAGGCGCATACCACAGATAGCTCCCAGAGAACCGCCGCATACTGCAATACCTAAAAGTGTGTTTTCTGATATTCTCCATTGATGCGTTTTCGCTTTTTGTTTGTCAACACCAAAGCAGATAAATGCCAGTATGTTGACAGCGACTAAGTACATCATAATATTTTTAACAATCAATTTTTTACTCCTTTGTGCTTGTCAGATTGATTTCACCTGCAAGATTTTTGTAGAACATTTCTTCAATCTTTTTTCTTTCCCAGTGTTTTCCTAAAATCCACATAACTTTTGTAACAACTGCCTCTGTGCTCATGTCATAAGCTTCAAAGACACCCACTTCCAGAGCAGCTTTTCCTGTTTCATAGAGGGAAAGATTGCTTCCTTCATAAGGACACTGGCTTTTCACAACCACAATCATTCCTTTCTGAATAACATCTCTTAAATCATTCATAACTTCAGAAGACAGGGAAGGAATTCCACCCATTCCAAAAGCTTCAATAATCAGTCCGCGATAGCCCTGTTCATAAAGAAATTGAAAAATTTTTCCGTTCAAATCCGGGAACCAATTTAATAAGGAAAACTTTTTCCTCTAAACGACGTTCCAGCACACAGCTTCCGGTAGGTCCGGGAATGTAAGAACGCTGAATGTCCAATCCACGGGAATTGATTTCGCCCACATAAGGATAGTTAATACTTTCAAAAGCATGAAAACTGGTAGTACGTACCTTGGAAGCTCTTGTTCCCAGAATGACTTTGCGATTAAAGGCGAGGAAAATGCCAGGCATTCCACTTCCTGCCATGTGGATGGCACAGCGACAGTTTTCTACGGCATCTGCCAGAGGATTTAAAATAGAAAGCTGGCTGCCGGTAATCACCACTGGGATTGGAATATTTAAAAGCATAAAAGACAGGGCAGAAGCTGTGTAGGCCATAGTATCTGTACCATGAAAAATAACAATTCCATCATAAGAGGTATATTTTCATAAATGGTTTCTGCCATAGTCTGCCAGTTGGAGGGTTGTATATTCGCACTGTCCAACTGGAAAAGTTCGTAAAAATCTACATCATATAAATTGGTGATATCTGAAATATAAGATAAGATATCATTGCTGGAGAGCCCGGGAACCAGTCCTTTTCATTTTGCACACAGGCAAGTGTGCGCCGGTGGTAATAATTAAAATTTTCTTTTCATTATTTTTTGCTCTCCCAGCGTCCGGAAGCACCGCATGGAAGTACCAGATTTGTCTGGGTAACAGGAAGACCGATTTCCTGTGAGTCTACGGTACCGTTGAATTTCTTTAATTCTGTTGCAAGCATATAGGTAAGTACAGCAGGAGCAAGTCCTGTTGTATAAGAATTTACAAGGAAAAACAGCGGTTCATCAGAGAGTATCTGTGTACATAGTTTAATCAGGGGATGAATGGCATCCTCGATTTTCCAGATTTCGCCTTTCGGACCTCTGCCGTAAGAAGGTGGGTCCATAATAATGGCGTCATATTTGTTACCTCTGCGAATTTCTCTTTCTACAAATTTTACACAGTCATCCACCAGCCAGCGAATAGGCGCATCTTTTAATCCGGAAGATACTGCATTTTCCTTTGCCCATGCTACCATTCCTTTCGAAGCGTCTACGTGAGTAACGGCAGCGCCGGCAGCAGCAGCGGCTAAAGTTGCACCTCCTGTGTAGGCAAAGAGATTTAAAACTTTAATAGGGCGACCTGCGTTTTTAATTTTTTCAGAAAACCAGTCCCAGTTGGCTGCCTGTTCAGGGAAAAGCCCTGTGTGTTTAAAACTGAAAGGTTTTAAGTTAAAAGTCAGGCTTTTATATTGAATAGTCCATTGCTCAGGCAAATCAAAAAATTCCCATTCTCCACCGCCTTTTTTGCTTCTGTGATAGTGACCATTCATACGTTTCCAACCTTTGTGTGTCTTTGGGGTGTCCCAGATAACCTGAGGATCAGGACGTACTAAAAGGTAGTTTCCCCATCTCTCTAATTTTTCTCCTTTTGAGGTATCTATGATTTCATAATCTTTCCATTGATCTGCAATCCACATATTTTAATCCTTCCTAATTACATAATTAATACAGGCTTCTTTATCTTACTTAGTATAGCAGAACGTCAAAGAGCAGGCAACAGCGGAATTTATTGAAATGAAAAGGACGAGATGATATGATTATTCATAACGAAAATCAAGGAGGGAAATATGCAGGAAAAAAGTATGAGACAAAATCTTTTCCTGATGTCACTGGCAAAGTTTTTGTCGGGATTTGCAGGTTATATTTACGATATTGGAATTGTCATTTATCTGTTTAGCCAAACAAAATCTGTAGCAGTTATAGGGGGATTTTTTATCTCTCAGTTTCTTCCGGCGTTGATTATTTTGTTTACAGGGAAGCTTATTGACACCCATAATCAGAAAATGCTTATGTTTTTGTCAAATTTGGCAAAGGCAGCCGTTTTCTTTTTACTTTTATTTGAAGCAAATATAGTTTTTATCTATGTAGCGACATTCTTTATGAACTTGCTTTTGGAGTTTGAGAGTAATACCACTCAGGCGCTTATGGCAAACCTTTTTGCAAAAGGCAATTTATTTAAAGCAGCTTCAGTTATCAACCTTTTGGACTCGGCATCTCTCATTCTGGCTCCTGTCTGTGCGTCTGTCATTGCAACAAACTTTAGTATTCAGGTTAATCTGGTAATTGATATTATACTGTATGGAATAACGGGATTTTTATATTTATTACTGCCGTCAGGTATATTGGGTAACATGGAGAAAGAGAAAGAGGAAAAGAAAGGATACGCATCCATTATAAAGAATAAAAGAATTTTATGTACGGTTCTTTTCTGGAACTTTTTTATGCTCTGTATCGGAATTGCATCACCTCTTGAAATCAGTATGATTGAAGATACCTTGGGAATGTCATCTTCATGGTATGGAATTGGAAATACAGTAGAGGGCATTGGAATGTTGCTTGCATCCGGTTTTGTTTTGGGCATTATTAAGAAATTAAAGCCGGAAAGTATTATTCTGCTGGGGCTTTTCAGTGCAGCTATGAGTTATGGGGTAATAGGAACTGCCGGAAATATAGGAGTATATCTTTTCGGTGCAGGACTGGTAGGAGTAACTTCAACCTTTTGCCCTCTTGGATTTAAAACAGCGGTACAGATACAAAGTGAGACCAATCTGGTGGGGAGAACTTTTACAGCATCAAGGTTTACGATTTTAATTACCAGAATGATAGGATCTTTGCTGGTAGGAGGTATGCTTACTGTGTGGAATATAAGAGTGATTTATTATCTGCTGGCGGGATTTTTGGTGATTATAGCAATGGCGTATTATTTCGTAAATGGATTTGTAAAAAGAAGATTATTTGAAAGTAAGAGTCTGTTGTATTGGCTATATATCTAATACGACAGACTCTATTTTGCTTTATTTAGCGAGAAATATTATATTTTTTCAGAAGCGATTTTAGCCCTTCAGGAGTTTTCTCCCTGTGCTAAAAAGTACCAATAACCAAAAAAAAATACAAATCTTGAAAATATACTCTGGAAATAGTGAAAAAATGAATAAATTTAGTCCTAAAGAAAACAGGCAATATCATGCTACAATAACTTCAGAAAAACAAAGAACCCCTAAGAAAGGGGAGGAGGAGAACGAGATGAAGTTAAAAAAAGTATTTGCATGTATGATGGCAGCAACTATGCTGTTTGGCTTAACTGCTTGTGGAGGTTCAGAGGACAAAAAAGAAAGTGGAAAAAATGATACAAAACAGGAAGCAAAAGACGACACATTAACAATTTGGGCATGGGATGAAGCATTCAACATTAAAGCAGCAAATGTTGCAAAAGAAATGTATGCAGAAAAAAATCCAGATGCAAAAATTGAAATTGTAACAATGGCTCAGGATGATATTGTAACAAAATTAAATACAAGCCTTTCCTCAGGTTCTTATGACGGACTTCCTGAAATTGTTTTAATTGAAGATTACAAAGCACAGGGATATCTTACATCTTATCAGGATGAATTTGCAGACTTATCTGATATCGTATCAGAAGATGCGTTTGCAGAATATAAAATGGCTGTAAACAAGGCAGACGGAAAAATTACAGTGTTCCATTTGACAGTGGTGTTGCTGCTACTTTCTATCGTAAGGATTTAATTGAGCAGGCAGGATACACAGAAGCTGATATGGCAAATATCACATGGGACAAATACATAGAAATCGGTAAAGCCGTAAAAGAAAAATGCGGTGTAGATATGTGTACATTAGATCCAAGTGATATCGGACAGATCCGTATGATGATGCAGAGTGCCGGTGCATGGTATTCAGGTGAAGACGGAAAAGTTACACTTGCAGACAATCAGGCATTAAAAGATGCAATTAACGTTTATAAAGAGTTGGTAGAATCTGGTTGTACAAAACAGATATCCGGTTGGGATTCATTTGTAGGAGCTTTCAATAATGGTGAAGTTGCTTCTGTAGTAACAGGATGCTGGATTGCTCCATCTATCAGAAAGCAGAAGATCAGAGCGGTAAATGGGGAGTTGCTCCATTCCCTAAAATGGATGAAAATGACAAATCTGTAAATGCTTCTTCTATCGGTGGCGGCGGCTGGTACGTGCTGAAAAATGTAGGTGATACAGAATTAGCAAAAGACTTCTTAAAAAGAAACATTTGCAACAAATGTAGATTTAATGAACCAGTTAGCAACAGATATCACATTAGTAAGTACAATGAATGCAGCAGCAGAAGCGGAAAATTATAAGACAGGCAGTGAATTCTTTGGAGGACAGGAAATTTTCGCAGACTTTGCAAAATGGACAGCTGAAGTACCTTCTGTAAATTATGGTATGAATACTTATGCAATCGAAGACTTAATGACAGAAGCATTACAAGCTATTATAAACGGAGCAGATATGGACAGCACATTAGCAGACTATCAGGCTCAGGCTGAGGCTGCAACAGCACAGTAGGAATAGAGGGCTGTCGCATTAAGTGAAGATCGAGGATATAAATATTCCTGATTGCGGCTTAATGCGACAGCTCTTTTTTTTAAGGAGTAGAGGATTATGAAAAAAAAGAGTATTAGTAAAAATATAGACAGAAAAGCCTGGCTGTTTATTATACCCAGTCTTATTCTGATAGTTAGTTTTGTATTTTATCCGATGGTGCAGGCTTTCTTTACATCTTTTCAGGTAGGTATGGCAAACAACACAGAGTTTGGCGGTCTTGCCAATTATCAGAGATTACTTACCGATTCCACATTTAAGAAGGCATTGTTCAATACGTTGTTGTTTTTGATTGTTCAGGTTCCGGTTATGATTTTACTGGCGTTGGTAATTTCTTCTATGCTGAATATAAAAAAATTAAAATGTAGAGGACTTTTCAGAACTGCAATTTTTCTTCCATGTGTAACATCCTTAGTTGCATATTCTACAATTTTTAAGAGTTTATTTGCAAATGACGGATTTATTAATGCATTATTGTTAAATCTTAATATTATTGAACAGCCGATTGCATGGATTACCGATCCTACATTTGCCAGAATTTTAATTATTTTGGCAATTACATGGAGATGGACAGGATATAATATGATTTTCTATTTATCAGGACTCCAGAGCATTGATGATTCTGTTTATGAAGCAGCATCTATTGATGGTGCAACAGGATTTCAAAAATTCCGTTATATGACACTGCCGCTGTTAAAACCGATTATTTTATTTACAACAATTAACTCTACAATCGGTACTTTACAGCTCTTTGATGAAACTATGAATATTACACAGGGTGGACCTGCAAATGCTACCATTACAATTTCACAGTACATTTACAATCTGTTGTTTAAATATCAGCCGAACTTCGGATATGCGGCAGCAGTATCTTATGTAATCGTAGTATTGATTGTAATTCTGTCCTTTATTCAGTTGAAAGTAGGTGACAAAAATGAGTAAAAAATCAAAAGTAATGAATGTACTGCAATATGTAATATTGACCATACTTTCTGTAATTTCTATTTTTCCATTTTTCTGGATGATTATTGCGGCAACCAATAAATCTGTAGATGTTACAAAGGGAACATTGACACCGGGAACTTATTTTATGGAGAACTTAAACCACTTGTTAGAGTCTGACTTACAGTATGTGAATGCGTTTAAAAACTCTCTGTTTATTGCAGTGGTAACTACTGTTTTGGCTATGTTGGTATCTTCAGCAGCAGGATATGCTTTTGAGGTTTTCCGTACAAAAACAAAAGATAAA
>ENA-OQDE01000920-OQDE01000920.1-human-gut-metagenome-genome-assembly--contig:-NODE-920-length-13881-cov-3.006325_pt1 | contig 13881 bp, 16 predicted proteins | sample MGYA00242768_ERZ504595 | MGnify/ENA primary metagenome ERZ504595 (study PRJEB26092, sample SAMD00036307) | human gut metagenome | host: Homo sapiens | study: EMG produced TPA metagenomics assembly of...
ACTTCCGCAGAGTGCCTGCTTTTTCGTTTTACTGTGCCTTTATTAAAGGTTTTCCATACATTCTTGATTTCAAGCATTCTTAACCCTCCTTCTGTGCGTTTTTAGCTTCATTTTTGCAACTTTCTTGAATGAAGTCTTTCTCTTTTTCTGGAGATATGGAACTGCAAGGAAGATTGCAACGATAATTGCCGTGAAGAGCTTTGTATCATCTGTCGGCATCTTGAGCAGAGTACGATGCCCATTGCGATATAATAAAGAATACCGCCGACAATTACAAAGACCATTCTGATGATGAAATTCATGTGCTTGCGGAAAATTGCCTCACCGAGAACTTCACCAATGATTACAGCAGCAAGACCGATTACGATTGCGCCTCTGCCCATGTTGATGTCGCAAAGCCCTGATACTGAGCAAAAAGTGAACCCGAAAGTGCAACGAGTCCGTTTGAAAGTGCAAGAGCAATTACCTTTGTAAAATTGATGTTAATGCCCTGTGCCTTGCTCATTGCAGGGTTTGAACCTGTTGAACGGATTGTTGAACCCTGTTCCGTGCCGAAATACCAATACATTGCGGCAATTACAACGGCACAAATTCCAAGTCCTACGAGAATTGCCATATTTATATTGCTTGCAGAAACAACAAGCGTATAGTTTCTGTAGCTGATTGGGAGGTTTGATTTTCCCATAATATTCAGGTTAATTGAATAAAGAGCAATCTGTGTGAGGATACCTGCGAGAATGTCGGGGATTCCGAGAAGCGTGTGAAGAAGTCCCGTTACAAGACCTGCCGCAAGACCTGCAAGGATTGCTACGATGATTGTTGCCCAAACGGGACAGCCGTTGATGAGCATAACTGCGGTTACTGCACCGCCTGTTGCAAATGAACCGTCAACGCTGAGGTCGGCAAAGTTCAAAAGCTTAAAGGTGAGAAATACACCGAGTCCCATAAGTCCCCAGATTATACCCTGAGCAATATTACCCGGAAGTGCGGATAAAAAGCTCATTGGATTAAGAGAACCGAAGTAGTTTGCTAAAAAATCCATAAAAACCACCTATACATAAAATATCGGGGTGTCGCTTGCACGGCACCCCTGCCAATATTATTTTTCTGAATATGAATTATTCTGCTTTGATTTCTGTGTAACCGTCGGGAACTTTGATTCCGTATGCGTCACAACGATCTTTGATATATTCTTTTGTTACATTCGGAGCAGCCTCAACCTTCATCTTTGTGATGTCCTCGCCCTTTACAAGAATGTTGTAAGCCATTTCGCCTGTTTTTCTGCCGAGTTCATCATAGCTGATTGAAAGTGTTGCAACACCGCAGCCCTTGCAGATACCTTCTTCGCCGGCAACAATAGGAGTTTTTGCGGCTGTGGCAACATTGTCGATGATACCTGTGTTAGACGCCGCTGTGTTATCTGTCGGGATGTAAAGAACATCGCTCTCGTCACAGGCAGTCTTTGCAACTGCGGCAACATCGTTTGAATCTGCAAATGAATATGATTTTACAGTATAGCCTGCATCCTTGAAATAAGGAGTGATTGTATCGCACTGATACTTTGAGTTAGCCTCAGCCGAGCAGTAGAGAATTCCGACATTCTTTGCATCGGGGAAAAGCTCCTTGAGCATTGCCGCCTGCTGATCAAGCGGAGCAAGGTCTGTTGTACCCGAAACATTCATACCCGAAACGCCGTTCCAATCAGACTTGTCGAGCGCTGTGCCGTAGTCTGTGATTGAAGTACCGAGAATCGGAATATTCGGTGTTGCTGTGTATGCTGCCTGAAGTGCGGCAGTACCGTTGCCGAGAATAAGGTCATAGTTTGAAGAAACAAACTGGTTACAGATTGTAGCGCAGGTTGCGGAATCGCCCTGAGCGTTCTGCTCGTCAAACTTTACATTGTCTGCACCGAGTTTCTCAGTAAGATAATCTTTAAAACCTTTTGTTGCGGCGTCAAGAGCTCGTGCTGAACAAGCTGACAGATACCGATATTGTAAACCTTACCGTCCGTGCCTGAATTATCTGCCTTTGAGCTTTCTGCAGAACCGCCGCATCCTGCAAATGCGAGTGACATAGAAGCCGCCGCAAGAGCAACTGCGACAATTTTTTTAGCTTTTTTCATTTTAATTTCCTCCTAAGCTTTCAGCACTTTCACGCTGTAAAGCATCATATACTTCTGCACTTTTATGCAATAAAGTGTTTTAACAACATAAATTATAATACAAAAAAACGAAATTTTCAATAGCTTTCACCAATTTTTATTGCAAATAACTGAAATAAAAGTTTGTTTTTGGTTATTTTGCCACCACATTTTCGTCACCAAGCTGATATTTGAGTTCTTTTATCATTACAGGATTGATATCAACCCACATTGATGAGGGGGCTTTCACCTTTCTTTTAGTGTCGGTAAGATAGAAAATAACAGGCGTTCTGCCGTCAAAAATGTCAAGAACACGCTTTGCACGGTTGTATTTGTCGGTATTGAGGTCATCAATACGCAAATACAACGCAGAAGGCTTTTGTGTATCATTTTTCACGGCTTGCATCTGATAATTTTGCGAAAAATGTTCTGTGTTTTTTATTACAACAGGGTTATTTTTGCAATCCTCGTTTGTACGGGCAGACGCTATGGAATCGCAGATGATTTTCGGCTCTTCGTTTTCTTTTAAATTGACAGTTCCACGGAACAGCAACGCTCCGCCTGCACCGAGAAGGGCGGAATATTTTTCATATACATTCGGGAAAATCACGATTTCAAGCATTCCGTATCTGTCCTCGGCATTGACAAAAGCATAATCCTGTTATTTTTTGTAAGCTGGGTTTTCAGCTTTGCAACTATGCAGACAAGGCTGACTTTTTTCCGTCAAAATACATACCGCTGTCATTATTGATTATATCGCCCGTTTTGTCGGCATGGATTGCTTTTGAAAAAGTTGTGTATTCATCGAGCGGATGACCGCTGAGATACATTCCCGCAATTTCGTTTTCCATATGCAAAAGTTCAGAAACGGGAAATTCGGGCAAATCGGGAATTTTGGGCTTTGATGATTGAGCGTCAACCTCTGCGTCATCAAAAAACGACATCTGACCGCCCGCATTTCTTCTGCTTTCGTACTCAACATCATCAAGAACGGTTTTACTGATTGCGAGCAATTGTCTGCGATTTGCTCCGAGTCCGTCAAATGCACCGCATTTTATCAGACTTTCAATTGCTCTGCTGTTCATATTTCTGCCGTAGAGCCTTTTGCAGAAATCGAAGAAATCTTCATAAGGATTGTTTATGCGCTCCGAGATGATTTCATCTATGAAATTTCTGCCGAGATTTTTAACGGCAAGAAGTCCGTAACGGATATCGTTTCCGCTGACTGTAAAATGAAGATTGCTTTCGTTGACATTAGGCGGTAATACACGGATTCCGAGCCGTTTGCACTCAGTGATATATGACGCAAGTTTATTTTGATTATCAAGAACACTTGAAAGCAGAGCCGCCATATATTCACGGGGATAGTGGCATTTGAGCCATGCAGTTTTGTAGGAAATGTTGGCATATGCCGCAGCATGGGATTTGTTAAATGCGTAGTGTGCAAAGCTTTCCATTTCATCGTAAACGGAAATTGCCGTTTTTTCATCAACCCACGGCGAATGCATCCTTCAACTATGATATTTCCGTCATCATCAGTAAGGCCGTGAATGAATATTTCACGCTCCGACTCCATTACGGCAAGTTTTTCTTGCTCATTGCACGGCGCACTATGTCCGCTCTGCCGAGACTGTAGCCTGCAAGCGTTCTGAAAATCTGCATAACCTGTTCCTGATAAATTATGCAACCGCTTGTAACTCCGAGAATTTCCTTTAAAAGCGGATGTTTGTAACGAATATGCGACGGATTGTGACGACAGTCAATATAAACGGGAATGCTGTCCATAGGTCCGGGACGATAGAGTGCCGTAACGGCTATAAGATCCTCAATTCGCTCCGGTTTTAGCTGAGTGAGAACATTTTTCATTCCTTGGCTTTCAAATTGAAACACACCCTCCGTGTATCCTTTTGAAAACATTTCAAAAACTTTTTTATCATTTTCATCGACCATATCGGGATTATAGTCGGGATTTTTATGTTTTATCTGCTTTTCTGCATCATTGATTACGGTTAAGTTTCTGAGACCGAGGAAGTCCATTTTTAAAAGACCGAGTTCTTCAAGCGCCGTCATGGTGAACTGTGTTACAACATTATCGTCATTTTTTGACAGCGGAACATAGTCGCTGACGGGCTTGTCGGTGATTACAACTCCTGCGGCGTGCATTGTTGCGTGACGGGGCATTCCCTCAATGCTCATTGCTACATCAAGCAGTTTTTTATCTGCGGATCGTTATTGCAGCGACTTCTCAGATCGGGACTCAGTTTCAGCGCTTCCTCGATTGTCATATCATGTTCCATAGGAACAAGCTTTGCAACAGAATCTACTGTCGCATACGGAATTTCAAGTACCCTTCCGACATCTCGGATTGCACCTCTTGCCGCCATTGTACCGAACGAAATTATCTGTGCAACATGATCTTCGCCGTATTTACGCACAACATAGTCGATAACCTCTCCCCTGCGTTCCTTACAAAAATCGACATCAAAATCGGGCATACTGACTCTTTCGGGATTGAGGAATCTTTCAAAAAGAAGATTGTACTTTATCGGATCGATTGCGGTTATGCCTATGCAGTAGGCACAAAGTGAGCCTGCACCCGAGCCTCTGCCGGGTCCGACAGGAATTGGCATGATTTGCGTAGCTTACAAAATCATTTACAATGAGGTAGTAATCTACAAAACCCATTTGCGACACAGTGTTGATTTCATATTCAAGTCGGTCAATCAGAGATTGGTCGGGATTCTCACCATAGTGTTTATAAAGCCCCTCATAGCATTTTCTTCTGAAATAATGCAGATGATCTTCATTATTAGGAACATCAAATCTCGGAAGCTTGCGTACACCGAATTCAAAATCCACATTGCACATATCGGCAATTTTCTGTGTATTGTCGATTGCTTCGGGGTAACTTGCAAATACCTCACGCATTTCATCTTCTGTTTTAAGATAAAATTCCGAAGTTTTGAACTCCATTCTGTCGCTGTCATTGACTGTTCGGTTGGTCTGAATACAGAGAAGAATATTGTGAACCGTGCTGTCCTGTTTTTCGATATAGTGACAATCGTTTGTTGCAACAATGTCAACACCGATTTCACGGGCAAGCTTTATGAGGCTTGGAATTATCCTTTTCTGTTCCTCAATTCCGTGGTCTTGAAGCTCTATAAAAAAGTTCTCACTCCCGAATATATCACGGTAAAATTCTGCCTTTGACTTTGCACCGGCATAATCACCGTCAAGGAGCTTTTGAGGAATTTCACCCGCCAGACAGGCAGAGAGGCAGACTAAGCCCTCATGATACTCGACAAGGAGTTCATCATCAATTCTCGCTTTGTATAGAATCCCTCCGTAAAACCCTTTGACACAAGCTTGATAAGATTCTGATAGCCTGTATGATTTTTGCAGAGCAGAACCATATGATAGTATTTTCCATAGGATGAGGTCTTGTCAAAACGGCTTTGCGGTGCAACATACACTTCACAGCCGATTATCGGCTTTATACCCTGCTTTTTGCATTCCTTATAAAAATCGACTGCACCGTACATTACACCGTGGTCGGTGATTGCGAGTGCAGTCATTCCTTTTTCTTTTGCAGCTTTTGCAAGTCTGCTCAAACGGCAGGCACCGTCAAGCAGACTGTATTCTGTATGAAGATGTAAATGTGTAAATGCCATTTTACTCACCTGTTGCTTTTGCCTTTATTTCACCGTCTGAAAAACGGAGTGTAAATTCATCTCCGCTTTTCAGCATTTTTGCGGAATTTACCGCCTTACCGTCTTTTTCGGCAATCGAATAACCTCTTGAAAGAATTTTAACGGGGTTGAGTCCTTCAAGTTTAGCGGCTGTCTTTGTGATGTCGGCAGCCTTTTTATTTATTGTTTCCTGAACAAAATGCTGTATTTTCGTTTTGCAAAGTTCAAGAGATTTTTCATATTCAAAAATTCTCTGTTGTGGTGATACTACGGAAAGTCTTGTTTTTAATTCCGTAAGAGCATTATATTCCTGTCTTAATTTCAATGTTGCCATTGACGAAACATACTGCTTTTGCGATTTATAGTAATCAACAAGCTCCGCAGTATCGGGAACTGCAAGCTCTGCCGCTGCAGACGGAGTCGGCGCTCTGAGATCGGATACAAAGTCACAGATTGTAAAATCGGTTTCATGACCGACAGCGGAAATTACGGGAATTTTACAGTTGTAGATTGCATAAGCAAGGTTTTCATCATTGAATGCCCACAAATCTTCAATTGAACCGCCGCCCCTGCCGATTATGATAACATCACAGGCGTTGTATTTGTCAAGTTTCTGTACGGCGTCAATAAGTTGGGCGGGAGCATTATCGCCCTGAACAAGTACGGGACACATAATTATGTCGGCAGACGGAAATCTTCTTGAAAGAATGTTGCGGATATCCTGAACTGCTGCACCTGTGGGAGAAGTAATTACACCGATTGAATTCGGAAACGGCGGAATTTTCTTCTTATGTTCGGGAGCAAAAAGTCCTTTTTCGGCAAGCGACTTTTTAAGTTGTTCATAAGCAAGCGAAAGCGCACCTATGCCGTCTGGCTGCATATCTTCAATATAAAGCTGATACTGACCTGTGGGTTCATAGACTGCAACTCTGCCACGGCAGATTACTTTCATTCCGTCGGTCGGTCTGAACTTTAAATTACGGGCATTGCCGGCAAACATTACGGCTCTTATAACGGATTTTTCGTCCTTGATTGAAAGGTAGATGTGTCCGCTTCTGTAGTGGTCGGTCAGGTTTGAAATTTCACCCGTAACAAAGACAAAATTCAGCCTTGCGTCATTTTCAATAATTGACTTTATATAGAAATTCAGTTGTGAAACACTTAAAACTCGTGGTTTGCTAAACTCGGGTGTGTACATCGTTATACTTCCTGTATCCTAAATATGCAATTCCTGCCGAGTTATCTGCCGAAAACTGCGGCGGTGCGAATATTGCATTATATTTTTCTTCAAAAGAATTTTTGATTATCCGATTTGACATTACTCCGCCTGCAAAGAGCAATGGAAGTTCTCCGTATTTTTCAAGCAGTCGCTTGGTCATTTCGGACAAGGTCTGTTCAATATATTTAAGACAGAATGCCGAAACATATTCGGGAGATTTACCCTCATCAATCAGCTTTTTGGAAAGATTTTCAACTCCGCTCAGGCAACAATCACAACCCTTGAGAGTTGGTTTTACCTTGATTTTTTCTGTATTTTTAAGGGCAAGCTGTTCAAGCTGAGGACCGCACGGAAATTTTAAACCGAGCATAAGTCCTGTGCGGTCAATCGCCTGTCCTGCATTGAGATCGAGTGTGTGTGCCGCAAGTTCAACGGAAAAGCCCGTGCCGAATCCTTTTGCAAATACTGCCTCGGTTGTACCTCCGCTGACATGGAAAGCGATAAACTGCTTATCAAACAAATCTGTTCTCTGCGAGCCGAACAATGCCGCCGAGATATGTCCCTCCTGATGCGAAAATGTGTAAAGAGGGATTTTCATTACGGAAGATAAAATTTTTGCCGTGTTCTCTCCAACGGTGAAACACGGCATATATGAGCCGTCAACAGGTCTTGGACGGCTTGACGCCGCAATTGCGGCTATTTTGCTTGTATCAACATCTTTCAAAAGTTCTTCAATAAGCGTGTGCAGCTGTGCTGTGTGGTGAAACACAGCGTCACTCTGACGAAGTCCGAGCTGACCTTCTTTTACGGGAAGAAGTTTTTTCTGCTGAACCATTTCGCCCGTTTTGCTGTCGTAAAGGGCAGTTGATGTTGTGTAATTTGAAGTGTCAATTCCGAGAAAAAGGCTCATATCACTTCTCCGACTTTCCCGAAAATTCACGGGAATATGTGCCGAGAATACCGTTTACAAATTTGCTCTCGTCGATTGTATATTTCTTGGCAAGTTCAACAGCCTCGTTGATTGAAACGCTCTGCGGAACATTGTCAAGATACTTCATCTCATAGATTGCAAGGCGGAGAATAGCAAGCGACGGCTTTGAAATTCTTGAAAGAGTCCAGCCCTTTTTCAGGTGGCTTGCAATGATTTCGTCAATCTCCTCATGCTTGTCCTCAATGCCGGAAACTACAGCCTGAGCATATGCGCAAACACCGCCTACAAACATTTCCGAATTATCATCTATTGTTTCTTCAAGAGGCTCATCGTCAAAAGACTTTGAAAACAAAAGCATAAAAGCCTGCTCTCTTGACTCACTTCTTGTGAGATTAACCTCTTCTTCAAAGATGTCACTTGTTTCAGCGTCATTTACTTCAATTTCATTTAATTCATTGTTAATTTCGTTATTCATAATAAACCCAACTTTTCGTTAAATTACAATATCACTAAAATCATATCATTAAGATTCAAATCAGAGTAACTCCCTAATTTACTTACAAGATTATACCATAACTGAAAATGAATGTAAACAATAATTAACAAAGATGTCCGTTAAAAATCATTTGCTTTTTTAACTTTCCTCGCAACCGAATCAGGTTGATTTTATGCACAAAAAAGCAGAGGACACTATGCCCTCTGCTAATTTTATGCCCCTATTACCGATATATCGTCATAATCAACCTCATAATGAGTAACCACGGCATCGTCAATAATCAGAACAGATGTATCGTCAAGCTGAGATTTCGGAACAATTACCGACACACCTTGGTCGCTTATATAGCAAAGGCACTCGGAAAATCCTTTGGCTTTGACAATACTTTCAATGCTGTCCTGAATTGTAAAGGTTTTTAGAAGCTCTTCAACATTCTTTTCAGCCTCGCTTTTGTCGGCATCAGACGAGCTTTCAAGATTGAAATTTCTTTTGCATCATCAATTATTTTATCCTGAGTTGCCTGCCGCTTTGTCCTTTCGGCTGAAAAATAGCTTTTGCTCTCGTTTGAAAGTGCCGCCGTCTGCTGTACCTCATCATCCGACGCCGAAGCGGTTGCACTGACATATGATGCCGCACCGAGTTCTTTGGCACTTTGAGGAGTTTTAGCTCCCGAAAGCTGCCAGTTTATGTACACTGCTGCCGAAAGTGCAAGCACAAGTGATGCAAAAACGATATATTTTTTCTTAGATTTCATATTACTCCCGACCTTTATTCTGATAATTTTGTAATACATACTTTTGCTGTTGAAATATCAAGCGCTTTTGTGACTGCATCGGTGACACGCTCAACCACAACAGGATCATCACCGCCTTCACACACTACAAGCACTCCTCTTATCAAAGGTTCAATTTCCTTTGTTTTGGTGGTGCTGTTGTCAAGATAAACATATTCAACGGAATTTTCCATTGTAAGCAAAACTTCCGTCTTGCCTGCTCCCTGAATTTTTGAAATCACCGTCTGCAAATCATTTTCTATTTTTGTGCTGTATGTTTTAACGGAAAATGCTTCATCTCCTTTTCCTGATGTCAAAGAACCGAAATCAACCCAGTTTGAAAGGAATATTAAGCCTATGCCGATAAGGCCGACAACGATTATGATATTTCTTATTTTTTTACTGTCGAGCATTGATTTCAGCTTTGAACCTGTTTTATCTTCCATAATTCACTCCGTCATAATGTTTGGTGTAATTCCGAAATTGTCATAAACAATTGACGATACAAGATTTGTGTACCGAACAAATTCTTTGTCTATATATATGCTGATTGACGCTATGATTATGCCGTTGTTTTCAACTCTGCTCAAAATTATGTCACAAGATTTGATTGTTATATTATTCTGTAAAAGAAGATTTTTTAACGCAGTTCAAGATTTATCTCCGTCTGCTTTATAACAGCATTGCTGTATGCCTCATCATCTGTCGATATTTCTTTAACAGAATTTTGCTTTTCATCAATATCAGTATTAAATGACGATATGGCATTTTTTACGGGAACAACCATACAGCAGATAATAAAAGCGCCTAAAACAAGGCTGATGATTTTCTTTGTACTGCCGTCTGTAACAAAGGTCTGAACAAGCGAGCATATTAACGCAGACGCACACATTACAACAACAACCGTAAAAAGTCCGCTCATGATGAACCTCCGCCAAGCATAATTACCGCCGCCGTTGAAAGAATGTAAATTGACATAATGCACAGCAAAACAGCTATGAGAGTTGAAAAGACAGACGATATGTTTTCAAGCAGTTTTGCCGGACCGTTTAGATTGAGAACCTCTGCCGTTGATTTGCCGATCCAAAGGGTGAACATCCACATTACCCCCTGTAAAATCACAGGCATAAACACAATTGTAACGGACAGAATCACTATTATTCCTATTCCCGATTTCAAAAGTCCGATACTGCCCTGAACTACCTTGTAGGCATCCGAAAGAGCCGAACCGACTATCGGGATAAATGAATTGAGGGTAAACCTTACAGCACGGGTTGAAACATTGTCAACCGAAACGCTTATAAGCTGTCTGAATGTCAGCACGGCTGTGAAGATTGCCATAGCAAAGCCCAAAAGCCACTTTACGCTCTTTGAAATCATTGACATAAAACCGCTGAGATTTACGGACGGCGATACGGATGATGTTATTGACAGACCGAGGAACATATTGAGCAGAGGAACGATTATTTTTGATGAAAGCTGTGACACACCCTCCCCTGCCCCTATCATCACGGCATAGTATGATGCCGAACCTGCCACAGAACCCGAGCTTGCCATAATTACAGCCATAACAGGAACATAGGCAAGCATTATATTTGATGCGGTGCAGATTACCGAACCCGTTGATCCGATGACTCCGACAGCGGGGACTACTGCGGCACAGGTTATACAGAGCGTTGCGGTTATATTCAACGAGTTTGAAATATCACAGGAGAGCGAACCGTTGTAGGCGCTGATTACGGAGCAGAGCAAAAGCAGGGCGGTTATATTGACAAGACCTTTGAGCGGTGAAGAAATGTTGCCGAGTGCAAGCGAGAGAATTTCGCCCATTACATTTTCAAAAGACAGGTTGGCAAGCTTTGAAAAATCCCCCAAATCAACGCCCATATTCTGAAGGCTTTGCTTTATATCGTCGGACAGCGAATCAAAAACATTTGACATATCATAAATCATTTCACCTTCTTCAGCGTTTGCACAGACACATGAAAGGGCGATAAGCACAAACACGACAGTAATTATTACAACACTTTTTTCACTTCTTCACCTCAATTGCCTGCAAGTGACAACACGGTTTTTAAAATATCCGAATAAAGCGGAAGTGCCGTTACCGTGACCATAATTTTTCCGGCAAGCGAAACATTTGACGCAAGCGACTGACTGCCCGAATCCTTGCAGGTATTCACGCGAACTCGGTGACAAGGCATATTCCGATTGATTTCAGCAGAATTACTATGTAGTCAATGCTTATTCCCGATGAGGCTATGATTTGATTGATTGTTGTAACGATAGCCGAAACCTGAGTAAGCACGCCGATTAAAATAATAACGGAACAGCTTATACCGAGCATTACGGAGATTTCCGCATTTTTCGGTTTGAGCATTATGCAGATTATTACGGTCACAACGGCAAGCACGGAAATTGACAAAATATTCATATCAAAAACCGAAAAGCTGTTTTATTGTGTTGAACAGAGTGCTGATTTGCGTTATTATCAGCGTCAACACAACTATAAGTCCGGCGAGCGAGGTCAGCATTGCCTGCTCCTCTCGACCGCTTCGTATGAGAAGTTGGGTAAGAACCGCAACAATTATGCCTACAGCGGCAATTTTGAAAATAAGTTCAACATCCATTACTACCTCTAAATCATCATAAGGGCGATTGCACTTCCTGCAAAAAATCCCATTGTTTTATATAGCTTTGATTTTTTTGTTATGGCATCAAGGGCTGATGAAAGCTGTTTTGAAAATGACACCTCATAGAGTTCAAGATGTTTTAACTGCCCCTCTGTATCGGTTTTTCCGAGCTGACCTCCGAAATCGTTCAGCATTGAAATGTCGGATTTTGAAAGCGGTATTTCAGAAGATAATTGTTTTACCCTTTCAAACCACAATTCGTCAAAAGGTCTGTCACATTCTGAAAAAAGCAATAAATCAAGACTTGAATTTTCCGCACAGGAATTAACCAGAGTGAAGATATCATCACCGCTGTAGCAAGATTTGTTGCAAGCAATGATATAAATTCCGTGAATGATTTCAGAAAATCTCTGCGTTTGTATAACCTACCCGACAAAACAAAACCTATCATTGTACCCGTGCAGACAACAAGCAAACATCCTATGAGTTTAAACGGCAAAGTTGTCACCTACCTGCGATATTTTTACAATTTCACCTGCGTGGGTTCGATTTGACAGAAACACAAGCGTTTGAAATGCCCCTGTTTTCATGAGAGAAACCATGTTTGCTTTCTGTTTCAGTTCGTATTCATTTGCACAATGCGTTGATGAAATTATCCGAACTCCGCAGTTGACCGACTTTTCAACGGCATAGATATCTTCTTTTGAGCCGATTTCATCGCAGATGACAATTTCGGGTGCCATACTGCGGATTGCGTGAAGCATTGCCTCGCTCTTGTTGTATGAATCATAGACATCGCACATTCCGATATCATTCTGAAATTTACCCGATGCCGTGCCTGCAAGCTCTCCTCTTTCATCAATCAGGGCAACATTCTTCTTGCCCTTGGTTGACAGAAGTCTTGCAAGGTCACGAAGTACGGTTGTTTTTCCGCTGCAAGGTGCTCCGCATATGAGAACACCTCCCGAAACGGCAATTATCTTATTATAAAGAGAATCCGCACAGCCCTTATGCTCCCTTGCTATGCGGACATTGATTGAAGTTATGTCACGGATATTCACGATTTTTCCGTTATTTACAACCGCTGTTCCGCAGATTCCTGCCCTGTGACCGCCGTACATTGTGACAAAGCCGTTTACAATTTCGTTCTGTCTGTTATACACGGAGTAGTTGCAAATGTTGTTGAAAGTATCGACAATATCGGCTTTTGACACAACAAGCATTGCACCGTCAAGGATTGTGTTTGTAAGTCCGCCGTTTTGCGTTAAGTAGTATGTATTGTCGGGACAAACAAGTGCAAGCGGTCGTGAAAGCCGCAGTCTGATTTCCTGAACCGAATCGGCTAATTTAGGCGCAAGCGGTAAAAGTCTGCGTGAAATATTCTTGCAAAGGCAGTTGAGTGCCGCCGTAAATCTCTTTTCGTTTTGTTCAGCAAGCATATTTTAAATTCCTCCCAAAAGAGTTTGTACAATAAATACTATGCAGACAAGCACAGCCATATGTCAAAAGGGCAAAAAAATCCCCCGACATAAATCGGAGGATTTGAAGTATTTTATTTTGAAATATAAGCTGTTACTCGTAGTGTCCTTTGCAGGCGATTATACAAACAGTATCGTCCTTGATAAAATATACAACTCTGTTACCGTTATCATCAATTCTTCTGCTCCAAAAACCACTTAAATTTTCTTTGAGAGGTTCAGGTTTTCCTATTCCTTCAAAAGGATTACGGCAAATATCGGTAATGATTCTGTTAATCTTTTTTAGCGTTTTCTTGTCTTGAAATTGCCAATATACATAATCTTCCCACGCATGAGATTCCCAAAGAATTTTCATCAGTCTTCACCGTCAATAAGTGCGTGTTCAGAAAATGTTGCCTTTCCATTTTTAATATCAGCAGCAATTTTTTCAAGGTAGCGAATATTGCTTTCTGAATAAAAAGGATCTGCTGTTATTTCAAACGGTATTCTTTTTTCACGACCAACCTTAACAAGAAACATTGTT
>ENA-OQDE01000922-OQDE01000922.1-human-gut-metagenome-genome-assembly--contig:-NODE-922-length-13851-cov-1.642597_pt1 | contig 13851 bp, 20 predicted proteins | sample MGYA00242768_ERZ504595 | MGnify/ENA primary metagenome ERZ504595 (study PRJEB26092, sample SAMD00036307) | human gut metagenome | host: Homo sapiens | study: EMG produced TPA metagenomics assembly of...
TGCTGGCTGGTGGTAATTGAAGATGACGAGATCCTGAAATTAATGCTGCCAAAACAGTGGGTATTGATGATGTCCCGGTGATTGTTCAGGATAAAAAATTTAACACCGACGGGCAGATTGATTATCAACTGGATGTGATGACCGCCGCTGTGGGTTGGTTTGGCGATACGTTGCTGACCAACGGTGCAATCTACCCGCAACACGCTGCCCCGCGCGGCTGGCTGCGCCTGCGTTTGCTCAATGGCTGTAATGCCCGCTCGCTCAATTTCGCCACCAGCGACAATCGCCCGCTTTATGTGATTGCCAGCGACGGTGGTCTGCTACCTGAACCGGTGAAGGTGAGCGAACTGCCGGTGCTGATGGGCGAGCGTTTTGAAGTGCTGGTGGAGGTTAACGACAACAACCCCTTTGACCTGGTGACGCTGCCGGTCAGCCAGATGGGAATGGCGATTGCGCCGTTTGACAAGCCGCATCCGGTAATGCGGATTCAGCCGATTGCCATTAGTGCCTCTGGTGCTTTGCCAGACACATTAAGTAACCTGCCTGCGTTACCTTCGCTGGAAGGGCTGACGGTACGCAAGCTGCAACTCTCTATGGACCGATGCTCGATATGATGGGTATGCAGATGCTGATGGAGAAATATGGCGATCAGGCGATGGCCGGGATGGATCACAGCCAGATGATGGGCCATATGGGGCACGGCAATATGAATCATATGAACCACGCGGGAAGTTCGATTTCCACCATGCCAACAAAATCAACGGGCAGGCGTTTGATATGAACAAGCCGATGTTTGCTGCGGCGAAAGGGCAGTACGAACGTTGGGTTATCTCTGGCGTGGGCGACATGATGCTGCATCCGTTCCATATCCACGGTACGCAGTTCCGTATCTTGTCAGAAAATGGCAAACCGCCAGCGACTCATCGCGCGGGCTGGAAAGATACCGTTAAGGTAGAAGGCAATGTCAGCGAAGTGCTGGTGAAGTTTAATCACGATGCACCGAAAGAACATGCTTATATGGCGCACTGCCATTTGCTGGAGCATGAAGATACGGGGATGATGTTAGGGTTTACGGTATAAAAAGACCGTATTCGGAAATATGCCCGGATCTCTCCGGGCATTATTGTTACTTCACATCATCCGGCAGCGCATAAGCCACAATATAGTCGCCCATCTTCGTACCAAATGAACCGTGACCGCCTGCGGAGATCACCACATACTGCTTGCCATTCACTTCATAGGTCATTGGCGTAGCCTGACCACCCGCCGGTAAACGGCCCTGCCACAGTTTTTCACCGTTGCTCATGTTGTAAGCGCGCAGGTAGTTATCTGCCGTAGCGGCGATAAACAGTACGTTACCCGCTGTGGAGATTGGCCCGCCCAGCATCGGCATACCCATATTGAACGGCACCGGTACAGGCATCGGGAACGGCATACTGTCCTGCGGCGTACCAATACGTTTCTTCCACACCACTTCATTGGTTTTCAGATCCAGCGCCGAGATATAGCCCCATGCTGGCTGTTTACATGGCAGACCAAACGGTGAGAGGAACGGATTGAGCGTGACACCATACGGTACACCGTACTGCGGCTGAATGCCGGATTCCGTACCGTGCCTTTGGCATCTTTCGGCTGCTCCATCGGGTTACCAGGACCGCGAGGGATCAGTTTCGAAACAAACGGCAGTGCCATTGGGTTGGCAATCGCCACTTCACGATTTGGATCAACGGAAATCCCGCCCCATTCGAACATCCCCAGATTACCCGGGAAGACCAGCGTACCCTGTTCAGATGGCGGGGTGAAAATGCCTTCATAGCGCATCTGGTGAACATCACGCGGCACACCAGCTGGTCAAACATGGTGGCGCCCCACATATCCGCACCGCTTAAATCTTTCGTCGGACGGAAGCTCAGTTCAGAGAACGGTTGGGTCGGGGTGACGTAATCGCCTTTCGCTGCACCTTGGGGAACCGGTTTTTCCGGGGCCGGAACCACCAGTTCACCATTACGACGATCGAGCACAAAAATGTTGCCGGTTTTCGCCGGAGCATAAATGACCGGAACCTTTTGACCGTTAACGGTGATGTCCGCCAGCGTCGGCTGTGCCGGAAGATCCATATCCCACAGGTCGTGGTGAACGGTCTGGTAGCTCCACGCCAGTTTCCCGGTAGTGCATTCAGCGCCAGAATCGAGCTGGCATAACGTTCCTGTTCCGGTGTGCGATTACCGCCCCAGATATCCGGCGTGGTCACGCCCATCGGCAGATAGACCAGATCCAGCTTCGCGTCATAGGCCGCTGGTGCCCACGAGTTTGGCGAGTTAAAGGTAAAGGTGTGTTCGTCAGACGGGATTGCGTTAGGATCTTTCGCACCAGGATCAAAAGCCCACAACAGCTCCCCGGTGTTGACATCAAAACCACGGATCACGCCAGACGTTTCGCGGGTTGAGAAGTTGTCGGTGACTGAACCGGCCATCACGATGGTTTTATCGGTGATAATCGGCGGCGAAGTCGGCTCATACAGACCCGGTTTGGTGTCCGGCATATTGCTTTGCAGATTGAGCACGCCTTTATTGGCGAAGGTTTCGCACAGCTTGCCGTTTTCAGCGTTAATCGCAATCAGACGACCATCATTGACCGGAAGAATGATACGACGCGGGCAATCCGCCATCACTTCCGGCGAGGCCGTTTCTGCTTTGGCTTCATGATAAGAGACGCCACGGCAGGTTACGTGCTGGAAAGACTCGTTGGTTTTCAGCTCAGGATCGTAATGCCATTTCTCTTTACCACTGGCGGCATCGAGCGCAAACAGGCGCTGGTGCGCGGTACACAGGTAAAGGGTGTCGCCCACTTTAATTGGCGTCACTTCATTGGTGATTTCACCTGGATCGTTCGGCTGTTTCACATCGCCAGTACGGAACACCCAGGCTTCTTTCAGTTTGTGAACGTTATCGGCGTTAATTTGTTTCAGAGGTGAAAAGCGTTGACCTTCCTGATTGCGACCATAGGCTGGCCAGTCTTGATCGGCTACGGGAGAGATAGCTTCGGCAGGTGTGGCATCGGCGCTTAAGGTGCCGTTGATTTCCTGCGGATCGTTAAATCCGGCCCAGGTGAGGATACCGCCACTAATCAGCAACGCCACCACCAGAGCGGCAACTGCGCCGCTGGCAGGAATGACCAGGCGACGCCAGACAAACGGCAGGATCAGCCAGATGCCGAAGAAGACCAGAATGTCGCTGCGCGGAGTCAGCGCCCAGAAGTCGAAACCAACTTCCCAAACGCCCCAAATCATGGTGCCGAGCAGCAGGGCGGCGTATAACCAAAGCGCGGCGCGTTTACTGCGCCACAGCATCCAGCGACGCCGAGCATCACAAGGCCAGCGATAGGGTAGTACCAGGAGCCGCCAATCGCGACCAGCCAGCCTCCGCCAATGAGTAGATACAGCCCGCAAAGACGCTGCAAAAGGCTGTTAGCGTGACGAGTAATCGTCGCGAGCCTGTATTGTTAATTGCCATAAAGAGACACCATTTCAATTCATTAATATTTTAGTAGCAATTAATTATAGGTTTTAACATGTGTGATCGTCATCACAATTCGAGCTTTATTAACAGATTCCGCGAATGAATAGTTTTACTGGTATACTGCGTGTCTTGCGCTTTGTTGCGGTGCCAAAACCTGCCCGTGCGAAGTGATTTGTTTTTTAAATCATATGGTTAGAGATATGAAACATACTGTAGAAGTAATGATCCCCGAAGCGGAGATTAAAGCGCGTATCGCCGAACTGGGTCGTCAGATTACTGAGCGTTACAAAGACAGCGGCAGCGATATGGTGCTGGTTGGTCTGCTGCGTGGCTCATTTATGTTTATGGCGGACCTGTGCCGTGAAGTTCAGGTATCTCATGAAGTCGATTTTATGACCGCCTCCAGCTACGGTAGCGGCATGTCCACCACCCGTGATGTGAAAATCCTCAAAGATCTGGATGAAGATATCCGTGGCAAGGACGTGCTGATTGTTGAAGATATCATCGACTCGGGGAATACCCTGTCGAAAGTGCGTGAGATCTTAAGCCTGCGCGAACCGAAGTCGTTGGCGATTTGTACGCTGCTGGATAAACCGTCCCGTCGTGAAGTGAACGTCCCGGTAGAATTTATCGGTTTCTCGATCCCGGATGAGTTTGTGGTGGGTTACGGTATTGATTACGCACAGCGTTACCGTCATCTGCCGTATATCGGCAAAGTGATTCTGCTGGACGAGTAAGTGTGAAGTTGCCGGATGTGTTGCATCGGCATGGCATTTTTATTTGTGGTTGGCGTGTTTCAGCTTGAGGTTGGAGATCCCGTGACGGTAACGTTGCTCAAGGGTTTCGCGGTTGGTGGCGGTAACATCCAGATCACGTAGCAAGCGTCGTGAATGCCGTAGGCCCAGCCGTGAATGGTAACTTTCTGCCCGCGTTTCCACGCTGATTGCATAATGGTGGAGTGGCCCAGGTTATACACCTGTTCCATGACGTTCAGTTCACACAAGGTATCCAGACGGCGCTCTTGCGGCATTTCGCCGAGCAATGAGCTATGTTTGAACCAGATATCGCGGATATGCAGCAGCCAGTTGTTGATAAGCCCCAGTTCCGGGTTTTCAACTGCGGCTTGTACGCCGCCGCAACCGTAGTGGCCACAGATAATAATGTGTTCAACTTCGAGTACATCCACTGCATACTGAACCACGGAAAGGCAGTTCAGGTCGGTGTGAATGACCAGGTTAGCAACATTACGGTGAACAAAGAGTTCGCCCGGCTCAAGACCGGTTAAACGTTCTGCAGGAACGCGACTGTCGGAACATCCAATCCATAGAAAGCGCGGTTTTTGCGCTTGTGCCAGTTTCTCAAAAAACCCGGGATCCTCTTCCACCAGCATTTTTGACCATAGTGCATTGTTGCTGATGAGTGTATCTATGTCTTTCATGGAGGTTAACGACCTGTAACCAAATAATTACGTTTGGCTAATATAGGGCAACTCCGGGACGATTTAAACCACAGATAAAGTGTAAGAACGTAAGGTAAGTAAAAATTTATGACCATTGCACTGGAACTTCAACAGCTTAAAAAACCTATCCAGGCGGCGTTCAGGCGCTTCGTGGAATAGATTTGCAGGTCGAAGCGGGTGATTTTTATGCGCTTCTCGGGCCGAACGGGGCCGGGAAATCGACCACTATCGGTATTATCAGCTCTCTGGTAAATAAAACCTCCGGGCGGGTCAGCGTATTTGGTTACGATCTCGAGAAGGATGTCGTGAACGCTAAACGTCAGTTGGGACTGGTGCCGCAGGAATTTAACTTCAACCCGTTTGAAACCGTACAGCAAATTGTGGTGAATCAGGCAGGTACTACGGTGTGGAGCGCAAAGAAGCGTACATCCGCAGCGAAAGTATCTTAAGCAACTCGATTTGTGGGGAAAGCGCAACGAACGTGCGCGCATGTTATCGGGCGGGATGAAACGTCGTTTAATGATCGCCCGTGCGTTAATGCATGAACCTAAACTACTGATTCTCGACGAACCGACCGCAGGCGTGGATATTGAACTTCGCCGCTCAATGTGGGGCTTTTTGAAGGATTTAAACGACAAAGGCACCACCATCATTCTCACCACACACTACCTGGAAGAAGCAGAAATGCTGTGCCGCAATATCGGCATTATTCAACACGGTGAGCTGGTGGAAAATACCTCGATGAAGGCGCTGCTGGCGAAGCTGAAATCGGAAACCTTTATTCTCGATCTCGCACCGAAAAGTCCGTTACCGAAGCTCGATGGCTATCAGTATCGACTGGTCGATACCGCGACGCTGGAAGTTGAAGTGCTGCGTGAGCAGGGGATCAACAGCGTATTCACGCAGTTAAGTGAGCAGGGCATTCAGGTATTAAGTATGCGTAACAAAGCTAACCGTCTGGAAGAGCTGTTTGTTTCACTGGTTAATGAAAAACAAGGAGATCGCGCATGATGCATCTTTACTGGGTGGCGCTAAAAAGCATCTGGGCGAAAGAGATCCATCGCTTTATGCGTATCTGGGTGCAGACGCTGGTGCCGCCAGTCATCACCATGACCCTTTATTTTATTATCTTCGGTAACCTGATTGGTTCGCGTATTGGCGATATGCATGGCTTCAGCTACATGCAGTTCATCGTACCGGGCTGATCATGATGTCGGTGATCACCAACGCCTACGCTAACGTCGCGTCATCATTTTTGGTGCCAAGTTTCAGCGTAATATTGAAGAGCTGCTGGTAGCGCCGGTTCCGACTCACGTCATTATTGCCGGATATGTCGGCGGTGGCGTGGCGCGTGGTCTGTTTGTTGGCATTCTGGTGACGGCAATTTCACTGTTTTTTGTGCCGTTTCAGGTGCATTCGTGGGTATTTGTCGCTTTAACGCTGGTGCTCACGGCGGTGTTGTTCTCTCTTGCCGGATTGCTTAATGGTGTGTTTGCCAAAACGTTTGATGACATCAGCCTGGTGCCAACCTTTGTGTTAACGCCACTTACGTATTTGGGCGGGGTGTTTTACTCCCTGACTTTGCTGCCGCCGTTCTGGCAAGGGCTGTCGCACCTGAACCCAATCGTTTATATGATCAGTGGTTTCCGCTACGGCTTCCTCGGTATCAATGATGTTCCGCTGGTCACTACCTTCGGTGTACTGGTGGTCTTTATTGTGGCGTTTTATTTGATCTGTTGGTCGCTGATCCAACGTGGACGTGGTTTGCGTAGCTAAGGCTATTTCCTCTCCTCTGGATTTGGGGGAGAGGAGTTTTGACGGCTATCACCCTTTATCAACAATGGTCAGGGTAGACTGATTTTCGGCTAAGGAGGAAGGCGATGTTAGGTTGGGTAATTACCTGTCACGATGACCGTGCGCAAGAGATACTGGATGCGCTGGAGAAAAAACATGGGGTGCTTCTTCAGTGCCGGGCCGTGAATTTCTGGCGCGGATTAAGCTCTAATATGCTCAGCCGCATGATGTGCGATGCTCTGCATGAAGCGGACTCTGGTGAAGGTGTCATCTTCTTAACCGATATAGCCGGAGCGCCGCCGTACCGCGTGGCTTCGCTATTAAGCCATAAACATTCCCGCTGCGAAGTGATTTCTGGCGTCACGTTACCGTTAATTGAGCAGATGCTGGCCTACCGTGAAACGTTATCCAGCGCAGAGTTTCGCGAGCGTATTGTCGAACTGGGTGCGCCGGAGGTGAGTAGTCTTTGGCACCAGCAACAAAAAAATCCGCCTTTCGTCCTCAAACATAATTTGTATGAGTATTAACCCGCGATTCTGATGGCGCTTTTGCTACAATAAAAGCGTTGTTTCACCCTCGGTTATTTTTTAATGTACAAACAAGCTGTTATTCTCCTGCTGATGCTGTTTACCACAAGCGTCAGTGCCGCATTACCTGCCCGTTATATGCAAACTATCGAAAATGCCGCGGTCTGGGCGCAAATTGGCGACAAGATGGTGACCGTGGGGAATATTCGGGCCGGGCAAATCATTGCCGTGGAGCCCACTGCCGCAAGTTATTACGCATTTAATTTTGGCTTTGGTAAAGGGTTTATCGATAAAGGCATCTCGAGCCGGTTCAGGGGCGACAAAAAGTTGAAGATGGTTTGGGTGACCTCAACAAGCCGCTGAGTAATCAGAACTTAATTACCTGGAAAGATACGCCGGTCTACAACGCGCCGAGTGCGGGCAGTGCGCCGTTTGGGGTACTGGCGGACAATTTGCGCTACCCAATTTTGCATAAACTGAAAGACAGGTTAAATCAAACCTGGTATCAGATCCGTATTGGCGATCGACTGGCTATATCAGCGCGCTGGATGCCCAACCCGATAATGGCCTGCCGGTGCTAACCTATCACCATATTCTGCGCGACGAAGAAAACACCCGTTTTCGCCATACTTCGACGACCACCTCGGTACGCGCTTTCAATAACCAGATGGCCTGGCTGCGCGACAGGGGATACACGACACTGAGCATGACGCAGTTGGAAGGTTACGTGAAGAATAAGATCAATCTCCCTGCGCGAGCGGTGGTGATTACCTTTGATGATGGCCTCAAATCGGTGAGCCGCTATGCGTATCCTGTGTTGAAACAATATGGCATGAAGCGACGGCGTTTATTGTTACCTCGCGCATCAAACGTCACCCGCAGAAGTGGGACCCAAAATCGCTGCAATTTATGAGCGTTTCTGAACTTAACGAAATTCGCGATGTATTTGATTTCCAGTCACATACCCATTTTTTGCATCGGGTGGATGGTTATCGCCGACCCATATTACTGAGCCGTAGTGAGCACAATACTCTGTTTGATTTTGCACGTTCACGCCGCGCTCTGGCGCAATTTAATCCGCATGTCTGGTATCTTCGTATCCGTTTGGCGGATTTAATGACAAAGCCGTGAAGGCAGCAAAAGAAGCCGGATTTCACCTGGCGGTGACAACCATGAAAGGCAAAGTAAAACCGGGGATAATCCGTTGTTACTAAAACGACTTTATATCTTAAGAACGGATTCGCTGGAGACAATGTCGCGGCTGGTGAGTAACCAGCCGCAGGGATAACAATCAGGCAACCTGTACCGGAATGGCTTTCGCGGTACGTTTCATTTCGTTGTCGCCTTCAAAATAGGCGACGTTGGGCCGCCAGGTGCGAGCTTCTTCATCTGGCATGGTAACGAAGCTGGCGATGATGACAATATCGCCGACGCTGGCGCAGTGGGCCGCCGCACCGTTAACGGAAATAATTCTCGAACCGCGTTCTGCCGCGATGGCATAGGTGGAGAAACGCTTGCCGTTGGTCACATTCCAGATATCAATGGCTTCGTTTTCGAGAATACCAGCTGCGTCAAGAAAATCCTGGTCAATGGCGCAAGAACCTTCATAGTGCAGGTCCGCATGAGTCACTTTCACGCGGTGGAGTTTGCCCTGCAGCATCGTGCGAATCATAACTTCTACCTTTCTACCCTGTCGTTAACGAAGCAGGCGATGCCTGCTTTGAGGAAATTCTCACGCAGTATTGCCCGATTTTGTTTAGTGTCTACTCATCTGACGGCATTTGCATCAGCAGTTTGCGTACCGTGCCGGAGCGTGCCATGTAACGCCTGTAACCAATTGAAATTTATCTGAACGCTGCTCGGTAAACACTAAAGAGGCGGCTGACGACGCGCGCCTTGACTGGATACTGCCTTCACGCAAGACAACACAGAAGGCAGGGAAGATGGATGCACCGAGTACCACACCGCATGATGCGGTGTTTAAACAATTTTTAATGCATGCGGAAACGGCTCGCGACTTTCTGGAGATTCATTTGCCAGCGGAGCTACGCGAACTGTGTGACCTCGACACGCTGCATCTTGAGTCGGGGAGTTTATTGAAGAAAGCCTGAAAGGACACAGCACTGACGTGCTCTATTCCGTGCAAATGCAGGGCAATCCCGGTTATTTGCATGTGGTGATTGAACATCAAAGCAAGCCGGATAAGAAAATGACCTTTCGCATGATGCGTTATTCTATTGCCGCCATGCATCGGCATCTGGAGGCGGATCACGATAAGCTGCCGCTGGTGGTGCCGATTCTGTTTTATCAGGGCGAGGCCACACCTTATCCGCTCTCAATGTGCTGGTTTGATATGTTTTACTCGCCGGAGCTGGCGCGACGCGTTTACAACAACCCTTTCCCGCTGGTGGATATCACCATCACACCGGATGACGAAATCATGCAACATCGGCGGATTGCGATTCTCGAACTACTGCAAAAGCATATTCGCCAGCGCGACTTAATGTTATTGCTGGAGCAACTGGTCACGCTGATTGACGAAGGGTACACTAGCGGAAGTCAGTTAGTTGCCATGCAAAACTATATGCTGCAACGCGGTCATACTGAACAAGCGGATTTGTTTTATGGTGTGGTGAGAGACAGGGAAACGGGAGGGGAGTCTATGATGACGCTGGCGCAGTGGTTTGAAGAGAGGGGAAGACAGGAAGGAAGACAGGAGGTAAGACAAGAGGTAAGACAAGAGGTAAGACAAGAGGTAATACAGGAAGTAACACAGGAAGTAAGTCAGGAATTCGCCCAGCGTCTTCTGAGTAAAGGAATGTCTCGGGAAGACGTTGCAGAGATGGCAAATTTACCTCTTGCTGAGATTGATAAACTGATTAACTAAGTTGTCTGTATTATCAGTTATAGCCAGATAATTGTTATTGTTAACTGACCAGATAATTAAGGGAACATATGGAAATAAAGACACGGAGAGAAACCAGGCAGACGTTAGCGCAGTGGTTTGAAGAGAAGGGATTCCAGAAGGGATTTCAGAAGGGATATAAAGAGGGGCTCCAGAAGGTAAGACTGGCCCAGCGTTTTCTGAATAAAAGGGATGTCTCGGGAAGACGTTGCGAGGTGACAGCTTTATCTCTTGCAGAGATTGATAAGCTAATTAACTCTAACTAAGTTGTCTACAATATGAATAATTGCTTACAGATGACGTGGCAATGAATAACTGGCGCCATCAGCGTAGCGCCAGCTAAGTATTACGCCAGTTCGACTATTTTGTTGTCGATCAGGCGGGCATCGCCAAGCCAGGCGGCTACCAGAATCACTGCACGTTTGCTGTTTTCAGAGACTTCCAGCAATGTGTCGGCATCACGAATCTGAATATCATCGGCGCGGAAGCCTTTTTCATTCAGTTCTTGCCCGGCAATAGCAATAATTTCATCGAGATCCCGTTCGCCAGCCTGCAATTTGTCGGCAATCGAACTTAAAACCTTGTACAGGCCAGGCGCAATTTTGCGTTGTTCCGCCGTCAGATAACCGTTACGGGAACTCAGCGCCAGACCGTCTTTGGCGCGCATAATTGGCACACCGACAATCTCAATATCAAAGCCCATATCAGCAACCATTTTGCGGATCAGCGCCAGTTGCTGAAAATCTTTTTCACCGAAGCAGGCGATGTCCGGCTGGACCAGATTGAACAGCTTGCTGACGATAGTCGACACGCCGCGAAAATGTCCCGGACGGCTGGCACCTTCCAGCATGGTCGAAAGGCCAGGAACATCAACATAGGTGTGGGTTTCGGTACCGTTCGGGTAGATCTCTTTTACCGAGGGCGCGAAAACTAAATCCACTTTACGTTTGTTTAGCTTTTCGCAGTCCTCTTGCAAGGTCCGTGGATAACGTGCCAGATCTTCCGGGCGGTCGAACTGCATCGGGTTAACGAAAATACTGACGACGACCACATCGGCGCGGGCTTTGGCTTCGTCAACCAGCTTCATATGGCCATCGTGCAGATTACCCATGGTTGGCACCAGCGCCACGCGCTTACCTTCCATACGCAGGCGGCGAATTTGCTGACGCAGCAGCGGCAGGGTTTCGATAATTAACACAACGTGACTCCTTAATGGAAACTGTGTTCTTCGCCCGGATAAACGCCGGACTCCACTTCAGCCATATACTGCCGCACAGCCGCGCGGATGTCGCCCGTTTCAGCGAGGAAATTTTTGGCGAATTTAGGAATATGACCGCCGGTAATGCCGAATGCGTCGTGCATCACGAGAATTTGCCGTCAGTGACGTTGCCTGCGCCAATGCCAATAACCGGGATCGCCAGTGCTTCGGTAACACGTTTTGCCAGTTCAACCGGTACGCATTCCAGCACCAGAAGTTGTGCGCCTGCCGCTTCTAATGCTAATGCATCGCTGAGCAGTTGATCGCCCGCTTCATCGCCGCGCCCCTGAACTTTGTAGCCACCGAAAATATTCACTGACTGTGGGGTTAAACCTAAGTGACCACAAACAGGAACGGCACGTTTGGTCAGCATTTGTACGGTTTCAACCAGCCACTCACCGCCTTCAATTTTGACCATGTTGGCTCCGGCACGCATTACCGTTGCGGCGTTTTCAAAGGCTTGTTCCGGCGTGGCATACGCCATAAATGGCAGGTCAGCCAGCAGAAGGCAGTTTGGCGCGCCGCGACGCACAGCGGCGGTGTGATAGGCGATATCTTCGACGGTAACGGGAAGGGTGGAGTCATGCCCCTGAACCGTCATGCCCAGTGAATCGCCGACCAGCATCACGTTAAGCCTTCATCGGCAAACAGTTTTGCGAAGCTATAGTCGTAAGCAGTGATGGTCGCGAAACGTTTTTTGTCCTGCTTGCATTTCTGCAATGAAGCAATAGTGGTTGGTTTCATAACGTATCCTGATAAGTAATGTCGTGCTGTCTGGCATTTTATCAGTCACATTGGTGGGGGCAATGATTTATCCGTAGCAGCACCGCCAGAAGCTGGCAGTGCTGCAATCTCGTCAGGGATAGGTAATCTGGAATGTACCTGTAGCACGAAATATACCAGGTTTAATGTCAGCTGTACCATCCTGCTTAAGGGTCGCCTGAAAGGATAGTGTTTTATTGTCTATTCCAGCTTCACTCTCATTATAAGGATCGTTCATAATATCTTTATACACCGAGTTGGCATCATTAGGTTTTATGACCATCTGTGCGCTGGCATTGGATTTAGCCCTTCAATTAAAACTCCCACACCGGATGCTGCATTAGACGTCTCCAGATTAGCTAATAGTTGTTTATCGTTGGTTCCTATTTTTCCCGAAGTGAGTTTTACTTCAATGTTATGGATATATGAGCATTGACTCATATTAATGTTGAACTTAGCAGGTGCCAGCCCGTCTTTTATTGATTTTGGCAGGTAATTACCCAATTGTACTTTATTGCCGTTGGTCACAGAGGTTCCACTAACGCCAGAAATCGTTGAAGCTGAACAGGTTGGCCAGGCAAGGAGCATTCCTGTTGCCGGAATCGTAATATTTATTTTTTTCGAGTGGCTTTGATTCGAACCATCATTATGAAAATAGAAGTCTACTGCACCGTGTCCGCCATTTTTACTTAACTCAAAATTGGCTGCTTCTTGGGCTGTGGGGGCAAAGGTTTGATCCGCATAAAGATGGATTTTAAAGCCTACACCAAAACCACCTAAACGATAGTAAACAGAGTCATAGTTACACGCGCTACCGCCACCAGTATATTCTAATTTGGTCTTTTTGCCGGTAGCTGTGGCCTGATCTATCCAATAGGTAAGCTCTGTGTTGAAACTCCGGCACTATATAACCCCGTGATTTCAATAACAAAATAAAGGCCATTAATACTGGTCTTCCACAGATCGTGTCCATTGGCATTTTTGCCTGCGGCAATATAGTTATGAAACACTTGAATGTCGTATTTTCCAGTGCCATCGTTTTTATAACAATAGACCATCCCTGTATCGATGAGACCCGTCCAGTCATAAACGGCAACCTCTCTGAGACCAGTTTCTTTGTGTACCGCAACGGTTTTACCAAAGGTATTAGTATGGTTGTAATATTGATCTGCATTAGGCCAGTAGATTTCCATTTGTCCCTACCGGAACCAGGAACATCATTACCGACTACCAGCGAGTAGGCCGATGCGGAAAATACACAGCCTGCTAGCAAGAATGCCAACAAACGGGGGAGACACTGTATTATTTTATTCATTGTGTATTTCGTCCTTGAATTTATTCGTAATAAACATCGACCAGGACGCGACTCCTGACTACACCGGGTTGTGGGGCAAGCGAATTAACCACGCGTTGCATCCTGGAATAGAATGTCCAGGTCGAAGAGATAAGATCGCCCGAAGTGATGGTAAAAATCGCCCGTGAAGTGCCATCCTGAGCCAGAATATTGTAAGGCTGAGCTCCTGACTCGGTTGAAAAATGACGATGCCGACGTTTGCGCCGGTTGATAGTTGTTCATCGTCATTCGCAAAAACCTGTAAATTCCCATTGGCGAGATGACCGCTTTGGGG
>ENA-OQDE01000923-OQDE01000923.1-human-gut-metagenome-genome-assembly--contig:-NODE-923-length-13831-cov-3.175861_pt1 | contig 13831 bp, 11 predicted proteins | sample MGYA00242768_ERZ504595 | MGnify/ENA primary metagenome ERZ504595 (study PRJEB26092, sample SAMD00036307) | human gut metagenome | host: Homo sapiens | study: EMG produced TPA metagenomics assembly of...
AGCCGCTGGTTGCATCTCCCCAGGCTGGTTCCAATCCGAGTTGTTCGGTGTAGAATTTGAAGCATTTGGCGAAGTCGTTTTACTTAATAATCTTACATTGCTGAATTTCATTGTTTACTGATTAGTGGTTCGTAATTTATTACTTATAATCAAAATGCAAATATAATCATTCTATTGGATGGAGTTTCGAAAATCTGTATTTTCCTCAAAACCACATCGGAATGAATGATAACTTGCTTTCCAATTGCTGATTACTCATTGTTTCTTTATCCGTGCGTTTACCGTTTGGGCAACGTCACCGAAAAATGAGGATTCGGAGTATGTTGTTCAAAGATGATAGCCTTCATCTTTTCCACGATATCCGGATGTTGGAGTGTTATGTCATGATCCTCATGAATATCTGTTTTTAGATTATAGAGGAACGGTGTTCCTTTTTTCACTACCATTTTCCAATCATCCATGCGTACGGCAATCTGGTCTGTTTCATCAAACTCCCAATACAGAAAGTCATGTTTCTTTTGCTTATTTTTACCCAGCAGTGTAGGAGCGAAAGAAATCCCATCGAAATAATCGACTTCTTTTTCCTTATTGCGGTATTTCTTTTCGTAGTCTTTGATACCAATAACTTCGCAGAACGTCGGCATTAAATCATAAAATGCACAGATGTGATCGTTTACTTCGCCTGTAGGTATGTGTCCCGGCCAACGGGCGATAAATGGAATACGTATTCCTCCTTCGTGGCATTGACGTTTCAGTCCGCGTAGTTTTCCGTCTCTGCCGAAGAAAGTAGGATCAGCTCCGCCTTCCTCGTGAGGGCCGTTGTCACTGGAGAAAATAACCAATGTGTTTTCGTCCAGTCCTTTTTCTTTCAGTTTTTTCAAAACTTCGCCCACGTAATAGTCCAGGCGGGTAATCATTCCGGCAAATTGGGCGTGTGTATGCGTGATGGCGTTGTATCGTGAGCCTTCGCTTCCCTTAAATTCTTTATCCGGGTTGAATTTAGCTTTGTATTCATTCAGGATAGAATCTTCCGGCTGAACGAGTTCCGCATGAGGTAAGGTGTAAGTCAATACGCCGAAAAACGGTTGTTTGCCGTCTTGCTGATCCAGCCACTCCAATGCTTTCTGGTGAATCATGTCGGCCGAATATTGCGGACGTTTCAGGTAGTCGGGACCATACATCGGATATTGGATGTTTTCATCCATCACTACACGTACCACTCCGGTGTCACCCAATGCTTTACTATAACGGTTCAGGAAATTGGGATAATAAAGATGAGCCTGAAACTGACAGATATAACCGTAGTATTCGTCTATCCCCCGTTTGTCGGGAGTGGAACAGGAACCTTCGTAACCTCCGGCCCATTTACCGAACATACCTGTGGTATAGCCGTTATCTTTCATTATCTCCGGCAGGATTACGTGGTCGGGATCATAAGGGTGTTGCCCCACTATTGAGTATTCTTTATTCTGTCCATATTCCACGATCGGTGCATTTTTCCAGTACTCCTTGTTACCTCGTACTTCACAATGGCCTGAATGTTGTCCTGTCATGAATGAAGCTCTGGAAGGGGCGCTGACGGGACTTCCTGCGTATGCTTGCGTAAAACGCATTCCTTCACCGGCCATGGCGTCTATATGAGGGGTACGGATAAATGGTTGACCGTAGCATCCTAAGTCTCCATATCCCATATCGTCACAAAGGATGAAGAGGATATTGGGCTGGGTATTTTTTTTCTGTCCGTTGGCAGATAGGGTAGATAGGAGCAGGGCACTGCCTATCAACGGGATTGATTGATAATTCATGATATTGTTGTCATTAAAATAAAAGCGTTTCAGTGTTTCATATCTGGAATTATTTCCCGATTAAGTCCTTTCCTTCGCGTACGCTTTGAAGGATACTTTGCAGTTCTGCCACTTTCTCCGGCATATTCTTTGCATAGTTGGTTACCTCTTTCACTTCTTTCATCTTATAAAGCTGGGGTTCTTTAGAGTTTCCGGTTTCTATCTTCGGTCCCCATTGAATCATTTTCGGTCCGTCATTCGGTTCGATGTATTTCCAGTCTTTGGTGCGGACAGAAAGCGTGTGATTAGAAGCCTGCTCTATTACCCACGGGCGGTCTGTCTTTTCTTTACCCAGCCAACTTCCCAGATAGTTGTAACTATCCGGTGCGGTATTCTTAGGCATCGTAGCTCCGGTCAGGGAAGCGAGAGAGGCGAGCCAGTCCACTTGTGAAACCAATAAGTCTGAAGTCATTCTTTTTTTACTCCTGCAGGCCAGCTGACGATGGCAGGAATACGGGTTCCTCCTTCAAAGGCACTATATTTGTTGCCCCGTAGTGTCCCGCAGGACTATGACCGTTGAGTAGTTCTTCTGCTTTGTCATCGTATCCGTCGTCTACTACCGGGCCATTGTCACTTGAAAGAATAATGAGTGTATTTTCTCTTAATCCCAGTTTTTCGAGTGTATTCAGGATTTCACCGACACAATAATCGAACTGTACGATAGCGTCGCCTCTTAATCCCATCGGATTTTTCCTCTGAAACGGTCGTGAGGAAAGCGGGGCACATGTACGTCATTGGTGGCAAAGTAGAGAAAGAAAGGTTTGTTTTGGTTTTCCTCGATGAATTGAATGGCGTGTGTGGTAAGTGAATCAGCAATGTTTTCGTCTTTCCAGAGCGCCTTTCCACCGCCTTTCATAAAACCGATGCGTGAAATTCCATTAACGATCGACATGTCGTGACCGTGACTTGGCTTGAGGTTATAAAGTAATTCAGGATTACTTTTCCGGTAGGTTCACCCTCGAAGTTCTTTTGATAACTGACTTCGATGGGAGCACTCGGATCATAGTTGGCTACTTTCCCGTTTTCGATGTATACACAGGGTACACGGTCGGCTGTAGCTGCCATAATGTAATGATAGTCGAAACCTAAATCGCCCAGTGCGCACGGTAACGGAGCATTCCAGTCTTGAGTGGCGGTTTGATCTCCGAGTCCCAGATGCCATTTGCCTACTGCGGCAGTGGTGTAACCGACACTTTTGAACATATCTGCCATGGTGTATTGTTCGGGACGGATAATCATTCCGGCATTTCCTGCCGCTACATCCGTTCCTTCTTTGCGCCATGCGTATTCTCCGGTTAGCATGGAGTAGCGGGAAGGGGTGCTGGTGGCGGCTGTTGCATGAGCATTGGTGAAAAGGATTCCCGATTTTGCCAGTCGGTTGACGTTGGGTGTCTGTACGTTTTTAGCTCCGTAACATTCCAGATCGCCGTAGCGAGATCGTCGGCGTAGATAAATACAACGTTGGGTGTTTTTGACTTTGTCGGTGTGGTGTTTTCCGGTGCTTTGTTGGCGGCTGTTACAGCACAGGCAACAGAGGATACAAGGGTTAGAATGAAAGGTTGTTTCATTGGTTTTGGGGGTTAAGTGTGTTATTATTAGTAGAAAAAGATGTGCCTGTTCTTTGCCGGACACATCTTTTTCATCGTCTGTTTAACTTAATTCAATGATTTCTTCATTGCAGTTCGTCAGTTTTTCTATTCCTTCGTTGGTCACTACCCAAGAGTTCTCGATACCTACGGGACCTACACCCGGAATAACGATTTTCGGTTCGAGGGCAAAGACCATACCCGGTTCTAATTGTTGCTTTATGCGGGGAGCCAGTACCGGAGCTTCGTTAATTTCAAGCCCGATGCCGTGACCGATAAATTTGGCTTGTTGTCCTGTTCCCATAAATTTGTCGGCAAATCCGGCTGCTTTGACCACTTCGACTGCTGTGTCGTAAAGCACTTCACAGGCAATACCCGGTCTGGCAATGGAAGCAATTTTTTCTTGGATATCCAGACAAACCTGATGGGCGGTGTAAGCTTCTTCGGGCAGTTTGCCGATGGAGAATACACGGCTCATATCGTTCATGTAACCGTTGAAGTTGCCACCTAAGTCCACCATAACGCTTTGTCCCTCTTTTAACGGAGTTTTATTTGCTCCTCCCGGCAAGGCAGGATCAAGTCCCTGACCGCCTAAGGCAAAATCATAAGGAGAGGGGTAACCGGCATTATCTCCGGTCAGTACGCTACCCATGAATATTTCCATACTGCGTCCGAATACCCGGAAAATTCCGAGGCAACCTTGCAGACGCATCAGGCGTTCTATTTCGATGGAAAATTCAATGTCCGTCATACCGGGACGATAAACACCAGGAATCTGCTCATAAGCCTTTGCATGAGCAATGCCGGAGCGGCGGAACATTTCAATTTCTACAGGTGTTTTCACGCTGCGTGCCTGGCGAATCAACGGGGTACCATTTACCACTTCCGCTTCCGGGAAGAGACCGGCCAGACGACAATATTCCGTATAAGGAAGTTCGTCACCTTCTAACATCAGTTTGGTTGGCATCGGTAATCCTTGTTCTTTCAGCAGATCAACAATTTGTTCCGGTTTGCGGATAGAGAATGAGTGCTCTCCTGTGATGTTATTAGGACGTTTAAAAAATAATAGTGCAGGCGAATGAAGGGGGAGGTAAAGATAGCCACTGACTACACAGCCATACGTGTAAATTAAATTTGCATTACACGTGATAAGTGCGGCGTCAATGCCCTGCGACACCATCAGACTGCGAATTTTGTCACGGCGAAATTTCAATTCGGGTTGTAGCATTTTTTATTTATTACTTGATTATTAATTACAAAACCAATAATGGTAAATTATTAGTTGTGAGTTGTTTATCGCATATAACAAATTCACAAACTATTATTTAACCTATCATGCTACAAAGATAATTAATTCCAGCGAAAATAATGTTAATCTCAAAAAATAGCGCTACCCGCGTCCTGTCACAGGAGACGAGCAGCGCAAACCACAAATACAAATACAACTAAACAAAGTCCTTAAATAACGCCTTGTCCCATCATTGCGTGAGCTACTTTCATAAATCCGGCAATGTTGGCACCCTTCACATAATTAATGTATCCGTCGGGTTCCGTGCCGTATTTCACGCATTGTGCATGGATGCCGTGCATGATTGCATGGAGTTTTTCGTCCACTTCGGCGGCACTCCAGCTAAGGTGCATTGCGTTTTGAGACATTTCCAGACCGGAAGTGGCTACACCACCTGCGTTGACCGCTTTACCGGGAGCATACATCGTCTTATGTTCAATGAAAAGATCGATAGCTTCAGGGGTACATCCCATGTTGGAAATTTCTCCGACGCAAAGTACGTCATTTTTTATGAGATTTTGAGCATCTTCTCCATTTAATTCGTTCTGGGTGGCGCAAGGAAGTGCGATGTCTGCTTTCACTTCCCACGGGCGTTTTCCTTCTACGAAGGTTGCGTTCGGATACTGTTCGACATAAGGAGCCACAATATCGTTACCCGAAGAACGAAGTTCGAGCATATAGTCAATTTTTTCACCACTGATACCATCCGGATCGTAGATATATCCGTCCGGACCAGAAATCGTAATCACTTTTGCACCCAGTTCGGTAGCTTTAGTAGCTGCTCCCCAGCAACGTTGCCGAAACCGGAGATTGCCACTGTCTTACCTTTTATATCGATCCCTTTTGCCTGAAGCATCTGGTTGACAAAATACAGTCCTCCGAAACCAGTAGCTTCCGGACGAATCAATGAACCGCCGAATTCCAATCCTTTGCCGGTGAATGTACCGGTAAATTCACGAGTCAGTTTTTTGTACATACCGAACATATAGCCCACTTCACGTCCTCCTACACCAATGTCACCGGCAGGCACATCCATGTCTGGTCCGAGATGACGCCACAACTCCAGCATAAATGCCTGGCAGAAACGCATGATTTCAGCATCACTCTTACCGCGTGGAGAGAAATCGGAACCGCCTTTACCGCCACCCATAGGCAGGGTAGTCAGTGCATTCTTGAATGTTTGTTCGAAACCGAGGAACTTCAAAATGGAAAGATTAACGGATGCATGGAAACGGATACCACCTTTATATGGGCCTATCGCATTATTGAATTGTACACGATAGCGAGATTGGTCTGTACCTCGCCTCTATCGTCCACCCATGTCACACGGAAAGTGAAGATACGGTCAGGTTCTACCAATCTTTCTATGATTTTAGCTTTTTCAAATTCAGGATGTTGATTGTATATATCTTCGATAGAAAGAAGAACTTCCTTCACTGCCTGAAGATATTCAGATTCACCGGGATGCTTAGCCTCCAAAGAGGACATGATTTTCTGGATGTTCATGATACTATATTTTAAAAGGTTAATTCTGATAAAATGTCAACTAACTCACTGCAAATATAGGAAAATTTTTCAGATGCGATTGATTTTATGCCATTATTTTGATTAAATAATGATAAAATGATAGTAAAAAGCATTAGGTATCAAGTATTCAGTGCTAATACTTAATACTTGATACCTGAATTTAATATTTTGTACTTTTTACTTCTTAAAATCCGGCTTCATGTCCAGATTGTACATGATGAAACCGTAGATGTCTGCTTGTTCTTCAAGTACTTTTGCCATCGGTTTGCCTGCACCGTGACCTGCTTTGCTGTCGATGCGGATCAGTGTCGGGTTTGTACCGTCGTTGTCTGCTTGCAGCGTAGCGGCAAACTTGAATGAATGGGCGGGAACCACACGGTCGTCATGGTCGGCAGTGGTCACTAGTGTTGCCGGATATTTCGTGCCCGGTTTCAGGTTGTGCAATGGAGAATAACCTTTGAGGTATTCAAACATTTCTTTGCTGTCTTCGCTTGTTCCGTAATCGCTTGCCCAGTTCCAACCGATAGTAAATTTATGATAGCGAAGCATATCCATCACGCCTACCTGCGGAATTGCTACACGGAACAGGTCCGGACGCTGTGTCATGCAGGCACCTACCAGCAGACCACCGTTGGAGCCACCTACAATGGCGATTTTGTCTTTATTCGTATATTTTTCGTTGATAAGATATTCGGCAGCAGAGATGAAGTCGTCGAATACATTCTGCTTCTGCATCTTAGTTCCGGCTACGTGCCAGTCTTCACCGTATTCGCTGCCACCACGCAGGTTGACTTGTGCGTAGATACCGCCATTTTCGAGGAATGGGATGCGCATTGCACTGAAACCCGGGTTGAGCTGATGCCGAAACCACCGTATCCGTAGAGGAATACAGGATTTTTGCCGTCTTTCTTCAGATCTTTTTTATAGGTAAGGAACATCGGGACTTTTACACCGTCTTTGCTGGCAAAGAATACTTGTTCCGTCACAAAATCATCCGAGTTGAACTGTACTTTCGGTGCACGGTATAGTTCGTAGGTGTTCTGGTCCATATCATATTTGTAAGTGGCACCCGGAATGGTGAATGAAGTAAATCCGAAGAAACATTCTTTATCGTCTTTGTTGCCGCTAAAGCCTACGGAACCGAGTGACGGCAGTTGAATCTCCTGAATTTGTTTGCCGTCGAGGCCGTAAACGTATGCATGGTTCGAAGCATCTTTGTCGTAAGTAAGGAACAGTTTGCCACCGATCACTTCTGCGTTTGAAAGAACGGCTTCCGATTCGGGAACGAGTTCTTTCCAGTCCTCCAGTTTCGGACGGTTGATGTCGGCTACCATGATCCGGTTTTTCGGTGCGCCATAGTTAGTATAAATATACATCTGATCGCCGATCACTTCAATCGGGTAGTATTGGTAGTCGAGGTCGGTAGTCAGTTGGATAAAAGGAGAATTCGGCTTTTTCAGGTCCCTTATAAATAAGTTGTTGCCTCTTCCGGCACCGGATTCTGTGAGGAAGAGAATACGTTCGTCTTCGCTGGTGCTGGCTGTATAGAAACGTTTCGGATAAGCCGGATTTTGATAAATCAGTTTATCTTTCGATTGCGGTTCACCTATTTTGTGATAATAGATTTTGTGCTTTTCGTTTACGTTGGAGAATTCTTTTCCTTTGGCGGGAGCATCGTAGGCGCTGTAGTAGAATCCGTCTCCCTGCCAGGCGGCACCGGTAAATTTGGCCCATTCGATATGGTCTTCCAATAGTTTGCCACTTTCAGTGTCCATGACAAATATTTCAGACCAATCCGATCCGCTGCGTGAGATACTGTAAGCGGTATATTTGCCGTCGTTTGAGAAATAAAGACCGGTCAGTGCTACTGTGCCATCGTCCGAGAGCTTGTTCGGGTCGAGGAAAACGCGAGGCTCGCCGTCCAGTGAATCCTGTACGTAGAATACACTCTGGTTTTGCAGGCCGTCATTTTTACTGAAGTAATATTTGCCATGTTTCTTGATTGGCGCACTGATCTTCTCGTAATCGGCCAGTGTGGTCAATCGTTTCAACAAGTTTTCCCGAAATGGAATCTGACTTAGATACTCATTCGTTACTTTGTTTTGTGCTTCTACCCAGGCAGTAGTAGCTGCACTGGTGTCATTTTCCAACCATCTATAAGGGTCGGGAACTTGTGTACCGAAGTACACGTCTACGGTGTCTACCTTCGCCGTCTCGGGGTAGACTAGCTTTTTCTGTTGGGGAGCGCATGACATCACCATGATTCCACTCATTAATAAAGTTACTTTTTTCATGTGAATAAAAAGTCTTTTTGAATAAACTTAAAGTTACAAATCTACAAAATAATAAGAGATAAACAAGTAAACTTTATAAAGAAGATGGTGGAAAATGAGATTTAAAGAATTAACTTTGCAAATGTGATTCTGCAGATAGACGATTTGAAATAAGAAAGGAGAATGACTTTATGCTTAGTAAATATAAATTAAACCAGCTTTACTTCAAAGATACACAATTCGCTAACTTGATGACAAGGCGGATTTTTAACGTGTTATTAATCGCTAATCCTTACGATGCTTTCATGTTGGAGGATGACGGGCGCATTGATGAGAAGATTTTCAATGAATACACTTCTTTGTCTCTGCGCTATCCACCTCGTTTCTCGCAGGTATCTACGGAGGAGGAAGCATTGTCACAGTTGGAAAATATGTCGTTCGACCTGGTGATTTGTATGCCGAGCACGGGGGATAATGACAGTTTCGATATCGGCCGTCACATCAAAGAGAAATACGAGCATATTCCTATCGTCATACTGACTCCTTTTAGCCATGGTATTACCAAACGGATTATCAATGAAGATTTAAGTGCGTTCGAATATGTGTTCTGCTGGTTGGGTAATACGACCTGTTGGTGTCTATCATTAAGTTGATAGAGGACAAGATGAATCTGGAACACGATGTACAGGAGGTCGGTGTGCAGCTGATTCTTTTGGTGGAAGATGGCATTCGTTTCTATTCTTCCATTTTGCCGAATCTGTATAAGTTCGTGTTGAAGCAGAGTCAGGAATTCTCTACCGAAGCTTGAATGCACACCAGCGTACGCTCCGTATGCGCGGACGTCCTAAAATAGTGTTGGCACGTACGTATCAGGAGGCGATGGAGATCTATCATAAGTATCAGAATAATATATTGGGGGTAATCACTGACGTCCGTTTCCCGAAAGTGGAACGGGGAGAGAAAGACGGTCTGGCAGGTATCAAGCTGTGTGCGGAGATACGTAAGAATGATCCGTTTGTTCCTTTGATTATTCAGTCTTCCGAATCTGAAAATTCGTCTTATGCAGCCAAGTATGGTGCCAGCTTTATCGATAAGAACTCCAAGAAGATGGACGTTGATTTGCGCCGTATCGTCTCCGATAATTTTGGTTTTGGTGATTTTATTTTCCGCAATCCGGATACCGGGGAGGAGATTGCCCGCGTCCGGAATTTGAAGGAGCTGCAAAACATTCTTTTTGCCGTACCTGCGGAATCTTTCTTATATCATATCAGCAGGAATCACGTGTCGCGTTGGTTTTATTCACGTGCCATGTTCCCGGTGGCTGAATTTTTGAAACCGATAACCTGGAATAGTCTTCAGGATGTGGATGCTCACCGTAAAATCATCTTTGAGGCGATTGTGAAGTATCGTAAGATGAAGAACCAGGGATCGTGGCGGTCTTTAAGCGCGACCGCTTCGACCGTTATTCTAACTTGCCGTATCGGGGATGGCTCTCTCGGAGGAAAAGGGCGTGGGCTGGCATTTATTGATAATATGGTGAAGCGTCATCCGGAGTTTGACGAGTTTGAAAATGCGCGTATTGCTATTCCGAAAACAGTGGTGCTTTGCACGGATGTCTTTGATGAGTTCATGGACACCAACAATCTGTATCAGATTGCGTTGTCGGATGCGGATGATGCCACGATTTTAAAATATTTCCTGAAGGCAAAGTTGCCGGACCGTTGATAGAGGACTTTTTCACTTTCTTCGATGTCGTGAAGTCTCCGATTGCCATTCGGTCTTCTTCCTTATTGGAGGATTCTCACTATCAACCGTTTGCCGGAATTTACAACACTTACATGATTCCTTATCTGGACGACCGCTATGAAATGTTGCGGATGCTTTCCGATGCCATCAAAGGGGTGTATGCTTCGGTTTATTTCCGTGACAGCAAAGCGTATATGCAAGCTACGTCGAATGTAATCGATCAGGAGAAAATGGCTGTTATCTTACAGGAAGTAGTTGGCAATCAGTATGGTGACCGTTATTATCCTTCCATGTCCGGTGTGGCACGCTCGCTCAATTATTATCCGTTGGGGAATGAAAAGGCAGAAGAGGGAACGGTGAATCTGGCTTTGGGATTAGGAAAATATATTGTTGACGGTGGCATGACCCTTCGTTTTTCTCCTTATCATCCTAATCAGGTGTTACAGACCAGCGAAATGGAAATTGCTCTCAAGGAGACTCAAACCCGTTTCTATGCATTGGATTTGAAAAATGCCGGACATGATTTTTCTATCGACGATGGTTTTAATTTGCTGAAACTTCATGTCAAAGAGGCAGAAAGTGACGGTGCTCTGCGTTATATTGCTTCTACCTACGATCCGTACGATCAGATCATTCGTGATGGTTTATATCCGGGAGGACGTAAGGTGATTACTTTTGCTAATATCCTGCAACATGATGTTTTTCCGTTAGCTCGTATTCTGCAGTTAGTATTGAAATATGGTGAACAGGAGATGCGCCGTCCGGTTGAAATTGAATTTGCTGCAACGTTAAGTCGCGAACATGATAAATCCGGAACTTTCTATCTATTGCAGATTCGTCCTATCGTAGACAGCAAAGAAATGCTGGACGAAGATTTGAACGAGATTCCTGATGAGAATGTGATTCTCCGTTCGTATAATTCATTGGGACACGGCATTATGAATGAGGTATATGATGTGGTTTATGTAAAAACGGACAATTATAGTGCCTCCAATAATCAGACGATTGCTTGGGAGATAGAAAAGATCAATCAACAGTTCCTGAACGAAGGAAAGAACTATATATTGGTTGGTCCGGGACGCTGGGGGAGCAGTGATGCATGGCTTGGTATTCCGGTGAAGTGGCCTCATATTTCAGCTGCCCGTGTGATTGTGGAAGCCGGTCTGACTAATTACCGGGTAGATCCCAGTCAGGGACACACTTTTTCCAGAATCTGACTTCTTTCGGGGTAGGGTATTTCACGATCAACGCCTTTATGAATGATGGAGTGTATAATCAGGATTTCCTCAATGCGCAACCGGCAGTGCAGGAAACGAACTATCTCCGTCACGTTCGCTTTGAAAAGCCTGTGGTAGTCAAGATGGACGGCAAAAAGAAGTTGGGAGTGGTCTTGATGCCAGGTGTCGATAAATAAGCTTTATTAACGTTTTAACTATTACATAATGAAGTTCTGTTTTTCATCTGAAAGGCAGAACTTTTATGTTATATCTCTTAAAAATGTTTTATTTTTCATATTCTAGGCCTTAATTGTGGTCTTCTTTTCATATTCGGAAATAAAACTTTCTTTAGATACTTTATTATAAAGAAATAAAACTGTATTTTTGCGGCTAGTTTACAAGATAGCACCTGTATATTAGGTATTTAAGCTTATCTTTGATTTCAGAGAGAGGGACTCCGTATTATTTAAAAGCGTATTTAATTCGGTATGAAGGGTATTTTGAAGTTTATTTTATTTTTAGAGATTGTATTGTTGTGCAGTTGTGTAAACGATGAAAAGCGTTCGGGTGCCTTTGGCGGAATGAGCTTGCATCTATCCGCAAATTCTTCGGTGACAGATGTTACGACACGCTCGAGTGAGGAAGTACTGCCTTCCATACAAGATTTCTCTATTTCTGTGTTGCAAGGTGACAAAGTGCAGGCTTCCTGGGATAAGTTGAGTGACTATGATGAAGACACTACTTTTCCGGTAGGAAGTTATACCTTGAAAGCTTTCTATGGTGACATTGAGAAGGAAGGCTTTGATTCTCCTTATTATGAGGGTACTACCGATTTTAACATCCGTGGTGGCGAGACTACTCCTGTGGAAACTACTTGTAAGTTGGCCAATACTAAAATAAGTATTGAATACACGGATGATTTCAAACAGTATTTTAAGACTTATTCTTCTACCGTACAGGCAGAGTTGGGAAGTGAAGTTTCTTTTTCGTCCGGAGAAACACGTGCTGCTTATGTGAAGCCGGGTAGAATTTCAGTAAAACTGACTTTCACGAAAGTGAATGGCGGACTAAGTCCGACTACTATTGAAGTGGCTACCATTGAGGAGGCGTTAGCTCAACATCATTATCATTTGCAAATGAATGTGGACGCTGGTAAAGCCATGTTGAGCATTGTTTTTGACCGTGTAACGGAAGTCAGACCCATTACTTTGGATATTTCGGATAAAGCATTGAATATTAAACCTCCTTATTTCACATTGACCGGATTTGAGAAAACAAGTAATGATGGTAATCAGTGGGACGGTAATCCGATTGAATCGAATCAGTTATCGGCTTTGTTGACTTCTTTGGGCGGTTTTACGAAATGTATTCTTAGAACTACTTCTCCTAATTTACCCGATTGGCCGGAGGAAGGATTTAATCTGGCGGCACTTACTCCTGAAGATCAAGCATTGCTGGACAAATCAGGTGTGAAGTTGATTGGCTTTGGTATTAATCAGGATCAGATGGGTATTATTAATTTTACTGGTTTGATTCCTAATCTGAATATCACGGATAATAATGATACTCATTTATTCTATTTGAGTGCCACTAGTACTTATGGTAAGCAAAGTGAAGATTATGTGTTGAATATAACAACGCCTAAGAACTTTATGTTGCTGCCTACGGAGCCTGTGAAGATGAAGAGTAAAGAAGTGACGATTCCGGTGAAACTGAAAGAAGGCAATCCGCAGAATATTAAGCTCTATTATCGTTATTATGGTGTGATGACTTTGATTAACAATACGGTTATCACTCCGATAGAAGGAAAAGAAGGATATTACAATATAAAAGCAAGTGGTATTGATATGGGAGTTGTAGCCAAAGACTTCCAGGCTGAATATAATGGTTTGAAATCAGCCATCGTTTCCGTAGCTGTTATTATACCTTCTTATAGTGTTATCCTCGAACCGTTTGATGTGTGGTCATACACGGCTGAAATGACGATTATACCTGAATATGCCGAAGATATGTCTAATGTGATGAGTGCTATTGAAGCATATATTTCTTTGAATGGAAGTACGTGGACGAAAGTGGATGCCAAAGATTTGAAACTGGATGTAACCACTGGAAAGGCTGTCATTTCAGGACTTACTCCGGGAACTACTTATTATTTCAGAACGACTTGTGATGATGGTACGACTTATTCAATTCCTGTTATGCAGGCAACAGAGAGTGTAATACAGCTTCCGGATTTCACGCAGGGATGGGGTAAGACAATCTTTAAGTGGAACTATTAATAAAGGAGGAAAGTATACTCATGTGCTTTGGAATTATAAATTGATACAACAGATTTGACTGTTTTGATTTA
>ENA-OQDE01000924-OQDE01000924.1-human-gut-metagenome-genome-assembly--contig:-NODE-924-length-13831-cov-2.808450_pt1 | contig 13831 bp, 17 predicted proteins | sample MGYA00242768_ERZ504595 | MGnify/ENA primary metagenome ERZ504595 (study PRJEB26092, sample SAMD00036307) | human gut metagenome | host: Homo sapiens | study: EMG produced TPA metagenomics assembly of...
CAATACCTTGAATTTCATTACTTTGCGGCCTCACTTTTTTTTCTTGGCAGAGATCAGAAGCATCATGGGACGCCGTAGTTCATCTTTCATTCCCGGAATAGTATCCAACAACTTTTCGTCGGGTTGTGGCTCTATCAGTTCGCATATCTCAAATCCGGTTTGAAGGAGGCCATTTATATAGGTAGTCAATGTTTTGTGATATTTGACCACTTCTTCGCCCAGAAAGACTGCCGTACGTTTACCTTCTGTAAAATAACGATCTACCGGCCAATGGATAGGATTTCCCTCCTGGTTGTAATACCAATCCTGGTTGCCGTAAGCTGTAAATATCGGATGCTCTACGGAAAAGACAAAAGCACCTCCCAGAGTTAAGCAATGATTAATTTTCCGGCATATATCTATAAAAGATTCGAGGTAATGGAAAGTTAATGAGCTGATAACCATATCATAAGAATCCGGCTGAAAATCAAAGTCCTCGATAGCCATACATTGATATTCAATGAGTGGAGAAGAGTTTCTTTTCTGGGCTTCTTCGAGCATCTTTTCGGAAATATCGATTCCGGTAACGCGTGTTGCTCCATGCTCTATTGCATAGGCGCAATGCCAGCCGAATCCACAGCCTAAGTCCAAAACTCTTTTCCCAGCAAAATCAGGGAGCATTTTCTGCAATACATGCCATTCTCCGGCTCCTTTCAAGCCTCTACCGAACGGGACATTTGAGAATATTGACTGAAGAAATGGCTATTATTATATTTGTTTTCTTTCATAATTTATAAAGAGGATAAGTTGAATAAAAGTACAAATATAGGAGTTAATTTATATATTATAGAATTAAGGTGTACATAAATCAAGGCAACCACCTCAAAAGTTTGTTTCATTTCTAGTACAGAAATGAGATGAATAATAATTGTACGATTTAAACTTAAATACTACATAATGAAAAAAATATCTATCATACTATCATTTATTTTTATATTGTTTTAATTATCAGAAGAATAAGTATGATAGATAATTTTTCAAACAGGTATCTATCATGTTTCTGTCGCAAAAAAACGGGTATCTATCATACCAATACTGCATCCGTTTTAGTGTAGAATCAGGGAAAAAATACCCATATGAAGCCACAAGGATATTCACTTTATAGGATGATAACCTGTATTTGGCAGCTTAATAATCCATTGGAAACATAGCCTACATATGTAGCTGTACAGCCCGTACCTGTAAACTGTACAGCCCACGTATGTAGACTGTTCGTCACACATATGTGGGCTATAAACTTATCGCTATTAAAGTGGGATTATTAAGCACAGGTCGGATTTATACGGATTCATTGCAACAAAAACAAACCATCTTACGCCTGTCCGACCTTTATTCGACTATTTTATTGATGAGAGATACCCTGTTTTTGGTGGTATAAGTATGAGAGATGCCTTTTAGAAATATATCTATCATATTTATTTCGCTGATAATTAGTATGATATAAAAATAAATGATAGCATGATAGATATTTTTTCACTATGTAAGTTTAAGCTCAAATCCGTACCGGAATGAACAAGCCTATAGTAGTATATTGGGGAGCAGTTGCCCCGTACATAAAATATCTGTGAGTATGAACTATCTTTCGATGTTTTCTGTTTTATAAATAAGAATTTTAAAATGAAAAGCCTTATGAAAACAAGAAAACAAAAAGAAACAGGTGAAAAAGAAAGTGCACTTGTTAGAGCAAAAAGGATATGAAAGAATGGTGAATGAGATTGTCCCCGTTCAACAAGCGGAAGCATATCGTAAGCCAACTAATAAAGCGGTCAAAGAGGCTGTTAAGGAGTTAAATCCTGATACAAATAGTTTGGGTAGTAGAGGATAAGTAATTCCTCTACTACCCAGACTAATCATTGTATTAAAGGATTCGGGAGGCTTTCAGTGATTTTTATTTAGGGATAGTAAGAATAAAGCAACTTCCTTTCCCTATTTCTGATTTTACGTTAATACTTCCGTCATGCAAAGTCATGATCTGTTTGCACAGGCTCAATCCGATGCCTGAACTGGATGTTTTGGTAGTAAAGAAAGGAACGAAAATCTTATCCAGAACATCTGGCAAAATTCCCTCACCATTATCAGATATTGTGAATGTTGGGTTGCCTTTAGAAAAAACTTTATCTCAATGTTTTTATCCGTTCTCCGCTCGCACGTTTCGCGGGCATTTTTTAACAAGTTGATAAGCACTTGCTCTATCTGTGCCCGGTCTGCATATAAATATAAATCGGATGTAGGCATTTCGAAATGAATATACTCTTCCGGGAATAATTTCTTTAAGTCCATAAACAATTCTGCAACAGATACTTTATACGGACAGGCATCGGAATTCGTGTCAGTCGCCGGTAATTCTCCCCAAATCCCAGTAATCCTTTACTTCTTCTGTGAATATAGCATTTTATTTCAGTTGTTTATTGGTATAGCCTTTGTTTTTTGTACTTTGGTGATGATGAAGCAACTTAACTTCTTGTTGAATACCAAAGAACTTGGAATAGAACGGCATAATGTGGGAGCTGTTGTTTATTGCTCTGAAAATGTTCTTTTTAAAGAAATATTAGAACAGATGCCCGATGTTACAAAGTATTTGAGTGGCTTTCAGACACCTATTCCCAAATGTATTTTCAACATTCAGGATAAAGGAGTGGGAAGGAAAGACAACTGATAGTGAGTAATATATAGATCTAGAAGATGAGACGATCAATCAAGAGTATGCCGATTTCTTTGGAGTTGAGGTGCTGGAGGGAAGCATGCTGGATGAAAAGGATGGAAAAAATATGGTTGTTATAAATGAAGCTGCTGTGAAAACTTTCGGATGGACACAACCGGTTGGAAAGAAAATTGATAAATTAGGAAGCATTATATAGTGAAAGGGGTTATTAAAAATATTTCATATAATGCCCCAATACACCCGGTAGCCCCTGCTATGTTTTTTTGTCGGATAATACAGGCAGAGGAGGCATTATTTTCAAGGTGAAGGAGGGAATTTGGAACATTGTTTCTGAAAAGATAAAAGCGGAAGTGGATAAAGTTAATCCAAATGCGGAATTGATCTTGTCTAATATGGAAGAGGTTTATGACACTTATATGAAATCAGAGAAAACATTGTGCCAATTGTTGAGCATAGTCTCCTTTATATGTATAGCGATTGCCGTGTTCGGTATATTCTCATTGGCGACTCTATCCTGTCAGCAACGTCGTAAAAAAATAGCTATACGCAAGGTAAATGGAGCCAATATAGGAATCATCTTGAATCTATTCTTTAGAGAATATTTACTTTTACTTGTGTTTTCATCGTTCTTTGCTTTTCCGTTGGGATATGTCATGATGAAACATTGGCTAGAAAATTATATAAAGCAAACACCGATAGAATGGTGGCTCTATGCAGTCATATTCATAGGAATGGGACTTGTCATTTTCCTAAGCATTATTTGGCGCGTGTGGAAAGCCGCCCGGCAAAATCCGGCAGAAGTACTTAAGAGTGAATAAGATAAAATAAAAGTCCGGCACATTGATTTGTGTCAGACTTTTATTTTATTCACCCGATAAGAGTGATATATTCCTCGTAGATTATAAAATATCCAATGCTTTAAATGCTTTAACCAACTTTTCTACAGCACGGTCAATTTGATCTTTTGTATGAGTAGCCATCAATGCCACACGTACCAAAGTATCTTGCGGTGCACATGCCGGAGGAATAACCGGATTGATAAATACACCCTCGTCGAAAGCCAATTTAGTGACCATGAATGTTTTTTCCGTGTCACGTACATAAAGAGGGATGATAGGTGATTCTGTTGCACCGATTTCAAAACCTGCTTCACGGAAACGCTTCAATGCATAGTTGGTAGCTTCCCACAGCGCTTTAAGTCTTTCCGGTTCATCTTGGATGATGTGGAGAGCTTCAAGAGCAGATGCAGTAGCAGCCGGAGTGTTGGACGCACTAAATATATAAGTACGTGCGTTGTGACGTAACCAGTTGATGATAGAAGAATCAGCAGCAATGAATCCACCGATAGAAGCCAGTGATTTGCTGAAAGTACCCATAATCAAGTCAACTTCGTGAGTCAGACCGAAATGGTCGCAAACACCACGTCCTTGTTTTCCGAATACACCTAAGCCATGAGCTTCGTCTACCATGATAGTAGCGTTGTATTTATGTTTCAAACGTACGATTTCGGGCAAGTTTGCCAAGTCGCCTTCCATAGAGAACACACCGTCTACTATGATGAGCTTCACTGAATCCGGGTTGCACTTTTGAAGTTGCTTTTCCAGATCCGCCATATCGTTATGCTTATATTTCAGTTGTTGAGAGAAGGAGAGGCGACGGCCATCTACGATAGATGCGTGGTCGCGGTCGTCGCAAATGATATAATCATTGCGATCTGTCAAAGCAGGAATAACTCCGGAATTCACCGTAAAACCGGTTGAGAAGCAGAGCGCTTCATCTTTGCCTACAAAGGCAGCCAGTTCTTTCTCCAACTGAACGTGCAGGTCAAGCGTACCATTCAAGAAGCGCGAGCCTGCGCAACCGGAACCATATTTATGCATGGCTTTGATACCTGCTTCAATCACTCTTTCATCTCCCGTAAGGCCAGTGTATGCATTGGAACCGAACATCAACACTTCGTGCCCGCCCATTTCTACCTCTGTACCCTGCTTTCCTTCTATCTCACGGAAATATGGGTAAACGCCCTGTGCCATAAACTTTTGTGGCAGGTCGTACTTAGCTAACTTCTCTTGTAATAATCCCATGAATTATAATTTATTATACTCATACTCAGATCGTTCGCTGACGATCTTACATCCTTTTATCTTAACAAGTGTTTAAAAACAGGGGGCAAAGATAACAAAATTTGCTTTTATCTGTTCTTTTTAAGAGAAAAAAGTTGCTCTCGTATGATTAGAAACCTCTAATCGATTAAAATTTAAGATATTTATATTACTTTTGTCGTCTACAATCGACAAGAATAGCATGAACGAAAGAATGAAAAAAATAAAATTCGTCGTCAATCCTATTTCGGGAACACAAAGTAAAGAATTGATTCTTAACTTGCTGGACGAAAAAATAGACAAGGCGAGATACTCTTGGGAAGTAGTGAATACGGAGAGAGCCGGTCATGCAGTAGAAATAGCTGCTAAAGCTGCCGAAGAGAAGACTGATATAGTAGTGGCTATCGGTGGGGACGGGACAATCAATGAAATAGCTCGTTCGTTGGTGCATACTGATACCGCACTGGGAATTATTCCCTGCGGATCGGGTAATGGACTGGCGAGGCATCTGCATATACCGATGGAACCGAAGAGGGCGCTGGAAGTGCTGAACGAAGGTTGCATGGACGTAATAGATTATGGTAAGATTAACGGGACGGATTTTTTCTGCACTTGCGGAGTGGGATTCGATGCTTTTGTTAGTCTGAAGTTTGCGCATGCCGGTAAACGCGGGGTGTTGACTTATCTGGAAAAGACCCTGCAAGAGAGTCTTAAATATGAACCGGAAACGTATGAACTGGAAACGGAAAACGGAGTTTCCAAGTATAAGGCTTTCCTGATTGCCTGTGGAAACGCGTCGCAATATGGAAACAATGCTTATATCGCCCCACAAGCTACGCTGACAGATGGCTTGCTGGATGTGACCATTCTCGAACCGTTCACCGTATTGGATGTCCCTTCATTGGCTTTTCAGTTATTCAATAAGACAATCGATCAGAATAGCCGTATCAAGACTTTCCGTTGCAAGCAGTTGTGCATCCGCCGCACTACTCCGGGAGTAGTGCACTTCGACGGTGATCCCATGGAAACGGACGCTAATGTGAACATTGAGTTGATTCAAAGGGGATTGCGCGTAGTGGTGCCGCAAGCGTCGGAAAAGGATGCTGCCAATGTGCTCCAAAGAGCGCAGGAATATATGAATGGCATCAAATTGATGAATGAAGCCATCGTCGACAATATAACAGACAGAAACAAGAAAATATTGAAAAAGCTGACAAAGAAAGTCTGATAAAATAACGGATTACTGACAACGAATTACAAATTATTGCGTACTTTTGCGCAGTTTTGGTTCAATCAAAATAGAAACGCGAGTGATAATCGTTTAAATAAAAAATATATGTTCAGAACGCACACATGTGGAGAACTAAGAATCTCTGATGTAAACAAGCAAGTTACGCTGTCTGGATGGGTACAGCGCAGCCGTAAAATGGGAGGAATGACTTTTATCGACCTCCGCGACCGTTACGGAATTACCCAGTTGGTCTTTAACGAAGAAATTAATGCTGAACTCTGTGAACGTGCTAATAAACTGGGACGTGAGTTCGTCATTCAAGTGACAGGAACGGTTAATGAACGTTTCAGCAAGAATGCAAACATTCCTACCGGAGACGTTGAAATTATTGTTTCTGAATTGAACGTACTAAATACTGCCATGACTCCTCCGTTCACAATTGAAGATAACACTGATGGGGGGGATGATATCCGTATGAAATACCGTTACTTGGATTTACGCCGTAACGCTGTCCGTTCTAATTTGGAACTGCGTCATAAAATGACAATTGAAGTTCGCAAATATCTGGATAGTCTAGGTTTCATCGAAGTGGAAACACCCGTTTTGATCGGTTCTACTCCTGAAGGTGCACGCGACTTTGTGGTGCCGTCACGTATGAATCCGGGACAGTTCTACGCACTTCCGCAATCTCCGCAGACATTGAAGCAGTTGTTGATGGTTTCTGGTTTCGACCGTTACTTCCAGATTGCAAAATGTTTTCGCGATGAGGACTTGCGTGCCGATCGTCAGCCGGAATTTACGCAGATTGACTGCGAAATGAGCTTCGTTGAGCAGGAAGATATTATCACTACTTTTGAAGGAATGGCTAAACATTTGTTCAAAACACTGCGTGGCGTGGAACTGGCTGAACCGTTCCAGCGTATGTCTTGGGCGGATGCATGAAATATTATGGTAGCGACAAACCGGACTTACGTTTCGGCATGAAATTCGTGGAATTGATGGATATCATGAAAGGTCACGGATTCTCTGTATTCGATAATGCTGCTTATGTGGGTGGTATCTGTGCTGAAGGTGCTGCAACCTATACTCGTAAACAACTGGATGCACTGACGGACTTCGTAAAGAAACCGCAGATTGGTGCAAAAGGTATGGTGTATGCCCGTGTAGAAGCGGACGGAACTGTAAAATCGAGCGTGGATAAATTCTATACGCAGGAAGTGCTTCAGCAAATGAAAGAGGCATTCGGTGCTAAACCGGGTGATTTGATCCTGATTCTGTCTGGCGACGATGTAATGAAAACACGTAAACAACTTTGTGAGCTTCGTCTGGAAATGGGCGCTCAACTGGGATTGCGTGATAAGAATAAGTTTGTTTGCCTTTGGGTGATCGACTTCCCGATGTTCGAATGGAGTGAGGAGGAAGGTCGTTTGATGGCTATGCATCATCCGTTTACTCATCCGAAAGAGGAAGATATTCCGATGTTGGATACTGATCCGGCAGCTGTACGTGCAGATGCTTATGATATGGTAGTGAACGGTGTGGAAGTTGGTGGCGGATCTATCCGTATCCACGATGCGAAATTACAGGCGAAGATGTTCGAGATTCTTGGATTCACTCCGGAAAAGGCACAGGCACAGTTTGGCTTCCTGATGAATGCCTTTAAGTATGGTGCACCTCCTCACGGTGGTTTGGCATACGGACTCGACCGTTGGGTATCTTTGTTCGCAGGTTTGGATTCTATCCGCGACTGTATTGCGTTCCCGAAAAACAATTCCGGACGTGATGTGATGCTGGATGCACCGTCTGCAATCGACCAGACTCAACTTGATGAACTGAATTTGATCGTTGATCTGAAAGAGGGCGAGTGAAAGAATCTGTACGCATATTCCGTTTTATAATCATCGGTACAATGAACGCCTTAATTATGGCGTTGGTTGTATGGTTAATGATGAAAGAAATGTCATTTGACGGTGACTATATGGTGGCTAATATAACAGCGTATCTGATAGCTCAAATCCATAACTTTATCTGGTGCAAATATTGGATATTCCCCGTAGAAAATAAAAAGAATAGTATCTGGAAACAGATACTGCTCTTTTGCTCTGCTTTTGCCGTGGCTTACACTGCACAGTTTTTATTTCTTGTCTTATTGGTAGAAGGATTGGACGTGAATGAATATCTGGCTCAATTCCTGGGATTGTTTATTTATGGAGGGGCTAATTTCCTAGCCAACAAAAAAATAACGTTTCAATGAGATAGTTATTTATGATGATATATTAAAAGGGCACAGAGTTCTAAATTTAGATTTTGACTCTGTGCCCTTCTTTTTCTTTATTAGATAAACCTCCTACGATGAAGGTATGTGGGTAAGCCTTTAATCAAGGAATCGTTTGGTAAGCCCATCATATTCGTCAATCCGACGATCACGAAGGAAAGGCCACCAACGGCGAACGTTTTCCGAACGTTCCATATCTATTTCCACTATCATGTTCTCCGGCTGATCGTTTCCGGCTTGTGCCAGAAATTCCCCTTGTGGTCCTGCTACAAAACTGTTTCCCCAAAATAAGATACCGTTTGTCTGTCCGGAAGGATCGGGCTCGTGTCCTACACGGTTGACGGAGATAACAGGAAGTCCATTGGCAACGGCATGAGCGCGCTGTGAAATAATCCAGGCATTGAGTTGGCGGGCTTTTTCATCGTCCGTGTCACTGCTTTCCCAGCCAATGGCGGTAGGATAAATTAAAAGTTCCGCACCTTTTAGTGCCATCAGGCGGGCAGCTTCCGGATACCATTGATCCCAGCATACTAATACGCCTAGTTTTCCTAAAGAAGTTTGAATCGGTTCAAAACCAATGTCTCCCGGAGTGAAATAGAACTTTTCGTAGTAAGCCGGATCATCGGGAATATGCATTTTCCGGTATTTTCCTGCAATGCTTCCGTCGCGGTCAAATACGACAGCGGTATTATGATAAAGTCCGGGAGCACGTTTCTCAAAAAGAGAGGTGACAAGGACTACTTTATTAGCTGCTGCCAACTCGGAATAAAAGCCTGTGGAAGGCCCGGGAATTGGTTCGGCAAGATCAAACAGGTTAGTGTTTTCTGTCTGGCAGAAATAGAGTGAATTGTGTAACTCCTGGAGCACAATCAGTTGTGCACCGTGAGCGGCACAAGCCTCGATACTCTTTGCGAGGTTCATCAGATTGGCTTTTATATCTGCGGTATTGGATTGTTGGATGATTCCGACTTTTATCTTTCTCATGATGAATAATTAGTGGGTTGATTCATTCATTATTTTATAATTCCTTTATAGCTCCTTTGTAATTCTTTTATGACTCCTTTATAACACCCAGCGGATATTGCATGGTGACACAGTGTAGGGAACCGTGCTGTTTAATCAGGGCATGGCAGTCTATTCCAATTATTTGATGGCTTGGAAAGGCTTGCTGCAATACTTCTCCTGCTTTTTTGTCATTCGCCGGCTGATTGTATGTCGGGTAGAGAATAACATCGTTCATAATCAGGAAATTGGCGTAAGTTGCAGGCAGCGTTCGCCGTCTTCTTCTATCTTGTCTGCCATGGGTAAGGCCAATAGGCGATAGGGCTCTCCTGCTAAGGTGCGGAATGTTTTCAGCTGTTCTTCCATTGCGAGCAGTGCTTCGTAATGTTCGTCTTCTTTGTTTTCGCATTTCACGTAAGCGATGGTGTCGGTAGAACAGAAGCGTGCCAAAGTGTCGATGTGGCTGTCGGTATCATCACCGGCAGATAACCGTGATCTAACCAAAGCACCTTTTGCAGGTGGAAGGTTGATTTCAGGTATTCTTCTATCTCTACCTGGTTCAGCCGTCCGTTTCGTTGGGGAGAAAGCAGACATTCGGAAGTGGTGAGCAATGTACCCATTCCGTCACTTTCGATAGAACCTCCTTCGAGTACGAAGTCAAGGTGGTCTATATACTGGCCTTTCAAAGCTCCGGCTTCTACGGCATGTTTGGTAATTTGATTATCCAGTTCGGAAGCAAATTTCAGTCCCCAGCCGTTGAAGGTGAAGTCGAGCAGGGAAGGGGTGCCGGTATCTATCATTGTAATGGCTCCGTGGTCGCGGGCCCATGTGTCATTAGTGGCACATTCCAGAAAGCGGACGTTATTCATATTGACAGTAGCAGCTATCTGCTTTTTCACTTCTTCCGGTTCGGGAGTGACAATCAATAATAATTCACGCTTCGCTATTTCCCTGGCTATGTTTATAAAACACTTCTGCACTTCTGCCAGCATGTATGCCCAGTCTGTACCAGCGTGTGGCCATGTCAACTGTATACCGCTCTGCATGTGCCATTCGGCAGGCAAATGAGGTGCTCTCATTTCTACCTGTACGGTCATGTTTTTGCCGAAGTTCAACTGCAAATCTTTCTCCGAGCCGCTTGGGCTGGGGAGTCCAACCATGATTCCCATTAGACTATATATATTTAGTTATTTATAAAATCAGTTTATTGTCTGCATCTAAAGTCAGTTTGTTTTCTGCATCGATGTGACTGTTATGCATTGTTTTCCTGCTTCGGTTTCCGATCAAAGAACGGATTCTTGGAGGATGCGCTTACGGGGATTGCCATTACCATCTTGCAGTCTTTCAGCCAGTTCAGGCGTTGCGCTGCCAATCCGGCGGAGAACATGACGCGTGTGTCTACGCGTAAATCGGCTGCCGTGGCGCACGCGGAACCTATTGCGATACCTACATCTATGCTGTTCAATGCGCAGGGAACTCCATCAGTACGTCCGGCACAGGTGGCAAATCCGCAATGGCCGCAATTCAAGCCCTGTGTCTGCTCGCGTGTTCCTATCAGTACAACACATTCGGCACTTAGGATGTTGTCGGCATCACGAAGGAAGAATTTCATTCCGTGTTCTTCTACCATAGCTATCATAGTGTCCGATAATTGTTTAATCTCTTCATCAGTGATAAGGGCCACTTCAATAATATCGATTCCTTTTCCTTTCGGAGCAGTGCGTGCGGCTGTCATCATCTGACGTGCTACCTGCAATATATGCTCGTGACGAGCGTCTCTTTCGTTCAGTATCATAACTTTCTTGAATTAATTAGTAAGGCAAAGATAAATGAAAATTGGCAAAATTACACTAGATGATGAAATAAATAGGAGCTATCATTTGAGCCTGATATGAAAAAACTTTCGTATCGGACCTTGTGTTATTGGGTGGAAAAGGCTATCTTTGTATCTGTCAACTTATAAAGTTATGAGTATATGAGTAATAAAATTTATCCTATCGGCATACAGAACTTCGAGAAAATCCGCAAAGGAGGTTATTGCTATATAGATAAGACTGCTTGGATACTTGAATGTTTAAGATGACAGAACAATTTTGGCAATATTTTCAAGAGAACAAATAGATGTTACATATTAATAATGCCTGTATTGCTTTTGGTGCAGAAGTGCTTTTCTCCGGTTTCAATATGAAGCTGGAAAGGGGAGAAACGGCTTGCATTGTCGGTCAATCCGGTTGTGGAAAGACTTCGTTGCTGAATGCGGTAATGGGGTTTGTGCCTTTGAAAGAGGGATCTATACAGGTAGGGGAAATATTGCTTGATATATCGACTATCGATAGTGTCCGCAGACAGATTGCATGGATTCCTCAAGAATTGGCGCTACCTTTTGAATGGGTCAAAGAGATGGTGGCTCTCCCGTTCGGACTGAAAGTGAATCGTTCTGTCCCTTTTTCGGAAGAAAGGCTTTTTGCTTATTTTGATGAATTGGGACTGGAACATGAATTATATACCAAGAGAGTGAATGAAGTTTCGGGCGGCCAGCGTCAACGCATCATGCTCGCTGTAGCGGCTATGCTCAATAAACCTCTGATTATTATAGACGAACCGACTTCCGCTTTAGATGCCGATTCGACTGGTAGAGTCTTGTCTTTTTTCCGGCGACAGGCAGAAAAGGGAACAGCAGTGCTGGCCGTATCACATGATAAGACTTGCTTCGGGGTGTCATTTATTTAATAGAACTGTAACGATTGAAGAGAACTCTAACACGAATCGGATAGAATTGTTAAGAATACACTGTGGGAACGATTGATATATCATATTATAATCTTTTTATAGGCTTGCTTCTGCTTGCATTCCATTCTTTTATCTTTGGAAGTTTAAAACGGAACTGCTGAAACCTGCCCTGATTGGTACATTACGGATGATTATCCAACTGTTCTTTATCGGCATGTATCTGAAATACCTCTTTTTATGGAACAATCCCTGGATCAACTTCCTTTGGGTGATAATTATGGTATTCGTAGCCGGACAGACAGCATTGGTGCGCACCCAGTTGAAACGTAGTGTTTTATTAATCCCTATTACGGTAGGATTTCTTTGTAGTGTTGTATTGGTAGGCTTATACTTTATTGGTATTGTTCTTCAGTTGGACAATATATTTAGCGCGCAATACTTTATTCCGGTATTTGGTATCCTGATGGGTAATATGCTTTCGAGCAATGTGATAGCTTTGAATACTTATTATAGCGGATTGAAACGTGAGCAGCAGTTGTATCGCTATTTACTGGGGAACGGAGCAACAAGGCAGGAAGCGCAGGCTCCATTTATCCGGCAGGCTATTATTAAATCTTTCAGTCCGCTGATTGCGAACATTTCCGTGATGGGATTAGTTGCTCTTCCGGGCACAATGATCGGACAAATCCTGGGAGGAAGCAGTCCGAATGTTGCCATCAAGTATCAGATGATGATTATGGTGATTACTTTTACTGCATCTATGCTGTCGCTGATGATAACTATTTCATTGGCTTCACGCCGTTCTTTTGATGCATACGGGAAATTATTAGAGGTAACGAAAGAACTCCGAAAATGACAGTTACCGACCAGATATTCCGTAAAGTAGCTGAAATATCTATTCCACATTTTTTTATAACAGTGGAGTTTTCGGCATCCGGCACTGAAATGCCGGAACATATCGAATCGTTCCTGCGGGAAAAGCACGAAACAATTCTTCGTGGAGCTAGCGGACGTAAATTTATCTATAAAGAAGGAGAGTGGCGGCTTATTTTCACTTTCTTTCCTACCAACAGGGTTGTAGACGAACGGTATGCACTGAAAAACAAGGTGCAGATGAAAAACAAAGGCTAGACGCTAACAATGGGTCATCTTTACTTTTTGTTCCGGTTGTGAACACATTGATTACTTGCCTTTCAACATTCCCCATAAGCAGCGAAGCTGCACAAATTGTTCTCCGGGCTGCACATATCCGCCTTCAAACATCTTTTCCGACACTTGAAATTTGAAAAGATGATGGCGTATGTACGTCTCTACAGCCGGGGATTGTTTTTGGCGAATGACAGCAAATTGACCTTTCCATCTTCACGAATGAGACTTTGCTTTGATAGTACGAAAGCCGTACTCTTTGCAATGTTTGGTTTCTGCTTTATCAATCCAGAAAATAGCAGTAGCTTTGACCGTATCTGCCGTGCAATCTTCTGTATTGTCAATTTCTGTAGCCTCGCTACAGCCGTTTCAGTATTATCACTCTTTTTGAGTTGGCAAGAGACCATCACGATTATCAGCAACAGTAAAGTCAAATTTGTTTTCATCGTATTCATTATTTAGATGAAGTAAAAGTACAGAATTTCAATAAATAACGGAAGCTTTAGGCGAAAATTTATAATTAGTTTTTATTCCGGAACCGATTTTTATCCGAATTTATCCGATGAAAACAGGCAAAAGGCAAAAAGAATATAAACTCTTTTTGCCTTTTGCCTATTGATAAAACTGAAAAATGAAATTAACTG
>ENA-OQDE01000926-OQDE01000926.1-human-gut-metagenome-genome-assembly--contig:-NODE-926-length-13821-cov-4.312400_pt1 | contig 13821 bp, 14 predicted proteins | sample MGYA00242768_ERZ504595 | MGnify/ENA primary metagenome ERZ504595 (study PRJEB26092, sample SAMD00036307) | human gut metagenome | host: Homo sapiens | study: EMG produced TPA metagenomics assembly of...
GGTCGGTGTGATAATATAGTAAGCATTTTCCAAAAGCGTCTCTGAAGCATTAGAAAGACCGGTCTTCTCAGAACCCGCCATCGGATGACCGCCGATAAAATTGGTTCAAGGCCGAGTCTTATCACTTCTCTGTGGATCTCCGATTTCACACTGCGACATCCGTGATGATACAGTCTGGAGAGATCACATCCTTTAACTGCTGCAGATATTCAATATTTTTCTTGGTCGGTGTACACAGAAAAATATAATCACAGTCCGCAAAATCTTTCAATTCACATGGTGTATTGTTTATAATTAAATGTTCTTTAAAAGCTTCGGCAACCGTCTCGGCATGATGTGCGGTTGCAATTATTGTGAGCTCCGGATGAAGTGCATGCAGTTTTTTGGCAATGGAACCACCAATGAGTCCGAGTCCGATAAAGCCGATTTTCTGAAGTGACATATATAAAAATCCCCCTGTTAGATGTTAAAATTCTATTCTCATAATTCTTTACCTATCATAGACATAAATCACAAGAAAGTCAACACGTTAAAGTATAAAAGTGCAGATTGCATGAAAAAATAATCAAAGTATGGATGAAATGTGAACACTATGTAAACATTCCATGCAAATGGTTATAAAATATTTAAAATGCATACATAATATATAAACAAATTTCAGGTAATATAAAAATAGTTAGTAAATATGAATAAATAAGTTGTAATAAACGTGTAAATTTAGTAAAATATAACCATACAACGAGTGCCGTTTAGAGGTATCGACTAAAAAATATGTATTGGAGGATTTACTATGAACGTTTACACAACTGACAAGATTCGTAATGTGGTTCTGCTTGGACATGGTGGATGTGGTAAAACAAGTCTCGCTGAGGCGATGGCTTATCTTGCGGGGATGACAACACGCATGGGAAAAGTTACCGATGGTAACACAATCAGCGATTATGACAAAGAAGAAATCAAACGTCATTTTTCCATCAACACAACTGTGATACCGATTGTCTGGGGTGATACCAAGATCAATATCCTTGATACACCTGGTTATTTTGATTTTGTAGGGGAGGTAGAAGAAGCAGTCAGTGCTGCGGATGCAGCAATTATCGTAGTATCCGGTAAGGCTGGCATTGAAGTCGGCACAAAGAAGGCATGGGAGTTATGTGAGACATACAAACTGCCGCGTATGGTATTTGTTACAGATATGGATATCGATGAGGCAAGTTACCGGCAGGTCGTAGAAGATTTACAGCAGCTATACGGCAAGCGGATCGCACCTTTCCATCTTCCGATCCGTGAAAACGGACAGTTCGTCGGTTATGTCAATGTATTACAGCAGCGGGCAAAACGCTGGAAAGATAACGGCGAAGTGGAAAAGGTAGAAGTGCCGGAGTATTCCAAAGAGAATCTTGGTATCTGCAGGGAAGCATTGATGGAGGCTGTTGCGGAGACGAGTGAAGAATTTATGGATCGTTATTTTGGAGGGGAAGAGTTCTCCGAGGATGAGATCCGCCAGGCACTCCGTGTCAATGTATCCGATGGAAGCATCGTTCCGGTGCTGATGGGATCAAATATCCTTGCACGGGGTATGTATACACTGATGGTTGACATTGTAAAATACCTTCCAAGTCCGGAAAAACGTTCCTGCACCGGAATCAATGCAAAGTCCAACGAGGTATACAATGCAGACTATGATTTTGCAAAACCAAAATCAGCTTATATTTTCAAAACGATTGCAGACCCGTTTATTGGGAAATATTCATTGATCAAAGTTAATTCGGGAGTTATCAAAACAGATGATCTTCTTTACAACCAGCATAAAGATACAGAGGAAAAAATCGGAAAGATCTATGTACTCTGTGGCAATAAGCCGGAGGAAGTAAAGGAACTGCATGCGGGAGATATCGGAGCGTTAGCGAAGCTGACTAAAGCAGCTACCACAGATTCCCTTTCTACCAAAGCGAACCCGATCCTGTATATAAGAACACAGATCTCCACACCATATACTTATAAACGTTATAAGGCAGTCAACAAAGGAGATGAAGATAAGATCTCGCAGGCATTGCAAAAGCTGATGCTCGAAGATCTTACATTAAAAACAGTCAATGACAGTGAAAATGGCCAGACATTACTTTACGGTATGGGAGACCAGCACCTTGATGTTGTGGCAAGCAAACTGTTAGAGAGATACAAAGTTCAGATTGAACTGAAAAAACCAAAAGTAGCATTCCGGGAGACCATTCGTAAGAAAGCGGATGTGGAATACAAGTACAAAAAACAGTCCGGCGGTCATGGACAGTACGGTCACGTTAAGATGACCTTTGAACCTTCCGGGGATCTTGAAACACCATATGTATTTGAACAATGCGTTGTCGGCGGAGCAGTTCCAAAAAACTTCTTCCCGGCGGTGGAAAAAGGAATCCAGGAAGGAGTTGTGAAAGGACCGATGGCAGCTTATCCTGTGGTAGGAGTAAAGGCAGTATTATATGATGGATCCTATCATCCAGTAGACTCTTCTGAGATGGCATTTAAGGTTGCGGCTCTTCAGGCATTCAAAAAAGGCATTATGGAAGCATCACCGATTCTGTTAGAGCCGATCGCATCCTTAAAAGTTGTTGTACCTGACAAATACACAGGTGACATTATGGGAGACTTAAACAAACGCCGTGGACGTGTACTTGGAATGAATCCGACGGAACACGGTTATCAGGAGATCGTAGCTGATATTCCTTACATGGAATTATATGGATACAACACAGATTTACGATCCATGACCGGTGGAAGCGGAACATTTTCCTATGAGTTTGCAAGATATGAGCAGACACCTTCTGATATCCAGGAAAAGGAGATCGCAGAGAGGGCAGGCAAACTTGATAATACGGATAATTCATAAAACAGTTTCTGAAAGAAACAGTTCTTCCCGAAAGCAGGATAAAAACACAGACTGGATGTAACATTTTCCGGTGTGTGTAATTAAAAAGAAAACAGGGAGGAATGGATATGCGGTATGGCAGAAAAATTTGCAAAGAACTATTTGTAATTTTATATGTATTTATTTTTCTTGTAAGCGATCCGAAACTGGTTCGTGCCTGCAGTATGATCATTCTCCCTGATACTTCAAAGGAAACCATTACCAGTGATGATGTTACATTTGATTTTTTTGATACACAGGATCCGTCAGAGTATCACATTGTATATGAGGTAAATGGCGGTATTAACAGCAGCAATAATCAAAAAACAATCCAAAAAGAAGAACTTCCTTTTACACTGGACGTGCCGGTTAAAATGGGTTACAATTTTGCTGGCTGGTATGCAGACTGCAGCTATTCCAGAAAAGTTACGAAAATAGATGAAGACAGTCCGGCGAATATGGTACTTTTTGCAAAATGGACAAAAAATATTGACAATCATTATAATGTGGAAATGTATTCTTATCAGACAGGCACGATTCGTGACAACAGTCAGAAAGAGTTAAAGGAATGTTCCTATACTTTTTGGATGATCTTTCTATTCCGGGAATGCCTTCTACCAGGGAAAAAGACTATAAGGATAATCTGATCAGCAGTTCCAGCCAGTGTATGCAGGGACTTTGTTTCACACCGGATTATATTCTTATTACTGCATATTCGGAAGATCGCAAAAATCTTGGATCACTGATGGTGTTTGATCGTGAGAGCGGCGAATATCTGGTAACACTTGGCATGAAAAAGAAAGTCATCTTGGCGGTATTGCTTTTGATGGCGAGAATGTCTGGATCTGCCATTCAAATTCCAATACCTTAGAGCGTATTTCCTATGAATATATTACAAAAATCGCACAGGATGCGCCGGAATATTGCATTGATGCATCGGCATTGTCAGACGAATACCGCCTGAAAAATACACCATCCTGCATTACCTGCTACGGTGGCAGACTCTGGGTTGCTACACACACCAGATTTTTTGATTCCGAGATGTATTCATACAGCTATGATAAAAAAGAAGATAAGCTGACGGCAGTCAGCAACTATAATCTTCCGAGTAAAGTGCAGGGAGTGGCATTCGATGATAACGGATCAATTTATTTAAGCACTTCCTATGGAAGAAATAATTCTTCTTATTTAAAAGTTTATTCTTCTCTTCTTTCATTGGACAAAAAACCAAATGAACCGAAGGTAAAAGTGGAGATGCCACCTTGTTCGGAAGAAGTTGCTATTGCAGATGGTACGGTGTTTGTTTTATTTGAATCGGCAAGTGCAAAATATTTTGAGGGTACAGATGGTATGGGAAAGAGTCTGGCGCCGATCGATAAATTATTAGAGGTAAGTGTAGCTTCCATCTGGTAGACTTGAGAAAATGTTAAGAAATCATAAATAAATATGCAGATACAAAAGGGGTGGAGTGTTCCATCCCTTTTATTAGTTAATTTTGCTTCCGGTCTTTCATGAGCCGGATAATTTTATCGGCCTTCTCAGATTCCTCTTTTGACATGTTTTGTTTTAGCAGGGTGACAAGCAGCTCTGTTTCGGGGTCTGTGAACTGGATATTATTTGTTTTTGCTGCATTCATGGTGCCAAGAAGAAACGGCATCATATCTTTAATGTTTGTTGGTTTTTCTTTTGATGCAAAATTCATTAAAAACTGCAGTTTTCCGGGGACATATTTTTTAACCCCGGATTATTCCAGAAATCATTTTCCATCACTATTTATTCCTTTCAAAAATGTAATGCTTTGTTTTGGCAGTTTTCTTACAATATACTATGCAAAAATAGTCTCATAGGTTTCCATCATAGAGACCATATTTGTGATCATATCAAGTGTTTCAAGCTCTTTGTCTGTACAGAATTTCCGAGGTCATTTAACATGGCAAGAGTAGAATTTTCATCCTCACTGACAGAGCACATGGACATGACTTTATCCTCCTGGTTGAATACCTGGATCGTATTCTGTAATTCCATATATTTGATCAGAATAGCAAATTGCTTTTTCTGGTCACCTTTCATATAGGGAATCGCAGTTTTTAACATTTGCAGTTCACGGGTCTGTGTCATATTATCAAAGGGCGTAAATGAATTTGGTTCCATAAAGATGCCTTTTTTCTTTTAGTTTATGAACCCGGAAAATAGATTATGCCAGATATCACATGGATGAGGGGGCAGTTTTAGTGACGGTATCAGGCAGTCGGCATAAAATAAAACGGGAGGAGGAATCAAATATGCTGATTATTGATGGAAACAGTGTTTATGAGATAGATGAGGAATGTGTCAGAAAAAAGAAAGTGCCAAAGGAATGTGGAATCTACGAGAAGATGATGCAGCAGCAGAATCGGGAAAAAGACCGTGAGTATGCTGCACGGGATCAGAACACAAAGCGTCCGTAAATTCGGCTGACATACAAAAACGTCTCTTCCATAACAGGCAGAGACGTTTTTCTTTATAAATCTTATAGGGCGGCCGGAATATCCGACCGCCATTTCAGAACAGATGATCTGACTAGCAGAAACCACATCCATTGTTTCCGCCGCATCCGCCACAGCAGAAGAGAAGCAGGATGATCCAAAGACAATCATTGTTGCCTCCACATCCATTGTTTCCACCGCAGAAACCACCATTGCCGCCACAGCAGCATAATAAGATGATGATCCAGAGAATGGAATTGCATCCTCCCTCGTTACAGGAACATCCACCACCACAGTTTGTTGCAGCTAAATCACTCATATAAAACCTCCAGGTTTTTTCTTACACTGTATCTTATGTGAGCGCAGAATAAGTGTTACAGATTTGAATAAATTTTTTTGAATATATGATTATGTATACTTATAATTTCAGGTTATAGAAAATATAAAATTTTATGCCTTGACAAATAAGAGAAGAAATGTATAGAATATAGAAAAAGTATAATTGTATACAATTATGCATGAAAAAATATTCACTCTAAAAGTAAAAATATGCATTCATGGCACAGGTGTCAATGGCACAAGTGCCATGGCAGAAAGAAGGATTTACGTTATGAGAGAAGTTGTAATGAATAAGAAAACGAATCTGCTGCAGCTTGAAGAGCATTTTTATCAGTTGGCAGATGTAAAGGAACCAAATGTATTCCACAATCTGTTTCCGTATGATGAGATCCCGAAGATCGCATTCAACGATCGAATTGTTCCGCATAATATGCCGGAAAATATCTGGATCACAGATACGACATTTCGTGACGGTCAGCAGTCAAGGGCACCGTATACCACAGAGCAGATCGTGACGATCTACGATTATCTGCACCGCCTGGGCGGCCCAAAAGGTCTGATCCGCCAGAGTGAATTCTTTTTATATAGTAAAAAAGACAGAGATGCTGTTTACAAATGCCTGGAACGTGGTTATAAATTTCCGGAAGTTACCAGCTGGATCCGTGCAAGCAAACAGGATTTCCAGTTAGTAAAAGATATCGGTCTGCGTGAAACAGGTATTCTGGTAAGCTGCTCTGACTACCATATTTTCTATAAGATGAAAATGACAAGAAGAGAGGTTATGAATCTTTACTTAAGTGTCATCCGTGAGTGCTTAGAGACAGGTATCAGTCCACGTTGCCACTTGGAAGATATCACAAGATCTGATATTTACGGCTTTGTCATCCCGTTCTGTGTAGAACTTATGAAACTGATGGATGAATATAAGATTCCGATCAAGATCCGTGCCTGCGATACTATGGGTTATGGCGTTAACTTCCCGGGTGCCGTGATTCCGCGAAGCGTGCCGGGTATCATCTACGGTCTGACCACACATGCAGGTGTGCCTTCTGAACTGATCGAGTGGCATGGCCACAACGATTTCTACAAGGCAGTTAACAACTCCACGACCGCATGGCTTTACGGTGCAAGCGGAGTCAACTGTTCCCTGTTTGGAATCGGAGAGCGTACCGGTAACACACCGCTTGAGGCAATGGTATTTGAATATGCACAGTTGAAGGGAACACTCGATGGCATGGACACTACCGTGATCACAGAACTGGCAGAGTATTTTGAGAAAGAATTAGGCTATGTACAGCCGAGCCGTACCCCGTTTGTCGGCAGCAACTTCAATGTCACAAGAGCCGGGATCCATGCGGACGGACTTCTCAAAAATGAGGAGATTTACAATATTTTTGATACCGGAAAATTTTTAAACAGACCACCATTAGTATCTGTTTCCAACACATCCGGTCTTGCCGGAATCGCTCTCTGGATCAACTCTTATTACCATCTTCCGAAAGATAAGAGCGTAGACAAAAACTCAGAGCTTGTGAAAAAAGTAAAAGTATGGGTAGATAAACAGTACGAGGATGGACGTGTTACGGTATTGACCGATAAAGAATTAGTGGAAGAAATTGAAAAATGCTGCAAGGAATTAAATGTAACAATAGGAGCATGAGGTGTCATATATGGGAGAGGATAATTATTCCTTAAGTTCCCGTGTGTTTCATACGATCCGTGAAAATATTTTGTCCGGAAAATATGCGACAGACGAGGAGTTAAAGGAAAAAAATATTGGTGAGGAGTTAGGTGTCAGCCGTACTCCGGTGCGTGAGGCACTCCGCCAGCTTGAACTTGAGGGACTGGTTACCATTATCCCGAATAAAGGTGCTTATGTCGTAGGTATTTCCAAAAAAGATATTCAGGATATCTACGAGATACGGTCGCGTCTGGAGGGACTGTGTGCAAAGTGGGCAGCGGATAAGATCACCAAAGAACAGTTAGATGAACTGGATGAAAATATATATCTGTCGGATTTTCATGCTGCAAAAGGAAATTCGGAACAGGTTGTGGAACTTGACAACCGTTTCCATGAAATTTTATACAATGCTTCCGACAGCAAAGAATTAAAACATGTGCTGCTTGATTTTCATCATTATGTACAACGCGTGCGAAAAATCACACTTGCAGATCCGAAGCGTTCTGTACAGTCAAATCAGGAACACAGACAGATCGTGGAGGCATTAAAGAAGCATGATGCCGGTCTGGCAGAGAAACTGGCGAATGAGCACATGATGAACACCATTCACAATATGGATAATTACGGATGGGACAATTTATTTCAATAGAAAAGGAGAACACAATGGAAAAAATCAAAATGACAACCCCACTGGTAGAGATGGACGGAGATGAGATGACAAGAATCCTCTGGAAAATGATCAAAGATGAGTTACTTCTTCCGTTTATTGATTTAAAGACAGAGTATTATGATCTTGGATTAGAGCATCGCAATGAAACAAATGACCAGGTAACCGTTGATTCTGCCAATGCCACAAAAAAATACGGTGTTGCTGTAAAATGTGCAACGATTACACCAAATGCAGCGCGTATGACTGAATACAACCTAAAAGAAATGTGGAAGAGTCCGAATGGTACGATCCGTGCCATGTTAGACGGTACGGTATTCCGTGCACCGATCGTTGTAAAAGGCATTGAGCCATGTGTCAAAAACTGGAAAAAGCCCATCACGATTGCACGTCATGCCTATGGTGATGTATACAAAGCATCCGAGATGAAGATTCCGGGAGCAGGTAAATGTGAGCTGGTTTATACTGCAGAGGACGGCACAGAAACAAGAGAACTGATTCATAACTTTACCGGAGCAGGTGTCGTTCAGGGACAGCACAACCTTTGCAATTCGATTGAGAGTTTTGCAAAGAGCTGTTTTAACTATGCACTTGATACAAAACAGGATCTGTGGTTTGCAACAAAAGATACGATTTCCAAAAAATACGATCACACATTTAAAGATATTTTCCAGGAGATCTTTGATGCAGAATACAAAGAAAAATTCGAAAAAGCAGGCATTACTTATTTCTATACTTTAATTGATGATGCGGTTGCCCGTGTGATGAAATCTGAAGGCGGTTATATCTGGGCATGTAAAAACTATGACGGAGATGTCATGAGTGATATGGTTTCCAGTGCATTTGGTTCGCTTGCCATGATGACTTCCGTGCTGGTTTCTCCGGATGGCTATTATGAGTATGAGGCTGCACACGGAACGGTACAGCGTCATTATTACAAACACTTAAAAGGTGAGGAAACATCCACGAACTCTGTTGCAACCATTTTTGCATGGACGGGAGCACTTAAGAAACGCGGAGAGCTTGATTCGAATGCTGCATTGTCCGATTTTGCAGAAAAACTCGAAAAGGCTTGTATTAAGACCATTGAAGATGGTAAAATGACAAAAGACCTTGCGCTGATTACTACGAATCCGAATCCGGTCGTATTAAACAGCGAAGATTTTATCAAGGCAATCAGAACGACGTTAGAGGAAAGTTTAAAATGATTTTGTCATGTCAGAGTATCTCAAAGTCTTTTGGAACAGATGAGATATTAAAAGATGTAAGTTTTCATATTGAAGCAAATGAAAAAGCAGCGATTGTCGGCATCAATGGTGCCGGCAAGTCTACGCTGCTTAAAATTATTATGGGCGAAGAAACGTCCGATGCCGGTGAAGTGATTCTTGCAAAGGATAAGACAATCGGCTACTTAGCACAGTATCAGGATGTATCCGGTCACAGAACCATCTATGATGAGGTTCTTTATGCAAGAACCGATATTCTGGAAATGGAACAGAAACTTCGTGATATGGAGTCTGAGATGAACAGCCGTACCGGTGAAGAATTAGAAAAGCTGATGGATATTTATCACCGCCAGAGCCATGAATTTGAACTGCAGGGCGGATATGCATACCGCAGTGAAGTGACCGGTATTTTAAAAGGACTTGGTTTTTCAGATGAAGATTTGAGCAAACAGATGAGCGAGTTATCCGGAGGACAGAAAACAAGAGTTTCCCTTGGCAAACTTTTAGTCACAAAGCCGGATGTACTGCTTTTAGATGAGCCGACGAACCATCTGGATATGGAGTCGATCCGCTGGCTTGAGAATTTTCTGCGGGCTTACAAAGGGGCTGTTGTGATCGTAGCACATGACCGTTATTTTCTGGATCGTGTTGTCACAAAAGTTGTAGAGATTTTCCAGCATAAAGCGTATGTATATCAGGGAAATTATTCGGATTTTGCAAAGAAAAAAGCAAAAGTTCGTGAAGATCTGTTAAAACAGTATTACAACCAGCAGCGTGAGATCAGACACCAGGAAGAAGTTATTACAAAATTAAAATCATTCAACCGCGAAAAATCTATCAAGCGTGCGGAAAGCCGTGAGAAAATGTTAGATAAGATTGAACGCATTGAAAAGCCGGTTGAGGATAATACGGATATTAAGATCGTGTTAGAGCCAAATATGGTCAGCGGAAATGACGTCCTTACCGTGTCAAATCTTGCAAAATCCTATCCGCCGGTCACATTGTTTTCGGATATTTCATTTGAGATCAAACGTGGGGAACGGGTGGCGCTGATCGGTAACAATGGAACTGGTAAAACGACCATACTAAAGATCATCAATAATCTGATTCCGGCAGATAGCGGTACCGTGACACTTGGTTCGAATGTGCATATCGGATATTACGATCAGGAACATCAGCTTTTACATATGGAAAAGACGATCTTTGAGGAAATCTCAGATGCCTATCCGGGGCTGAATAATACGAAGATCCGCAATGTGTTAGCAGCATTTTTGTTTACAAATGATGATGTGTTTAAGCGCATTTCAGATTTGAGCGGTGGAGAGAGAGGACGTGTTTCCTTAGCAAAATTAATGCTTTCCGATGCGAATTTTCTGATTCTTGATGAGCCGACGAACCATTTGGATATTACATCCAAAGAAATTTTGGAATCTGCGTTAAACCAGTATACCGGAACCGTATTTTTCGTTTCCCATGACCGCTATTTTATCAATCAGACGGCGACGAGGATCCTTGAGCTGACAGGTGAGACGGTTGTAAATTATATTGGAAACTATGATTATTATCTGGAAAAACACGATATCATGACGCAACTGTATGTAAAACCACAGGAAATATCGGATATTCAGGCAGGAAAACAGGATGATGCGGTCAATAAACTTGACTGGCAGGCGCAGAAGGCAGAACAGGCAAGGATCCGTAAGATTGAAAACAGTCTGAAAAAATAGAAGATGAGATTGCAGCATTAGAAGAAGAGATAAGCGCGATCGATGAAGAATGTGCGAAGCCGGAAAATGCAGTCAATTCCGCAAAGTTAAATGAACTTGCTGCACGACAGCAGGAGTGCAGGGAACGCCTTGAAACCTGCTATGAAACGTGGGAAGATCTGTCAATGCAGCTGGATGGAGCTAAAGATAGTTAAAAATTTCACACATTGACAGACACAGGGGAAATCACTATAATAAACGAGAGAACGTAAGAAAGGTGGAACCTTTTGTGCAGGAAAAAGAGATATCACAGGCAGTGATCCGAAGGATGCCGCGTTATTACCGTTACCTCGGAGAACTATTAGACGCCGGTGTGGAGCGTATATCATCCAATGATCTGAGCAAACGGATGAATGTGACCGCATCCCAGATCAGACAGGATCTGAATAATTTTGGCGGGTTCGGTCAGCAGGGCTACGGCTATAATGTAAAATATTTATATGAAGAGATCGGTAAGATCTTAGGTTTGAATGAGAGACACAATATTATTGTAATGGGTGCCGGTAACCTTGGTCAGGCACTTACCAATTATGTAAAATTTGAGAAACTTGGCTTTGTTATCATAGGACTTTTTGATGTAAATCCGGCGCTTGACGGAGTGACTGTACGCGGGATCAAAATCCGTATGTTAGATGAATTAGAGAGTTTCTGTGAAGAAAATCAGGTAGATATCGCAGCGCTGACCATGCCGAAGGAAAAGGCAGATGCGATTGCAAACAGGCTGGTCGGACTTGGAATCCGCGCAATCTGGAATTTTGCCCATGTAGATCTTGAATTGATCGACAAAAATGTTGTCGTGGAGAATGTACATCTTTCCGACAGTCTGATGCAGTTGTCTTACAACATTGTCAGAAACAAAAAGCAGAAGAAAACGGCAACTGAAAAGGTGCTGTAAATGTAGAGAGCAAATAGCTGCCGCACAGATTTATGTGCGGCGTTTTTTGCCTTATAAAACAAGGAGAAAAATCCTCTGCTCCTGCAAAGGCAGTCGCATTTGCTCCGCAAAACAAGGAGGATTTCATGAAATATCTTGTAGACAGCCGGGAAATGCAAAAATATGATGCAAATACCATTTCACATTTTAAGGTGCCGGGACTTCTCTTGATGGAGCGCGCTGCAATAGCATTTGTGGAAGAGCTGCATAGACAAAATGTGGATCTTACGGAAGTACTCATTGTGTGTGGCAGTGGAAATAACGGTGGAGATGGTCTTGCGATCGCACGCCTTTTATTTTTGGAAGGACATGCTGTCACGGTCGTTTATGCCGGAAATAAAGAGCACTGTTCGGAGTCAAACAGGGTACAGCAGGATATTTTAAATGCATACGGTATTTCTATATACATGGATATCCCGGAAAAGATCAGACCTACTCTTGTAATAGATGCAATATTTGGTGTGGGACTCTCAAGAGATGTGACCGGTGAATATGCAGATATGCTGTGCCGGATGAATGAACTTTCCGGGGAAAAAGCGGCGGTAGACATTGCATCCGGGATCTCTGCGGACACGGGAGCCATTCTTGGCACAGCGTTTCGTGCAGATCTTACGATCACATTTGCATTTGAAAAATTAGGCAGTATCCTCTGGCCGGGAAATGAGTATGCCGGCAGGATCATTGTATGTGATATTGGCATCACGAAAGAAAGCTGGCTGGGTGAACCGCCGGCCGTGATGGCACTTGAAAAAAAAGATTTTTCGATACTGCCAAAAAGAAAAAGCCATTCTAATAAGGGCAGTTATGGAAAACTCTTGCTGATCGCCGGAAGTGTCAATATGGCAGGGGCGGCAGTTTTGTCTGCGAAAGCAGCTTATGCCACAGGGTGTGGTCTGGTGCGTGTGCTGACTCCAGGGGAAAACAGAACTATTTTACAGTGCAGTGTTCCGGAGGCGGTTCTTATTACTTACGATAAAACTTTAGTACCGGAAGAACCGGTTCTGAGGGAGATCCTTGACTGGGCAGATGCCATTGTGATCGGTCCCGGACTAGGAAAAGAAAAAACTTCTGCACAGATATTAAATTTTGTGTTAGAATATGGAACGTCACATGAGAATAAAGCATTTCTTTTTGATGCTGATGCATTAAATCTGGTGGCAGAGCAGAAAAACACCGGAGTGCAGGGGGCAGATAGATGGAAAAATTTTAAGAATACTGCCGTGATTACACCGCATCTTGGAGAGATGAGCAGGCTTACCGGAAAAACAGTTGGAGAAATCCAGAAGAATCTGCTGCAGACAGCTGCAGATTTTGCAGATGAAAATCAGGTTATTTGCGTCCTGAAAGATGAACATACAGTGACCGCACTGCCGGATCATAAAAGGTATCTGAATCTTTCCGGTAATCCGGGAATGGCAACTGCAGGAAGCGGGGATGTACTAAGCGGTTTGATCGGTGCACTTATGGCACAGAAACTGACATCATATCAGGCGGCACCTCTTGGAGTATACCTTCACGGTTTGGCAGGTGATATCATGGTACAGACGACAGGTTTACAGGGCCTTACAGCCTCGGATCTGATCACCGGGATCAAAAAGGTACTAAATATTTACACACAACAGTAAAAGCGCGTATAGATTTTGTGTTGAACAAAAAAGTAATGAAAAAAATAGATTGGAGAACAACATGAACAGATACAGCAGAGTGCATGCGGAGATCGATCTGGATGCAATTCTTCACAACATGGATGCAATGCGTGGGAACATTGCAAAAGATACAAAATTATGGCGGTCATCAAGGCTGACGGCTATGGACATGGTGCCGTAGAGATTGCAGAGACG
>ENA-OQDE01000927-OQDE01000927.1-human-gut-metagenome-genome-assembly--contig:-NODE-927-length-13815-cov-2.145456_pt1 | contig 13815 bp, 17 predicted proteins | sample MGYA00242768_ERZ504595 | MGnify/ENA primary metagenome ERZ504595 (study PRJEB26092, sample SAMD00036307) | human gut metagenome | host: Homo sapiens | study: EMG produced TPA metagenomics assembly of...
TTGTGTTAAAAAAGTGTAAAGAAGCAACGAAAAAAACGGAATAACTGGTACTACCAGATAAATGTCGAAAACAGGTGTGTTTTGTTGACAAAGGTAACTTTTAGTGCAATAATACCTAAGCACAGAAAGGGATGAATATTTATGGTAGAGCGCCAAATTAAGCTTACTGCAAATGAAGATGTAAAAGAATTCGTAAATCAGGCAAGTAAATGTGATTTCGATATTGATGTTTTTTACAACAGAGTGGTAATTGACGCAAAATCAATATTAGGAGTTTTAAGTATGGATTTGACCAAAGTCTTAACAGTAAGATGCAATGGTCATGATGAAAGATTTGACGAATTTTTAAATAAATTTGCAGTAGCATAGGAAACAGGGAGCTGTCGCAGGAGTTGCGGCAGCTTTTTGCATATCAAAAAGAAGTATGATAAGATAGAGGTATGGAAAAAGAAAGAATAAAAATTTCTGTCCGAAATCTGGTAGAATTTATTTTAAGAAGCGGAAATCTGGATAACCGAAGAACAAGTGCGGCAGATCGGGAGGCAATGCAAAAAGGGAGCAGAATACACAGAAAAATCCAAAAGCAGATGAAAGCTTCTTATAAAGCGGAAGTTCCCCTAAAGTGGAGGAAGAATATTCCGATTTTATCATTGAGATAGAAGGCAGAGCAGACGGAATTATCGATGACGAGGAAGAGTGTGTCATTGACGAAATAAAAGGTGTATATAGAGACTTATATTTTCTGGAAGAGCCTGTGCCGGTTCACAAAGCACAGGCTATGTGTTATGCCTATTTTTATGCCAGCCAGAAAAAGCTTTCAAAAATGGAAGTGCAAATGACCTATTGTCATCTGGAAACAGAGGAAATCAAGCGGTTTCGGGAAGAATTTTCTTTTTCTTATTTAAAGAAGTGGTTTGAGGATTTGCTTAGTGAATATTATAAATGGGCAAATTTTCAGTATCAGAGGAGAATAGAAAGACGGCAATCTATGGAAAGTCTGGAATTTCCCTATCCATACAGAAAAGGGCAAAAAGAGCTGGTGTCAGGTGTATATCACACCATGCGTACGGAAAAGCAGTTATTTATACAGGCTCCCACCGGTATTGGAAAGACAATGGCAGCTATATTTCCGGCAGTTCGTGCGGTAGGAGAAGGATATGGAGATAAAATTTTTTATCTTACTGCAAAAACTATTACAAGAACGGTGGCAGAGGAAGCTTTTCATATTTTAAAAGAAAAGGGATTGTCTTATAAAACTATTAGTATTACGGCGAAAGAGAAGTTGTGTCTATGTGAAGAAACGGACTGCAATCCGGAGAAATGCCCTTATGCAGAGGGACATTTTGACAGAGTAAATGCGGCGGTATTTGAGATTTTAAATGAAAAAGATACTATTTACGGGAAGATTTACTGGAGCAGGCAGAGAAACACAGGGTATGTCCTTATGAAATGTGTCTTGATATTTCTTCTTGGGTAGATGCCGTTATTTGTGATTATAATTATGTATTTGATCCAAACGTATATTTGAGACGTTTTTTCAGTGATGGAGTAAAAGGGGATTATCTGTTTTTAATTGATGAAGCTCATAATCTGGTTGAGCGAGGGCGGAAGATGTACAGTGCTGTTTTATGCAAAGAAGATTTCCTAGAAACAGCAAAAATTGTAAAAGAACATAGCGCAAAGTTATATAAGATTTTAAAGAAATGTAATCGTTTGATGCTGGAGTATAAACGGGAATGCGATGAGTGCACCGTGATGGAAAACATTGCAGGACTCTCTTTACAGCTTCTGAATTTATTGGGTGAGATGGAGAATTTTTTAGAAAAAGAACATGAGGAAAAGGTACAGAAAGCTGTGTTGGAATTCTCTTTTTCTGTTCGGCATTTTTTGAATATGTATGATATTGCAGATGAAAATTATGTGATTTACAGCCATTATGATGAAGAACAGCGATTTTTTATTACTCTTTATTGCGTTAATCCTAAAAAAATCTTCAGGAATGTCTAAATAAAGGAAGGGGGACGGTATTTTTTCAGGGACGTTTTTGCCACTGCCGTATTACCGCTCCTTGTTTAGTGAGAGGCGAGATGATTATGCAATCTGTGCCAGTTCGCCATTTCTTCGGGAAAATTTGAAGCTTTTAATTGCCTGTGATGTGAGCAGTAAATATACAAGGCGAGGATTTTCGGAATATGAGAAAATGGCAGAGTATATTTATGAAATGGCAGTAGGAAAACAGGGGAATTATATGGTGTTTTTTCCTTCTTATCGTATGTTGGAGGATATTTATGAGATTTTCCGAAATAAGACGGAAGAAAGAAAATTTGAAGTATCCTGCATTTTGCAGAACAGCAATATGACAGAAAGAGAGAGGGAAGAATTTTTGGAAGCTTTTCAGAACAATATCACAGGAACATTGATTGGTTTTTGTGTTATGGGCGGAATTTTTCGGAAGGGATTGATTTGACAGGAGAACGTTTGATTGGTGCAGCAATTGTGGGAACCGGGCTTCCTCAGGTAGGATGCGAGAGAGAAATTTTAAAAAATTATTATGATGAAAAAGAACAAAATGGCTTTGCTACGCATACAGATATCCTGGAATGAATAAGGTATTGCAGGCAGCAGGCAGAGTCATTCGTACAAAAGAGGACAGAGGAGTGGTACTCCTTTTAGATGAACGTTTTCTGCAAAGAGAATATTTAGAATTATTTCCTCAGGAATGGCAGGGATATGACAGGTGTACCATTCGAAGTGCAGGGCAGAAAATCAAAGATTTTTGGAATGAAGAATCTAAACAATAAGATTATCACAATGCAGATAATCCAGAAACTTTTTGCCGCAGGAGAGGACAAAAATTTTGGATTATAGGCAAGGACAAGCTGGCGTTTTGGAAGAGTTTCTTTTAATTTTAATGGATAAAAATCTCTTTTATGAGATTTCAGAACATAATCCGGAACAACGGTAATTCCAAGCCCAATGCGGGCAAAATCAAGGAGTAAATCATTGCTGGAAAGCTCTGCTTCCGGTGTCAGGGATACACCGTTTTTAATAAAAAACTGATGTAGAAATTCACTGGTGGTACTGGTTTTATCCAGCATAAGAATAGGATATTGAGCAAGTTGTTTTAGTGAAATATTCTGTTCTTGAAGGTTAAAAAATTTCTTACCTGCTACAAAAACATCCTGAAATTCTTGTATGGTACAGCACATATCTTTATTGGTAAGGTGTGGGTTCGGTGCGTTGGTAACAATGAAATCTACCTTATTATTATGCAGTAAAGAAACACATCCTCCGGAAGTGGAGTTGGTGACTTTAATAGGAATATTAGGAAAATCCTTGTGAAAGCGTTTAAAATAAGGAAGGAGAAAATAGCGGCAGATGGTATCGGAAGCGCCCATACGCAAAGGTGCTTCTGCCGGTTGTGCGTGAGAAATCTGTCGTTCTGCGTTGTAGAGAAGATTGACAGCAGGCTCTACATAGCGAAGCAAAGCTTCTCCTTCCGGTGTCAAAGCGACTTTTTTGTGTTTCTTAAAAATAAAGGATGACCCAGCTTACTCTCTAAAGATTTCACAGCCTGACTTACTGCAGACTGGGAAATATAGAGCTGACGGGAGGCTTCTGAAAAATTTAATGTAGTGGCAACATAATAAAAAACTTTGTATAATTCAAAACTGATATCCATGATTGTTCCTTTCTATTGCTTTTGGGTATATAGGTGCTCAGCTATTTCATCGCAAATTGCTCCATTTTTTTATTTTTCTCCGCCATTTATTGATGCTTTGTACGCCAAACTCGTGCTTGCGCGCTCAGACACAGCTTCCAAAGCATCATTATGCTCGAAAAATTGCAAAAATGTTCCGATTGTTTGCGGATAGAAGCATGAGCATATATACGGAAAGTAATAGAAATGGGAGGGTAAAAGAGTTTAGGGTGAGAAGAAGCTGGCTACATATAATTTGACTATACTATATTAGAAGTTAATTAAAAAGTCAATAAGTATTACTAATAAATAATATAAGTTATATTAATTTTACTAATAAAGTGAAATGTGATAAGCTAAGAAAAGAAGTGGCACGAGAAAACTATACAAAAGCCATTGCCTTACAGGCAGAAAGGAGCCCACATGAGCAGTGTAAAACGCGTCTATGTTGAGAAAAAACAGGACTTTGCAGTTCAGGCAAAGGAATTGAGAAGTGAAATTGAAGGTTATTTAGGTATTAAAGATGTAACAGGCGTGCGTGTGCTAATTCGCTATGATGTAGAGAATATTTCTGATGAGGTGTTTGAAAAAGCATGTACTGTGTATTTTCAGAGCCTCCTGTAGATGATTTATTTAGAGAAACTTTTGAAATGGCAGAGGGTGCAAAGGCATTTTCTGTGGAATATCTTCCGGGACAGTTCGACCAGAGAGCTGACTCAGCAGTACAGTGTGTGCAGTTTTTGAAAGAGGATGAAAATCCGATTATCCGTTCTGCAACTACTTATGTAATTGAAGGTGATATTTCTGATGAAGAACTGGAAGCAATTAAAAATCATTGCATTAACCCAGTAGATTCCAGAGAAGCAGAGGCAGCAAAACCGGAAACATTGGTAACAAAATTTGAAGAACCGGATGATGTTAAGATTTTTGACGGTTTTGTGGATATGGAAGAAACAGCATTACAGGAATTATATAATTCCTTAAATCTTGCTATGACATTTAAGGATTTCCTTCATATTCAGAACTACTATAAAAATGAAGAAAAACGCAATCCTTCTATGACAGAAATTCGTGTATTAGATACTTATTGGTCTGATCATTGCCGTCATACAACATTCTCCACAGAATTAAAGAATGTTACATTTGGTGAAGGTGATTACAAAGAGCCAATTGAAAAAACTTATGAAAAATATCTGGAAGACCGTCAGGTGCTTTACAAAGACAGAGATGACAAATTCGTATGTTTAATGGACTTAGCTTTAATGGCAATGAAAAAGCTGAAAGCAGAAGGCAAACTGCAGGATCAGGAAGAGTCTGATGAAATTAATGCATGCTCTATTGTTGTTCCTGTAGATGTAGATGGAAAAGAAGAAGAATGGTTAATCAACTTTAAAAATGAAACACATAACCACCCTACAGAAATTGAGCCTTTCGGTGGTGCAGCAACTTGTCTTGGCGGTGCAATCCGTGATCCTCTTTCAGGACGTACTTATGTATATCAGGCTATGCGTGTGACAGGTGCAGCAGATCCTACTGTTTCTGTAAAAGAAACAATGAAAGGTAAGCTTCCACAGAAGAAACTGGTTCGTGGCGCTGCTCATGGATATTCTTCTTATGGTAACCAGATTGGTCTTGCAACAGGTTATGTAAAAGAGATTTATCATCCGGATTATGTTGCAAAACGTATGGAAATTGGTGCTGTTTAGGCGCTGCTCCAAGACGTGGTGTTATCCGTGAAAATTCTGATCCGGGAGATATCATTATCTTATTAGGTGGACGTACAGGACGTGACGGCTGCGGTGGTGCTACAGGTTCTTCTAAAGTACATACAGAGGAATCTATTGAAACTTGTGGTGCAGAAGTACAGAAAGGTAATGCACCTACAGAAAGAAAAATTCAGAGATTATTCAGAAGAGAAGAAGTCAGCAAAATTATTAAAAAATGTAACGACTTTGGTGCAGGTGGTGTTTCTGTTGCAATCGGTGAATTGGCAGCAGGATTGAAAATTGATTTAGATAAAGTTCCAAAGAAATATGCAGGACTTGATGGTACAGAAATTGCTATTTCTGAGTCACAGGAAAGAATGGCAGTTGTGATTGATCCAAAAGATGTAGATAAATTCCTTGGATTTGCTAAAGAGGAAAACTTAGAAGCAATTGCGGTTGCAACAGTAACAGAAGAACCAAGATTGGTGATGAACTGGAGAGGCAAAACTATTGTAGATTTATCCAGAGCATTCCTTGATACAAACGGTGCTCATCAGGAAACAGATGTATTTGTAGAAATTCCGGGTAAAGAAGACAATGCTTTAACAAAGACAAAAGAAGTGAAAGACGTAAAAGAAGCATGGCTTTCTACTTTAGCTGACTTAAATACCTGTTCTCAGAAGGGACTTGTAGAAATGTTTGACGGTTCTATCGGAGCGGGCAGCGTATTTATGCCTTACGGCGGTAAATATCAGCTTACAGAAACACAGACTATGGTAGCAAAGGTTCCTGTATTAAATGGTAAAACAGAAACAGTTACTATGATGAGCTATGGATTTGATCCTTATGTATCAAGCTGGAGTCCATATCACGGAGCTGTTTACGCAGTGACAGAGTCTGTTGCAAGAATTGTGGCAGCAGGTGGTGATTACAGCAAAATCCGTTTTACTTTCCAGGAATACTTCAGAAGAATGACAGAAGATCCACATCGCTGGAGTCAGCCATTTGCAGCGCTTTTAGGTGCTTATGCGGCACAGCTTGGATTTGGACTTCCGTCTATCGGCGGAAAAGACTCCATGTCAGGAAGCTCATGAATTGAATGTGTACCTCCTACATTGGTATCTTTTGCAGTTGATGTGGCAAAACAGAAGGATGTTATCACACCGGAGCTGAAAAATGCCGGAAATAAATTAGTATGGCTTCGTGCACCAAAGGCTTCTTATGATTTACCTGATTTTGAAGCTTTAAAAGAACAGTATGACAAGCTTCATGAAGACATTCAGGCAGGCAGAGTTGTTTCTGCTTATGCTTTGGATCGTCAGGGTATTGCTGCAGCAGTATCAAAGATGGCATTCGGTAACCAGATGGGTGTAAAACTTTGTGATAGCGTAGAAGAATCAGCGGTATTTGGAGCAGGATTTGGTGATATTATCTGTGAAGTAGCACATGATAAAGTAAATGAGCTGAAGATGGATTGTGTTGTAATCGGTGAAGTAACTGATAAAGCAGCATTTGAATATAAAGATATGGTAATTACCATGGCAGAAGCACTGGAAACATGGAAAGCACCATTGGAAAATGTATTTAAAACACGTTCTGGTTCTGAAACAGATGATGCAACACAGAATATGGATAAAGGCTTATATGATACAAAAGAAGTTCATATCTGCTCTCATAAAATTGCACAGCCGACTGTATTTATCCCTGTATTCCCAGGAACAAACTGTGAATACGACAGTACAAAGGCATTTGAACGTGCAGGTGCAAAAGTGATTACAAAAGTATTCAAAAATCTGGATGCAGCAGATATCCGTGACTCCGTAGACGCTTTTGAAAAAGCCATCGACCAGTCTCAGATGATTATGTTCCCAGGCGGATTTTCCGCAGGTGACGAACCGGATGGTTCTGCAAAATTCTTTGCAACTGCATTTAGAAATGAAAAAATGAAAGAAGCGGTTATGCGTCTGTTAAACGAAAGAGATGGTTTGGCTCTTGGTATTTGTAATGGTTTCCAAGCTCTTATTAAACTGGGCTTAGTACCTTACGGAGAAATTGTTGGACAGACAGAAAATTCTCCGACACTTACCTTCAATACAATCGGACGTCATATTTCTAAGATTGTATATACAAAGGTTGTAACAAATAAATCTCCATGGCTGTTAAAAGCAGAGCTTGGCAAGGTTTATGCAAACCCTGCTTCTCATGGTGAAGGTCGTTTCGTAGCAAATGATGAATGGCTGCAGAAGCTGTTTGCAAACGGTCAGGTAGCTACACAATACTGTGATATTAACGGCAATGTTACGATGGACGAAGAATGGAATGTCAATGGTTCTTACTGTGCAATTGAAGGGATCACAAGTCCTGACGGACGTGTGCTTGGTAAGATGGCACATTCTGAAAGACGTGGTGATGGCGTTGCATGAATATTTACGGTGAACAGGATATCAAGATTTTTGAGTCTGGTGTAGAATATTTTAAATAAAGAAAAATGATAGGAGTATCCGGCAGGAAGTTATCTGCCGGATACTTTTTTCTAGAAAATTAAATTTACATGGATTTAAAAAAGTATTAACAAATTAAAGATAGAAGCAGGGAATGGTGTATGTTACCTTTATCATAAAGAAAAATGCAGTCAAAATGATGGAGGTAAGTATGAAGAAATTAGACAGGAAATCTATAACTATGAGCATGCTGGGGCTGGTTGCTATTGTAGGAGTTGGTCAACAGGTTTTAGCTCAAGATATAGAGAAGACCTCTCAAGAGGTTCAAGCACCAATTCTTGTTACTGAGGTTGTACCTAATACAGATAACTTAAATAGTCTTGATGCGTATGAATATTTTGAATTAACCAATATTACAGATCAAAGTGTAGATATGGAAAATTATGATTTGGTTTATTTAAATGGTGAGAAAACAAGTGTTTGGACTCCTGATTTTGAAAGTATTCCCGCAAAGTCCAGTGCGATTGTTTGGATTAGAAATGAAGGGAATACCGAAATTACAAAATCTGATTTCTGTGCATATTATACCGAAAAAGGATATGGAGAAATAGAAGAAAATTCTCTTATAGGAGAACTGGAGTGTGATGGGTTAAGTAATTCGGGAACCAGACAACTTCAAATTCTGTCAAAAACAGGAAAAATTCTTACGACAGTGGAATACAATACAGATGAGTCGGAGAATAAAAAATAGATGTAGATGAAGCTATTTGCTTTTCTTATGATAATAGTAATGTTACATCAAAATATGATTGTGAACCAACGCCTTTAACAGTAGCTCCGGAAGACATAAAATGTGGATTTACCTTCCATCTAAAGTAGATGCAGCAAATATGATAGCAACAGAGGTTTCTAATTAGATGAGATACAGACTTAAATATTGAAGTGACGGATACGAATTTAGGGATAGATCAAATCCTTTCAGGGAAAATTATAATTGATGGAGAAAATGAATATCCCCTTCATTACAATGAAAAAGGAAAATTAGTAGGGACAGTTCCGTTTTCAGATTTGGAAGACAAAGAAGTTTTTTTATCAAGCTACAATATTTGATGGAACAAACACAGCCAAAACTCAGGAACGGCAGGTAGTGATTCATAAGGACGCAGAAAAGCCGGAGATAGATATTACAAAGGTACCACCGCTTACGATAACGGAGGTTCTTCCGGATACTTCAAATGTAGAAGGCGCAGATGCGTATGAATTTATTGAAGTAAGTAATAACTCGAATCAGGAAATTAATTTAAAAGATTATGGGATTTATTACGTATATCCGGATACCGGAGTTCAGACGGCATGGTGGGAAACAAATAAAGATAAAAAAATACAACAAGAAAAAAATAATTAATTATGTGCTAAACAAGCATGTTACATCCAAGGCGGAAATCGCAAAAGAGTTAAACTTGAGTATGCCGACTGTGTTAGCAAATGTGAATGACTTATTAGAAAAAATGGTGTTGGAAGAAACTGGGGAATATGCTTCGACCGGTGGACGAAAGGCAAAAAGTATAGGGATTAATAAGTCATACTGTCATGCAATGGGAATTTTGATTACAGCGAATCATATAGAAATGGTATTAGTAAATCTTGGAGATGAGATTATAAAAAAAGATCGCATCCGTTTAAAATTTACGGCAGAATTATTCTATTGTACAGAGGTGGCACAAAAGGTCAGAACTTTTCTTGAAGGCGAATTAGCGAAGGACACGCTACTTGGGATTGGAGTGGCGATTCCAGGAATTATTGATCAGAAAGAACGGATCGTTTTAAAATCCCATGCTTTAGGTATAGAGAATTATAGTCTGCGCTTTTTAGAGCAGGCTTTGGACATTCCAGTATATTTTGAAAACGATGCTAATGCTGCAATGCTTGCAGAAAAAAAGCAAAAGTATCCAAATGCGATATATCTGTCTTTGAACCACACCTTAGGAGGTGCATTCTGCATAGATGGAAAGCTGTTTCGAGGGCAGAACCAGAAAGCAGGGGAGTTTGGTCACATGATACTCGTTCCCGGTGGAAGAAAGTGTTATTGTGGTAAATCAGGATGTGCAGATGCATATTGTGCAGCAAGTGTACTGACACAAGATAACAGGCAGTCACTGGATGCATTTATGGAAAAATTGAAAGTGGTGATGAAAAAATTTGCAGACATGGAATGAGTATTTGGATCATCTTGCTGTTTTGATATCAAATCTGCGGATGGCATATGATATGGACATCATACTAGGAGGTGATGTGGGAGGCGTATTGTCAGATTATATGATACCACTGGGCGAAAAAGTGATGGCATATAATGGCTTTGAGCATGATGTTTCATACTTGAAAAATTGTTCGTATAAGAAAGAAGCGTCGGCTGTTGGAGCCGCGAAATACTTTTTTACAAAACATATGGTAGAATTGTAATTTTTCTGAACGCAGATAAGCAGTCCACCGCATCTGGTGCGTAGGGAATTAAGCGTTGGGTAAGGGGATGTTTAGTCTGTTGGAGTTAAAAACTCCCACTGACAAGTTGCAAAGCGAATGCGATGTCCGATTTATATGTGTGAAAAACGAGAAGTTGTGTAAAATTAGAAAAAGATATTATAGTAAAAAACGGAAAGAAAACAGTAACTACGGTTTCCTTTCCGTTTTTTGCATATTAATTGTGAAAAATATACAAAAAATATATTTTGAAATTATGAAATATATAAAAATATGAAAAAACATATTGACAAATTGTGTTTATAGGACAATAATATAATTACTTTAATAAAACGTTTTATAAAACGTATAACAATATAAAAAAGGAGGAAACAACTATGTTACAGCAGGTAATGACAAATCCAGGAGAAATTATTTTCAGAGAGATTCCGGTTCCGGAGGTAAAGGAAAATCAGGTGTTGGTAAAGATTATGAATATTGGTGTTTGTGGATCAGATATTCATGTTTATCATGGAAAACATCCGTTTACAAAATATCCGGTAACACAGGGACATGAGGTTTCTGGTGAGATTACAGAACTTGGAAAAATATCACCGAGTTTCATGTGGGACAGAAGGTGACGATAGAGCCGCAGGTATATTGTGGACATTGCTATCCATGTCGTCATGGAAAGTATAATCTCTGTGAGGAATTAAAAGTAATGGGATTTCAGACGACAGGAACAGCATCTGAGTATTTTGCAGTGGATGCATCTAAAGTAACACCTATTCCGGAAGATATGTCCTATGAAGAAGGAGCTATGATCGAACCTCTTGCTGTGGCAGTTCATGGTGTAAAACAGATGGGTGATGTGGCTGGCATGAATATTGCAGTCCTTGGAGCAGGACCGATCGGAAATCTCGTGGCACAGACAGCAAAAGGAATGGGAGCAGCGAAAGTGATGATCACAGATATCAGTGATCTTAGATTGGCGAAGGCAAAAGAATGTGGAATTGATGTGTGTGTGAATACCAAAAATAAAGACTTCGGTGAGGCGATGATCGAAGCATTTGGACCGGATAAGGCAGATGTGATCTACGACTGTGCCGGAAACAATATCACAATGGGACAGGCAATTAAATATGCAAGAAAAGGAAGCACGATCGTACTGGTGGCTGTTTTTGCAGGAATGGCAGAAGTAGATCTTGCAGTGGCAAATGACCACGAACTTGACATTAAGAGCACGATGATGTACCGCCATGATGATTACATAGATGGAATCAGACTGGTAAATGAGGGCAAAGTTCATTTGAAACCGCTCATCTCAAAGACATTTGCTTTTAAAGATTATCTGAAGGCATACCAGTATATTGATGATAACCGCGAGACAACGATGAAAGTAATTATCAACGTCAGTGAAAAGTAAGGAGTTCGTATGGAAAATAAATATGGAATTGTCGGAATTGCCCATGTCGGGCTTCCGACAAACGATTTACAGAAAACAGTTGAGTTTTATAAGAGTCTTGGATTTGAAGTAATTATGCAGTCTTATAATGAAAAAGCAGGGGAAAAAGTGGCATTTTTACAGATAAAAAATTACTGCATAGAGACTTTTGAAAATGGGAAGGCGGAAATGTCAGACGGTGCATACCAACATGTTGCACTTGATGTGGAAGACATTGAAAGTATGTATCAGAAAATCTGCAATGAAAAATACACAGTTATTACAGACGGAATCGAAGAACTGCCATTTTGGGAAAATGGTGTGAAGTTTTTTATGATTAAGGGACCAAATGAGGAAAAAATAGAGTTCTGTCAGAAACTCTGATAAAAATAGGAGGGACATATGGGAGGCGAAAGCAAAAATGGAAAAGTACCGCTGATCAGTAAGATTGCATATGGGTTTGGTGATGTTGGATGTAATTTCAGCTGGATGTTCGTCAGTAATTTTCTGATGATATTTTATACAGACGTGTTCGGAATCAGTATGGCGGCTGTTTCAGCACTTATGCTTTTTTCAAGATTCTGGGATGCAATCAATGATCCAATCGTCGGGGGACTTACGGATAAAACAAAATCGAGATGGGGACGGTACCGTCCATGGCTGTTAGTAGCGGCACCAATTACAGCAATTCTTCTTGTCATGACATTCTGGGCAAGACCCGACTGGCCGCAGAATGGAAAGATCATTTATATGGTAATTACATATTGTCTGCTGGTTTTGGGGTATACCTGTGTGAATATTCCATATGGAACCTTGTGTGGTGCTATGACACAGGATATTGATGAACGTGCAAAAATAAATACATCCCGTTCGGTTGCAGCGATGATTGCAATTGGTGTGTTAAATATTATCACAGTTCCGCTGCTCAGCAAATTCGGCAGTCACAGTGCAAAGACAGGATATCTGACGGTTGCGGTCATATATGGATGTATTTTTACAGCCTGTCATTTCTTCTGCTTTGCGAAGACGAAAGAGGCAGTGATTACTCCGGAAAAAGAAAAAATTTCTGTAAAGATACAGTTGAAAGCAGTTATGCAGAACAGACCATATCTTCTTGCATTGGCAGGACAGATATTATTTGGATTTACATTGTATGGTAGAAACGCAGATATTCTGTACTACTTTACATATGTGGAAGGAAATGCCTCCTACTACACAACTTATTCGATGTGCATCATTATTCCTTCTATCATCGGGGCAGCCTGTTTTCAACCATTATTCCGCAAGCTGAATAATAAAGGAAGAACAGCATCTCTCTTTGCTTTGTTTACAGGAATTTCCATGTTGTCTATGTTTTTCTTCAATGCCAAAGAATCATCAGCTATTTTTTATGCATTATCTGGTCTCACACAGTTTTTTTTCTCTGGATTTAATACCGCAATCTATGCAATTATTCCAGACTGTGTGGAATATGGGGAGTGGAAAACCGGACTTAGAAATGACGGTTTTCAGTATGCATTTATTTCACTTGGAAATAAAATCGGAATGGCAGTTGGAACAGCACTTTTAGCAGGATTACTTGGAAAATATGGTTACATTGCAAATCAGACACAAAATGCAACTGTACTTTCAATTATGAAACATGCATTTACGACGATTCCAGGTGCACTTTGGATTGTGACTGCGGTTGTATTATTTTTCTACCGGTTAAATAAAAAACGTTATAACGAGATTGTGGAGGAACTGAAAAATGGAAGAAAAAGTTAACATCGTGGCATTGGAAGAATTGCTGATTGATTTTACGGAAGCAGGACACAGCAGGATGGGAGGAAATTAAAATACCGATACCAATAGAAATTTTAAAATCGGATACAATCTGAATGGCGTTTGCTTTTCTTCCGCCGGTGGATGCAAAAAGCCGTTTTTTTCTATCAGACCTTCCTGCTCCAGAAGGTTGAGGTTCTGGCTGACTGTGGATAAACCCATCTGCAGTTCCTGAACGATCTGCTGCTTGGAGGTCTTTTTCTTTCTGTAAATATATTGGTAAACCTTTGATTTATTTATTTT
>ENA-OQDE01000928-OQDE01000928.1-human-gut-metagenome-genome-assembly--contig:-NODE-928-length-13807-cov-1.870322_pt1 | contig 13807 bp, 22 predicted proteins | sample MGYA00242768_ERZ504595 | MGnify/ENA primary metagenome ERZ504595 (study PRJEB26092, sample SAMD00036307) | human gut metagenome | host: Homo sapiens | study: EMG produced TPA metagenomics assembly of...
TAAAAAGGTAAACTTTGAGCCAGACAGCGCCTTCCGCGGCGAGAAAAAACCGAAGCCGAAAGCGGCGAAGAAAGACGCGAGAAAAGCGAAAAAGCCATCGGCGAAAACGCAGAAAATAGCCGCAGCGACCAAAGCGAAGCGTGCGGCGAAGAAAAAAGTGGCAGAGTGATCATTACCCTCTTCAAACAGAAGAGGGTGAATTATCCGTAGGCCGGGCAAGCGTGGCGCTCCCGGCAAAACGTAAACAACGAGTACATTAATGAGCGAAATGATTTACGGCATCCACGCAGTGCAGGCCCTGCTGGAGCGCGCCCCTGAACGTTTTCAGGAAGTCTTTATTTTAAAAGGCCGTGAAGATAAACGTCTGTTGCCGCTGATTCACGCCCTTGAGTCCCAGGCGTGGTTATCCAGCTGGCAAACCGCCAATATCTCGACGAGAAAAGCGACGGTGCCGTGCATCAGGCATTATCGCCCGTGTGAAGCCAGGACGTCAGTATCAGGAAAACGATCTGCCGGATCTGATCGCTTCGCTCGATCAACCGTTCCTGCTGATCCTCGACGGTGTAACCGATCCGCACAACCTCGGCGCGTGCCTGCGCAGCGCGGACGCCGCTGGCGTTCATGCGGTGATTGTGCCGAAAGATCGCTCCGCACAGCTCAACGCCACGGCGAAAAAAGTGCCTGCGGCGCGGCAGAAAGCGTTCCGCTGATTCGGGTGACTAACCTGGCGCGCACCATGCGTATGTTGCAGGAAGAGAATATCTGGATCGTCGGTACGGCAGGTGAGGCGGATCATACACTTTATCAGAGCAAAATGACCGGACGGCTGGCACTGGTGATGGGCGCGGAAGGTGAAGGTATGCGTCGCCTGACCCGTGAACATTGCGATGAGTTGATCAGCATCCCAATGGCAGGAAGTGTTTCTTCGCTGAACGTTTCTGTGGCGACAGGCATTTGCTTATTTGAAGCGGTGCGTCAGCGCAGCTAGTTCATCGCTATCCATTCAATGGATATTTTGTTAGCCCGATAATTTTTACGTATCGGGCTTCGAATGGAAAATACCCTTAATGGTGGGAATCAATACCGATATTGATATCCTGTAAGGTGTTGAGTTCCTGTTCAATACGCGAACGTGCATTCAGCAGGATACGCGTGACATCGGCAATTTTTTCTTTTGTCGCACGAAATACGGGTATTGAAATGCTGATGGCGGCAAGCGTTTTATTTCGCTGTTTTAAGGCAACAGCATAACATACCGTCTCCTCATTGATTTCCCTGTTATCAAATGCATAGCCATTTACTCTGGCATCCTCAAGTTGTTGGCGCAATTGTTCCAGGGTCGTAACGCTATACGATGTCATGGGAACAAAACCGTCAGGGTAGAGTTGCCGAATTTGTTGATCACTGTATTCACAGATAATGGCTTTTCCCAGCGCAGAATAGATAGCAGGCAGACGAGTCCCAATATGTGAAACCAGTTGTACGGTTTGTGCCGCCTGCACCTTATTGATATATAAAACATCTGCACCGTCCAGGATCCCCATCTGACAAACTTCATTGCACTCTTTGACAATGTTGTTCATCTCTTTGTAAACCATTTTTAACCAGTACGATCTGTCGAGGAAAGCACGGGACAGAATCGAGCAGGAGATCCCCAGATTATAAAGCTGGGTATTAGCGTCATAACTGATGTACCGCTGTTCAACCAGCGTTTTGAGGATGGGAAAAATCGTTCCTTTCAGGATGCCTGTTTTTTCCGAAAGGTGAGTTAATGAAACACCCTGATTCTCCGCTGCCAGTGCTTCCAGTATCTCTAACACCCGGATGGTAGGCTTATGTTCCATAATGACTATTTCCCTTACCATGAGTAATGCACCATTCTAGGGAGAATTATAATTCAAGTAAATTAACCCCCTCGCGTTCCTTGACTGCTGTTGACCCCATTCAGTCCTTTTTTAGCGTGATACTGGTCATAAAACGGATAAAAAAAGAACTGTGATTGTTTTTTATGCAGGCCTCCGGCATAATTACTCCAAATCTATCAATAACTTATGTGTATCACTTCTGTAATTAGCTAAATTTGACTCATTTCTGAGGTTGGGTATACTCATTTTAGTTTGTATTTAAAAACGTTGTTTGTATATATGAACAATAAAACTATGATGAGGTAGGCATGAAAAGTCGTTACATAACCCCCGTTGTCACCATATTTGATGAACAAGGGCGAATCGATCCTGAGCAAAACACTCAGGTTTATGATTTTATTAAAAATCACGTGTCCGGGTTTGTTGTGATGGGCAGTACTGGTGAGTTTTTTCGCTTAATATGGAACGCCCGCCAAATGATTAAAACCTGTAGTGAGTTTTCCCGAGGCGATATGAAGGTTTATGCCGGAGCCAGTCGCATGGACGTCAATGAATCAATATCACTGGCCAATTACGCCTGGGAGCAAGGATTGGATGGTGTGATGATCATCAGTCTTATTATTTCCCTCTGGATGATGAAGCTATTTTTGATTTCTACAGTACGATTGCAAGCCAAACCCCGGCTCATATTTTTATTTATAACTTCCCGGAGAGAACCGGGTACAGCGTATCACCAGAGATTTGTTTACGACTGGCAGATAAATATCCCAATATTATTGGTATGAAAGATACCGTCCCTGATGCTTTCCATACTGCGCAGGTTATCAATACCGTAAAGAAAAATATCCTCATTTTGAAGTGTATGCAGGATATGACAATAATTTTGCCCACAACATACTATCTGGTGGAGATGGCTGTATTGGTGGTTTATCCAATATTGTCCTGAATTTTTTGCCTCCTGGATGCAAGCATTCATGAATGACGATTTACTTGCAGTCGCGCAGCATCAGCAGATAGTCGATCAACTAATGGCCGTTTACAGCGTGAATTCTCCTTTTATTCCCACTTTCAAAAAAGCCCTTCAGTTAAAGGGGGTTATTCAATCAGAACGGTGTTCTTCACCATTTAATATACTTGATGATATTCAATCCCGGAGATTGCAGGAAATTTTATCTGTCACCGATTATTATAAATAATATAAAACCTATAAATAGAATATCTTACCAACAGAACTAAGGATTTATTTATGGCTAATATAACCCAATACGATAATCCGCTGTTGAATTCCGCAATTCAAAAATCGTGGAAACGTTTAGTACCCTTAATGTTCATAATGTATTTTGTTGCCTTTATTGATCGGGTAAATGTTGGCTTTGCCAAAGATGCAATGAAACTGGATATTGGATATCAGAGTCGGCATTCGCTCTCGGTGCAGGAATATTTTTCGCTGCCTATGCACTTTTCGGCATTCCAGCTAACCTGATCCTCAATAAAATCGGCGCACAAAAGTGGTTAAGTATTACAACTGCAATTTGGGGCCTTCTCTCGGCAATGACGGGATTTGTCACCAGTGAAACGCAATTTATTATTTTGCGCTTTCTGTTAGGGCTGGGCGAGGCGGGGTTCTATCCCGGAATTTTACTGCTCGCATCCATTTATTTTCCTAACAAGGTTCGCGGATCGGTCGTGGGAATATTTGTGTTGGGAGTGCCGCTGGCGTTAACGCTCGGTTCGCCAATATCGGGAGCTTTACTTGAACTACATGGCTGGATGGGACGTCCAGGATGGTTCTGGATGTTTGTCATTGAGGGATTGCCGGCATTAGTGCTTGGTATCTTTGCCTGGTTCTACCTTGATGATAATCCGACGAAAGCGCGATTTCTTACCCAGGAAGAAAAAGACGCTTTGAATAAGCAACTGGAATCTGAACGACAGAAAACAGAAACCAGTTCAGTGATTTCAGCAGTGAAAAATGCCAAAGTTTGGCATCTGGCATTAATCTACGGCACCATCCAGATATCAGTATATGGTTTAATGTTTTTCCTTCCGTCACAGGTTGCATCGCTGATGGGAGAAAGCCTTGGCTTTAAGCAGTCATTAGTCGCGGCAATACCATGGGCGTGCTCTGCTTTTGGCGTCTATTACATTCCGCGAATTGCTGACCGCAATCCTTCCCGCGTGTGGCCATTTCGGTTATGTGTATGTTGCTGCTGCTGTCGGCCTTGCCCTTTCCGCATTTGCGGGGCCTGTTGTGGCGATTGGTGCACTTTGTTTAAGTGCGGTTGGTTTCCTCTCAGTACAGCCAATATTCTGGACTTTCCCTCCACAACTTCTTACTGGTCCGGCACTGGCTGCGGGGATCGGTTTTTGCACCACGATGGGCGCTTTCTGCTCGTTCCTTGCTCCTCTTATCCGTGTTGAGGTTGATCGGGCAATGGATAGCAGCATCGCCGGATTGATGGCGTTGTCTGTAATTACTATCGGCTGTGCATTATTGATTGGATTGCTGCAAAAGAGCCAACAGGCAGCAAAAGCATACAGTTAATAAGATTGAACATCTGACTGGAATAATATGATTATGCAAAAAATATTACGTATCGACAGTAACGATAATCTCATTGTCGCGTTGAAAGACCTGCACGCTGGAGAATCGTACTCGTGGGATGACGACAACATAACGTTAGTAACTGATGTTAAGGCTAAACATAAGTTTGCGACGCAAGATATTCCTCTGGATGGCATTGTTTCGATGTACGGTACGCCAGTTGGCAAGGCCACGCGTCCCATCGTTAAGGGAGAAGCGATTACCGTTGATAATATTCGCCACTATGCAGCTCCTGTCACACTGGAGGATGTTGAACCCTACCACTGGCAGGCACCGGATGTCTCTGAATGGAGCACCCGCACTTTTAAAGGTTATGTCCGTGATGATGGCAGAGTGGGTACTGCCAGTTACTGGTTAGTCTTTCCATTGGTATTTTGCGAGAACCGTAATGTCAGTAAGTTAACCAATGCTTTGAATGATGCTTTGGGTTATACCAATAACTCACTGAAAAAGTTTGCTCTTAATCTGACGTCCGGTAGCGATGAACTGATCGAAACCGCGAGAATGTTCCCGCATATTGAAGGTGTTCGCTGTATTACGGTCACCAGTGGTTGTGGTGGTGCAACTTCAGACTGTGAAACTATGTGCGATGTATTAGCTGCTTATGCTGACCATCCGAATGTAATCGGTATGACGGTATTCAGTTTAGGATGTGAAAAAGCGCAGCAGAAAATGTTTAAGGATGCGCTGGCGAGACGTAATCCTGAATTTGATAAACCTGCGCTCTACTTTCTCCAACAGGAGTGGGACAGCGAAGAGCGGATGATGCAGACCGCTTTACAGCAGACTTCGAGGCAATGAAAGCGGTGAAGCCGACAGAAAGAGTAGAGGTCCCTCTTTCCTGTCTCAAAGTGGGGATGAAGTGTGGTGGTTCCGATGGTTTTTCTGGTATCTCCGGCAACCCTGCAATGGGGCTGGTTTCTGACTGGTTGACAACGCTTGGTGGCGCTTCCGGGTTAGCAGAATTTCCAGAATTATGTGGGGCAGAAGGTGATATGGTTAAGCGTTGTATTAATCTTGAGGATAAAAAAAGTTCCTCAATCTAATGCAAGGCTACGAAAAGACAGCGAACTTTTCGATACCACCATTGCGGATAACCCAAGTTTTGGCAACATTGCGGATGGGTTGATTACTGACGCAATAAAATCTACCGGAGCAGCGAAAAAAGGCGGGCGAGCGCCAATTGTGAGTGTATGCGATTACGCTGAACCGATGCCCGATAGTGGATTATCGTTGGTGTGTACTCCGGGCAATGACGTGGACGCGGTAACCGGATTGGTAGCAGCAGGATGTAATGTGGTTATCTTCTCGACGGGTCTTGGTACGCCCACCGGTAACCCGATTGTTCCGGTGTTAAAAATATCCACCAACAGCACGATTGCCAGACGATTGTCTGACATGATTGATTTCGACTGTGGCCCAGTGATTGACGGCACTCCGCTGGAAGATGTGAGTAGAGAATTATTTGAAAAAGTTATTGAAACTGCCAGTAAGGACTACGTCGTGAAGGCAGACAAACTTGAACAGTTTGACTTTATGTTGTGGAAGCGGTCGTTAGACTTGTAGTGACTAATCATTAGCGTCAGCGTATGTAGACTGGCGCATTTTTTATCGTATGCATAGCGTTAAATTTTTGGTTCTTCTAAATAGCCATCCAGATTTGGATGGTTTTTTTTGTCTATAGCTGGTAAGATAATTACGTACTGCAAATATTCATTTTATTAATATTTAAACTTAATTTATATGGAATAATATATGACATGGAATCCGTTGGCGCTGGCGACGGCGCTGCAAACTGTACCTGAACAAAATATTGATGTAACAAATGGCGAGAACGCATTAATTATTAAAATGAATGATTATGGCGATTTGCAAATCAATATTCTATTTACTTCCCGCCAAATGATTATCGAAACCTTTATTTGTCCGGTAAGTAGTATCAGCAATCCAGATGAATTTAATACCTTCTTATTAAGAAATCAGAAGATGATGCCGTTGTCATCGGTAGGGATCTCCAGCGTGCAACATGAAGAGTATTACATTGTTTTCGGGGCGTTATCGCTTAAATCTTCTCTTGAAGATATCCTGCTTGAGATAACCTCGCTGGTAGATAACGCATTGGATCTGGCTGAAATTACAGAAGAATATTCACACTAATTACAAGGACGGGTATTTATGGGAATTTTAAAAAGTTTATTTACGCTGGGGAAATCGTTTATATCTCAGGCGGAAGAATCCATTGAAGAAACCCAGGGCGTGCGCATGCTGGAACAGCATATTCGTGACGCTAAAGCTGAACTCGATAAAGCCGGAAAATCTCGCGTTGATCTGCTGGCGCGGGTGAAATTAAGTCACGATAAGCTGAAAGATTTACGTGAGCGCAAAGCCAGTCTGGAAGCTCGTGCGCTGGAAGCGTTAAGCAAGAACGTTAATCCGTCGTTGATTAACGAAGTTGCTGAAGAAATCGCGCGCCTTGAGAATCTCATTACCGCTGAAGAGCAAGTGTTGTCGAATCTGGAAGTCTCTCGTGATGGCGTGGAAAAAGCAGTTACAGCGACAGCGCAGCGTATCGCTCAGTTTGAGCAGCAAATGGAAGTCGTTAAAGCCACTGAAGCCATGCAGCGTGCACAACAGGCTGTAACGACTTCTACCGTTGGCGCATCTTCCAGCGTTTCGACAGCGGCAGAATCCTTAAAACGCCTGCAAACGCGTCAGGCCGAACGTCAGGCCCGCCTGGATGCTGCTGCACAGTTGGAAAAAGTCGCAGACGGTCGCGATCTTGATGAAAAGCTGGCGGAAGCGGAATTGGCGGTAGCAATAAAAGTAGCGCCCAGGATGTATTAGCAAGACTGCAACGCCAACAGGGCGAGTAATTTTTTGCCAGCTCACTGCAAGGCTGGCAACTATTTTAAGGATAAAATATGTCTGGTTTTTCCAGCGTCTGTTTGGCAAGGATAATAAGCCTGCTATCGCTCGCGGTCCGCTGGGACTTCATCTCAATAGTGGCTTTACGCTCGACACGTTAGCGTTTCGTTTGCTGGAAGATGAATTGCTGATTGCGCTGCCGGGTGAGGAATTTACGGTAGCCGCTGTCAGTCACATCGATCTGGGCGGCGGTAGCCAGATTTTCCGCTACTACACTTCAGGCGATGAGTTTCTGCAAATCAATACCACCGGCGGCGAAAATATTGATGGCATTGATGATATCAAGCTCTTTGTCTATGAAGAGAGCTACGGTATCAGTAAAGAGAGTCACTGGCGCGAGACGATCAATGCCAAAGCGATGGGGGCAATGACCTTAAACTGGCAGGAAAAACGCTGGCAGCGATTTTTTAACAGCGAAGAACCAGGAAATATCGAACCCGTCTACATGCTGGAAAAAGTAGAAAATCAAAACCATGCCAAATGGGAAGTACATAATTTTACCATGGGCTACCAACGGCAAGTAACCGAAGATACTTACGAATATTTGCTGCTAAATGGTGAGGAATCTTTTAACGATCTCGGCGAGCAGAGTGGTTATTTTCGCGCGCGTTGGGTGTCGATATCCCGCTGACATCACTTCATATTATTGGTTAATTACAAGGACGTTTACAATGCATATACTGGATTCACTTCTTGCCTTTAGTGCCTATTTTTTTATTGGCGTGGCTATGGTGATTATTTTTCTGTTTATCTATTCTAAAATTACACCGCACAACGAATGGCAGTTAATCAAAAACAATAATACCGCGGCGTCACTGGCGTTCAGCGGTACATTGTTGGGTTACGTGATCCCGTTATCCAGTGCGGCAATCAATGCGGTGAGTATTCCAGACTATTTCGCCTGGGGCGGGATCGCACTGGTGATTCAGTTACTCGTTTTTGCTGGTGTCAGACTTTATATGCCCTCATTAAGCGAAAAATTATTAATCACAATACCGCAGCAGGAATGTTTATGGGAACCGCCGCGCTGGCTGGCGGTATTTTTAACGCAGCTTGTATGACATGGTAATGGACGATCATGGCCAGAAAACGCAAATCCAGAAATAACAAAAATATCGGACATGGGGCAATCAGTCGCATTGGAAGACCGCATAATCCTTTTGAGCCGCGCCGCAATCGCTACGCACAAAAATACTTAACGTTGGCGCTAATGGGCGGTGCCGCTTTTTTAATAGTCAAAGGATGGAGTGAAAGTAGCGATGTCGATAACGACGGCGACGGAACGTTTTACTCGACAGTGCAGGATTGTATTGATGACGGTAATAATGCAGATATTTGCGCGCGTGGCTGGAACAATGCCAAAGCGGCATTTTATGCCGATGTTCCGAAGAATATGACTCAACAGAATTGTCAGTCTAAGTATGAAAATTGTTACTACGACAACGTTGAACAGAGTTGGATCCCGGTTGTTTCTGGATTTTTGTTAAGCCGGGTTATTCGTAAAGATCGCGACGAGCAGTTTGTTTATAACAGCGGCGGTTCCTCTTTTGCTTCGCGCCCCGTCTGGCGCAACACTTCCGGTGATTACTCCTGGCGCTCCGGTTCTGGCAAAAAAGAGTCCTATTCTTCGGGCGGCTTTACCACCAGAAAAGCGTCAACCGTTTCTCGCGGCGGCTATGGTCGTTCTTCCAGCGCCCGTGGGCATTGGGGAGGCTAATCATGCTAAGACACAACGTTCCTGTGCGGCGGGATCTGGACCAGATCGCCGCTGACAACGGTTTCGACTTTCATATCATCGACAATGAAATCTATTGGGACGAGAGTCGGGCTTACCGTTTTACTCTGCGCCAGATTGAAGAGCAGATCGAAAAACCGACTGCGGAACTGCATCAGATGTGCCTTGAGGTGGTGGATCGCGCGGTTAAAGACGAAGAGATCCTGACGCAACTGGCGATCCCGCCGTTGTACTGGGATGTGATCGCCGAAAGCTGGCGCGCACGCGATCCTTCGCTGTATGGCCGGATGGATTTTGCCTGGTGTGGCAATGCGCCGGTGAAGCTGCTGGAGTACAACGCCGATACGCCAACCTCGTTGTATGAATCGGCTTATTTCCAGTGGCTGTGGCTGGAAGATGCCCGGCGCAGCGGCATTATTCCGCGTGATGCCGATCAGTACAATGCCATTCAGGAACGCCTGATTTCGCGCTTTAGTGAGCTTTACAGTCGGGAACCGTTTTATTTTTGCTGCTGTCAGGACACCGATGAAGACAGGACTACCGTGCTGTATTTGCAGGACTGCGCCCAGCAGGCTGGGCAGGAGTCGCGGTTTATCTACATTGAAGATCTCGGTTTGGGCGTCGGCGGTGTGCTGACCGATCTTGATGATAATGTCATCCAGCGTGCATTTAAGCTGTATCCGCTGGAGTGGATGATGCGTGACGATAACGGTCCGCTGCTGCGCAAGCGCCGCGAGCAATGGGTGGAGCCGTTATGGAAAAGTATCTTGAGCAACAAAGGGTTAATGCCGCTGCTTTGGCGCTTCTTTCCTGGTCATCCTAACCTTCTTGCATCCTGGTTTGAGGGCGAAAAACCGCAGATTGCCGCTGGCGAAAGCTATGTGCGTAAACCGATCTACTCACGCGAAGGCGGAAACGTCACCATTTTCGACGGTCAGAATAACGTCGTTGACCACGCTGATGGTGATTACGCCGATGAACCGATGATCTACCAGGCGTTTCAACCTCTGCCGCGATTTGGCGATAGCTACACACTCATCGGTAGCTGGATTGTCGATGATGAAGCGTGCGGAATGGGGATCCGTGAAGATAACACGCTGATCACCAAAGACACCTCACGTTTCGTTCCGCATTACATTGCTGGATAAGAATGTTTTAGCAATCTCTTTCTGTCATGAATCCATGGCAGTGACCATACTAAGGGTGACTGCCATTGATGGAGGGAGACACAGTGCACTGGCAAACTCACACCGTTTTTAATCAACCTATACCATTAAATAACAGCAACTTATACCTGTCTGATGGCGCGCTCTGCGAAGCGGTAACGCGTGAAGGTGCTGGCTGGGATAGCGATTTTCTAGCCAGTATTGGTCAGCAGTTAGGAACGGCTGAATCCCTTGAACTGGGGCGTCTGGCGAATGTGAATCCGCCTGAATTATTGCGCTACGATGCGCAGGACGCCGTCTGGACGATGTGCGTTTTCACCCCGCCTGGCACCTGCTGATGCAGGCGCTATGTACCAATCGGTACATAATCTGGCCTGGAAGAAGACGCTCGCTCCGGCGCATTTGTGGCGCGCGCGGCGCGTTTTATGTTGCACGCACAGGTTGAGGCAGGGTCGTTATGTCCGATAACCATGACCTTTGCCGCCACGCCATTGCTGTTACAGATGTTACCCGCGCCGTTTCAGGACTGGACCACGCCGCTGTTGAGCGATCGCTACGATTCTCACTTATTGCCAGGTGGGCAAAAACGCGGTTTGTTGATTGGCATGGGAATGACGGAAAAGCAGGGGGGTTCCGATGTCATGAGCAACACCACCCGCGCAGAGCGCCTGGAAGATGGCTCTTATCGCTGGTGGGGCATAAATGGTTTTTCTCGGTGCCGCAAAGCGATGCGCATCTGGTGCTGGCGCAGATACGGGCGGTTTGTCCTGCTTTTTTGTGCCGCGCTTTTTGCCTGACGGGCAACGCAACGCGATTCGCCTCGAGCGGCTGAAAGATAAGCTGGGTAATCGCTCTAACGCCAGCTGCGAAGTGGAGTTTCAGGATGCCATTGGCTGGTTGTTGGGGCAGGAAGGGGAAGGAATTCGTCTGATCCTGAAAATGGGTGGGATGACGCGTTTTGATTGCGCCTGGGTAGCCATGCCATGATGCGCCGTGCATTTTCGCTGGCGATTTATCATGCCCATCAACGCCATGTTTTTGGTAATCCATTGATCCAACAGCCCCTTATGCGTCATGTCTTAAGTCGCATGGCACTTCAGCTTGAAGGTCAAACGGCGTTGCTGTTTCGTCTTGCGCGAGCGTGGGACCGGCGTGCCGATGCCAAAGAAGCCCTGTGGGCGCGTTTATTTACGCCTGCGGCGAAATTTGTGATCTGCAAACGAGGTATGCCGTTTGTGGCCGAAGCGATGGAGGTGCTGGGCGGCATTGGTTATTGCGAGGAGAGCGAGCTGCCGCGGCTTTACCGGGAGATGCCGGTAAACAGTATTTGGGAAGGTTCCGGTAATATTATGTGCCTGGATGTGCTGCGCGTGCTCAATAAGCAAGCGGGTGTATACGACTTATTGTCGGAAGCATTTGTGGAAGTGAAAGGGCAGGATGCTATTTTGATCGCGCGGTTCGTCGTTTACAGCAGCAGCTGCGTAAGCCAGCTGAAGAACTGGGGCGAGAGATTACTCATCAGCTATTCCTGCTGGGCTGCGGTGCGCAAATGTTGAAATATGCCTCTCCGCCAATGGCGCAGGCGTGGTGTCAGGTGATGTTAGATACGCGCGGCGGCGTACGGTTGTCAGAGCAGATCCAGAATGATTTATTGCTGCGGGCGACGGGGGAGTGTGTTTGTAAGCGTATACGACTGATGCGAGGCTGGTTTCGATTAACTCAATGAAATATGTGAAAATTGCAGGCCGGACAAGGCGCTCGCGCCGCATCCGGCATTGTTCATTTGCTGTAGATGACACTCACGCATACAGGATCGCCTGTACACGCCAGTTATCAGGCTGCTGGTCTTCGTACATGGTAATAATGCGGTACCATGACGCACCTTGTTCATCGGCCTTTAACGCCACGATACGTTCCACGTCCTGCGGATCCCCTGAAATATTGCTAACTGAGATCTGACCTATTTCATTCAGGCCCGTCACGCAGTCAGCACTGGCGAATTCTGCAGACTGTGCCGTGGCGCTCGCAGGATAAGTCACTAATTGCAGCGAGGGTGAGGCAAGTAATTGTTTCATCGTCAGCTCCATTTTTCGTTTCCCCACATGTTGCAGGCATTCCATCGCGGTAATAAACGCCCAGGCTTCCAGCCGGTAATTTATTGTGCACAGGTAAACGCATAGGGACGCAAAGCAATGTAAAGCTGACTATGTAAGTTGTCTGATTTATTTACGGTACAAAATGGCTTGTGAATACCACTGTCCTGTCACGATGGTTTCGTCCACCATGACGACAACGTAATAATCAGCTTTTGCAGCGACAGCTTTCGCTCTGATTTCTGCTAATGCGTCATCCGGAGAACCCCGAACCATCGTGCTTACGCTACCTATTCGCTGTAACCCTTGCGTCTGGTCGCGGCGAATCTCTTGCGGATGGTCCGTTACTGGCGGTGCTGGCTGTGGCGTACCTTGCAGTGCGCTACAGGCACTTAACATCAACACCAATAATAAACTGGCAAACCGGTAAATAACGCTATTACGTTTCCTGCTAACCATAGTGTAGTGCCTTATTAATTTAACTTTGGGGGAATGTTCCCGAATTGTTACCTGGTACGCGATTTTCGAATGAAACGTGATGAAAGCGTAACCCACATCTCAACATTATGAACTAATACCGCCAGCAGAAACTTGTGCTAAGGATTTCTTCATGTCATACCAGACAAAAAGGAGAGACAGATGATTGAAATAGAATCACGCGTACTGGCAGATATTCCCGTTCTTCATGCTTATCCTGTCGGGCAAAAAGATACCCCATTACCGTGCGTGATTTTTTATCACGGCTTTACTTCGTCCAGTCTGGTGTATAGCTATTTTGCCGTTGCGCTGGCGCAGGCTGGTTTGCGGGTGATCATGCCGGATGCGCCGATCACGGTAGCCGTTTTAGGGGCGACGCAGCGCGGCGGTTAAATCAATCTGGCAAATCTTGCTACAAAGTATGCAGGAATTCACTACTTTACGTGCGGCAATAGCCGAAGAAAACTGGCTGCTTGATGACCGTCTGGCAGTCGGTGGCGCGTCGATGGGCGCGATGACGGCATTGGGAATTACCGCTCGCCACCCCACGGTGAGATGTACCGCCAGCATGATGGGATCGGGCTATTTTACATCGCTCGCCCGTTCACTGTTTCCACCGCTGATACCTGAAACGGCAGCACAGCAGAATGAATTCAATAACATTGTCGCGCCGCTGGCAGAGTGGGAAGCGACAAACCACCTGGAACAACTTGGCGACCGACCTCTACTGCTGTGGCATGGCCTCGACGATGACGTTGTGCCTGCCGACGAATCACTACGTTTGCAGCAGGCCTTAAGCGAGACGGAACGGGATAAACTGCTAACCTGTTCATGGCAGCCAGGCGTGCGTCACCGCATTACGCCTGAGGCGTTAGATGCTGCCGTGACATTTTCCGGCAGCATCTTTAAACACGCAGAATGCTGACCCTTGCGCTTCCAGT
>ENA-OQDE01000929-OQDE01000929.1-human-gut-metagenome-genome-assembly--contig:-NODE-929-length-13788-cov-1.773662_pt1 | contig 13788 bp, 21 predicted proteins | sample MGYA00242768_ERZ504595 | MGnify/ENA primary metagenome ERZ504595 (study PRJEB26092, sample SAMD00036307) | human gut metagenome | host: Homo sapiens | study: EMG produced TPA metagenomics assembly of...
AGGAAGCACAGCAATATCTGGAAAGGCAATTGCCTGTCTGAAACGTCATGGGGTATTATTGGGGACTGGAAAGAGCTGAAATTTATATGGCAATGCTTTTAAAACGTCAGGATTGTCTTGAAGAAGCACAAGCTATTATAAGGAAAGCAAGCAGATATCAGAGAAAATAAAGAACCCAATAACAATGGAGCTAATTCAAGAATTTGAAGAGAATATGTAGATAAATACAAGAAGTTTTAAAAACGTCTAAAAAGAGATTATGCAAAATGACATTTATTGACGCTTTTTTGACACCTATAATGTATAATTTCACATATAATATAAAGAGGAAAAGAGGGTGCGATATGAGTAATATTATAATTACTGGTAAAGACTTAACACTGGAACAAATTGCTGCAATCTGTAGAGGACATGCAAAAATTGAACTTGCAGAAGAAGCAAAGCAGAACATCATCGAATCCAGAAAGGTAGTAGATGACTTAGTTGCGGAAGAAAAGGTTGTATACGGAATTACTACTGGATTTGGTAAATTTAGTGACGTGGTGATTTCTCAGGATCAGTGTAAAGCACTTCAGAAAAATCTGATTATCACTCATGCGGTAGGTGCAGGAAATCCTTTCTCAGAAGATATTGCAAGAGGAACTATGCTTCTGAGAATTAATAACCTTGTAAAGGATTTTCCGGTATCAGATTAGAAACAGTACAGACAATGGTGGATATGCTGAACAAAGGTGTTACAGCGTTTATTCCGGAAAAAGGTTCTCTGGGAGCTTCCGGTGACCTTGCTCCATTATCTCACATGGTTCTGCCTATGTTAGGTCTTGGTATGGCTTATTATGAAGGTGAACTCCTTCCAGGTGCAGAAGCTATGAAACGTGCAGGTATTCCTACTATTGAATTATCTGCAAAAGAAGGTCTTGCATTAAACAATGGTACACAGGCTATGACATCAGCAGGTTCTCTTGCATTATATGATGCATTGAACTTATTGAAAGTAGCTGATATTGCTGATGCTCTCTGCTTTGAAGCACAGAATGGTGTTGTAGATGCATTAGACCACAGAGTACATGATGTACGTCCACATTCCGGACAGTTAGCAACAGCCAGAAACCTGTTAAAACTGTTAGAAGGAAGTAAAAATACTACACGTCAGGGTGAAATTCGTGTACAGGATGCTTATTCCTTAAGATGTTCACCTCAGATTCATGGCGCAAGTAAAGATGCTATCAACTACGTATTAGATAAAGTTAATATTGAAATCAATTCTGTTACAGATAATCCGATTATCTTTAAGGAAGACCGTGCAGGTATTTCAGGCGGTAACTTCCACGGTCAGCCAATGGCATTAAGCTTTGACTTCCTTGGAATCGGTGTAGCTGAACTGGCAAACGTTTCTGAAAGACGTATTGAACGTCTGGTAAATCCGGCATACAGCGATTTACCTGCATTCTTAACACCTCATGGTGGTGTTTGCTCAGGATTTATGATCGTACAGTATTCAGCAGCAGCATTAGTATCTGAAAACAAAGTATTGGCACATCCTGCTTCTGTTGACAGTATTCCTTCATCAGCAGGTCAGGAAGACCACGTATCTATGGGTACAATTGCAGCTAGAAAAGCTGGAGAGATTGCTAAGAACGTAAGACGTGTTCTTGCAATGGAATTGATGGTTGCATGCCAGGGTATTGATATGAGAGGCAATAAAGGTCTTGGTAAAGGTACACAGGCTGCTTACGATTTAGTTCGTAAACAGGGTTGCTACTTTAGACGATGACCGTGAATTGTACGGAGATATCAACTACTGTGAAGAAATCATTGAAAATGGTTCTTTAATCAAAGCAGTAGAAGAAGCGATTGGCACAGCAATCGAAACAAGATAATATAAAATTTTAGAGAGGGTGCGTTACGGCTGTGTTTGGAGAGGGACCCCTTTGCCAGTCGTAACTATCAAAAAAGAGGGAGGTTTATTTTATGGAAAATTTGCTTAATCCTGTAGTAATCGCGGTTGTACTTTTATGTGTACTCTGCTTACTGAAAATTAACGTACTTTTATCCATGCTGGTATCATTGTTTGTAGCAGGTCTTGTTGGCGGTATGGGTGTTGCAGCTATTAAAGACTCTTTACTTGCCGGTCTTGGCGGAAACGGTGAAACAGCTCTTGCTTATGTTTTGTTAGGAACATTAGCAGCTTGTATGGCAACAACAGGTATCACAGAAATTTTATCAAAGAAAATTGCAAAAGTTGTAGGCGGTAATAAGTGGATTTTACTTTTAACATTACTTATTATTGCATGTTTATCACAGAACTTAATTCCAATTCATATTGCGTATATTCCAATTCTGGTTCCACCATTACTGGTACTTATGAACAAGATGAAATTGGATAGACGTGGTGTTGCATGTACCATCGCTTTTGGTCATAAAGCACCATACATTGCAGTTCCTTTCGGATTTGGTTTAATCTTCATGACAATTATTCGTGATAATATTAACCAGAACGTAAAAGAAGACTGGGATTGGAATGTAACAGTTGGTGATATTACAGCTGTAAACTGGATTCTTGCAGTTGCTATGTTAATTGGTCTTGCAATTGCTGTATTCATTACATACAGAAAACCTCGTGAATACAAAGATATTCAGTTAGAAGGCGTAAAAGAAACTGGAGATTTAACTCTGAAATACGAACACTGGGTAGTATTAGCAGCATTGGTAGTTGTAGTAGTTGCTCAGTTTGTTTGGGGATCTCTCCCGGTAGCTGCTTTGGCAGGTCTGTTAGTAATCTTTGTTTTCGGCGCTATTAAACCAAAAGACATTGATGCACAGTTCCAGGAAGGTATTAAACTCATGGGCTTCATCGCATTTGTTATGTTAGTAGCAGGTGGATTTGCTCAGGTATTAAAAGATACAGGTGCTGTAGAAGAATTAGTTAATAGCTCTGTAAACTTAATGAAAGGCAACACATGGTTGCTGCTACAGTAATCACATTAATTGGTCTTCTGGTTACTATGGGTATTGGTACTTCCTTCGGTACAGTTCCTGTACTTGCAGTATTATACGTTCCATTATGTCATCAGGTTGGATTTTCACCGGCAGCTACAATCGTTCTGATGTCTGCAGCAGCAGCTCTCGGCGATGCTGGTTCACCAGCTTCTGATACAACGCTTGGACCTACATCTGGTCTGAACGCAGATGGTCAGCACGACCACATTTGGGATACTTGTGTACCGACATTCTTACACTTTAATATCCCATTAATGATTGCAGCAATTGTTGCAGCTCAGTTCTTATAAGATTGAGTCATGGATGTTCGAATAATCAGGGCACCCATCATAGTTTATATAAACAATAGATTTGCAATCATCTATTGGATGTCATGCGAAAAGAACCTGTTCCGGCGCTGCGGAGCAGGTTCTTTTTGAACAGAAAATTGTACCTATACAATAAAAAGATACAAAACTATACAAAAATACTCTGGAATATTTGGAAAGAGTGTGTTATAATAAGTGAAGCGAAGACGAAGAGTTATTCGCAGTATAATATGTATAAAATTAATCAAAATATGAAAATTAATAGGAGGAATTGATTATGCAGAAATATGTATGTGAACCATGTGGTTATGTATATGACCCAGAATTAGGAGATCCAGATAACGGCGTGGAACCAGGAACAGCTTTTGAAGATCTTCCAGAAGATTGGGTATGCCCAATTTGTGGATTAGGAAAAGAAGAATTTGTTCCAGAAGAAGCGTAAATTCATACAGATTTAGAGATGAAATAAAAAGCAGGTTCTTTTAGAGCCTGCTTTTTTGTGGTAGAATGGTTTTGCTAAGAAAAAGAGATGAGGAGGACATAAGATATGAAGTTTACAAAAATGCAGGGAATTGGAAATGATTATGTTTATGTAAATTGTTTTCAAGAGAATATAGAAAATCCTTCAGAGGTATCCAGAAGGATTAGTGACAGACATTTTGGGATTGGTTCGGATGGCTTAATTTTAATTAAACCTTCAGAAAAAGCAGATTTTGAAATGGAAATGTATAATGCTGATGGAAGTCAGGGAGCAATGTGTGGAAATGGGATGCGATGTGTGGGAAAATATGTATATGATTATGGTCTTACAGATAAAACGCGTATTTCTGTGGATACAAAGAGTGGTATAAAATATTTGGATTTAACAGTAGAAAATAAAAAAGTTAAGTTGGTTCGTGTAAATATGGGAGCGCCTGTATTGGAGCCAAAATCAATTCCTATGGTTTATGAAGGAGAAAGAGTAATTAGTCAGCCGTTCAACGTAGGACAGGATATTTATGAGATAACAGCAGTTTCTATGGGAAATCCTCATGCTGTGGTCTATATGGAGGATGTGAAAAACTTGCCTTTGGAGGAAATCGGCCCCAAATTTGAAAAACATCCTGCATTTCCGGAAAGTGTAAATACAGAGTTTGTTCGTGTTATTGACAGAAGAACAGTAGAAATGCGTGTCTGGGAGAGAGGAAGCGGTGAAACTCTGGCATGTGGAACAGGAGCTTGTGCTGTGGCAGTAGCATCTGTTTTAAACGGATATACAGAAGATGAGGTAACGGTAAGACTTTGGGAGGAGATTTGAAAATTTTCTGGGACAGAACAGAAAATCTTGTATATATGACAGGGCCGGCAGAGGTTGTGTTTGAAGGTGAAATAGAAATTTAGGAAAAGGATTGAAAAGGGAATGATTTTTACAAAAAGGATGAGTCTTGAGGATAAGAGATTTTATTCCCACGTATTTCGTCTGGTTATGCCTATGGCAGTACAGAATTTGATTAACGTAGGGGTAACTTCTACAGACGTTATTATGCTGGGGAAAGTAGGGGAGACTGCTTTGTCAGGAGTATCGCTGGCAAATCAGATTTACTTTATTTTATCTTTGTTGTATTTTGGGCTGACTTCCGGCGCCTGTGTTCTTACTGCACAGTATTGGGGGAAAAAAGATACGAGAACCATTGAAAAGGTAATGGGAATGTCATTTCGAATTTCCATTTTGGCGGGAATTGTATTTGCAGCAGCAGCATTTTTCTTCCCATATCAGCTCATGCGCATTTTTACAACAGATGAAGCTGTGATAGCAGCAGGTATCAGTTACTTAAAAATTGTGGCATTTTCTTATGTGCTATCTGCATTTACAAATGTGTACTTGAATATTATACGAAGTATTGAACAGGTTGTGATTGCAACTATTGTTTATGGAACTTCTCTTGCAGCAAATATTATTTTAAATGCAATTTTTATTTTTGGACTTTTTGGAGCACCGGCTATGGGAGCAGCAGGAGCAGCACTTGGAACACTTTGCTCTCGTGCTGTTGAAGTGGTTATTGTAGTCTTTTATGCAGTGAAAATTAATCATGTGGTGAAAATACGGTTTAAAGACTGGTTTGTAAAGGATAAAGCACTTGCAAAGGATTTCTTTACCTATGCTTTTCCGGTACTCTTAAATGAGATTGCATGGGGAGCAGGAATGGCAGCGATTTCAGCTATTGTAGGGCATCTGGGAAGTTCTGCAGTAGCCGCTCATTCTGTGGCACAGGTATGCAGACAGCTTTCTATGGTAATAGGTTTTGGTATTTCCAGTGCAACGGCAATTATGATTGGAAAAGCTATCGGAGAGAAAAAAGAAGATTTGGCGAGAGAATACGGAAAGAAATTCGTGAAGATTGCCATTGTATGTGGTATTGGCGGCGGATTGCTCATATTGGCGATTTCCCCATTTGTGCGAAGTATGCTGAACCTGACACCGCTGGCAAAAAGTTATCTTACAGCTATGATGCTTATTATGTCTTATTATGTAGTAGGACAATCTATTAACACTACTTTGATTGTAGGGGTATTTCGTGCCGGGGAGATACACGGTTCGGACTGATTTGGATGTGGCGTTATGTGGCTGTGCTCTATTTTAGGAGCGGCAGTGGGAGCTTTTGTTATTGGAATTCCAATGCCTTGGGTGTATATTCTGCTGTGCAGTGATGAAATTATTAAAATACCGTTTTCCATATATCGGTATAAAACTTATAAATGGTTAAATAATGTGACACGATAAAAATAAGGGGGAAACCTCTTATTTTTGTTTCATAGGAAATTGTGTAACAACGCAATCTTTTTATCAATGCTCTTGACAAAAAAGAAAATTGTGCACTTTGGATAATGTAAAATTAAGTTTGGTTTCCATAATCTCAAAAACTTGTGTTTTTTACGGAAAAGTAAAAAATTTTATCGTTTCCAGGGTGTTAAAAATACGTTAAATAGTGGATTTGAAGAGGAAAGTGGATATAAATGGTAAAGAATTGTGCAATATTTCCCCTTTCTTTCCAGAGAAAAAAATGGTATACTGTGGAATACAAAATGTTGTAAAAACAAAAGCGAAAAAATATTATGAAATACCAGATATAGTGTTACAAAAGTTTATGAGGTGAAAGTGATGATGTATGTAATTAAGAAAGACGGAACCAAAGAGGACTTCAATATTCAAAAAATTGTGTGTGCAGTGAATAAATCTGCATCCAGAATTATGTATAACTTTAAAAAAGATGAAATTGAGTTTCTTTGCGAATATGCCGAGGAAAAAGCGCAGTCTTTAAATAAAGAATGAAATTTCTATTCAGGATATGCACAATATTGTAGAGGGCGCACTGGAAAAGGTAAATCCTGCAGTTGCTAAAAGCTATCGTGATTACCGCAATTACAAACATGATTTTATTCACATGATGGATGAGGTTTATACAAAGAGCCAGTCTATTCGATATATAGGAGATAAGAGTAATGCAAATACAGACAGTGCACTTGTTGCTACAAAAAGAAGTCTTATCTTCAATGAATTGAATAAAGAATTATACCGTAAATTTTTTATGACAAGAAATGAGCTTCAGGCATGTAAAGATGGATATATTTATATTCATGATCAGTCTGCACGTCTCGATACTATGAATTGCTGTCTGTTTGATGTGGCAAATGTGTTAAGAGGCGGATTTGAAATGGGTAATGTATGGTACAATGAGCCAAAGACACTGGATACTGCTTTTGATGTTATGGGAGACATTATTTTAAGTACAGCTGCACAGCAGTATGGTGGTTTTACCGTACCGGAAGTAGATAAAATTCTTGCACCTTATGCGGAAAAGAGTTATCACAAATATTGTGAAGAATTTTTAAAATATGTAGAACCTGACTGGGCGCCGGCAAAAGAGAGAGCACATCAGTATGCTATGGATAAAGTTCGCCGCGATTTTGATCAGGGATGGCAGGGAATTGAATATAAATTAAATACGGTTGGTTCTTCCAGAGGTGATTATCCTTTTGTAACAGTGACATTAGGACTTGGAATGGAACGGTTTGAGAAAATGTGCAGTATTTCTCTTCTGGAAGTACATAAAGACGGGCAGGGAAAGAAGGCCATAAAAAGCCTGTACTGTTTCCTAAAATTGTATTTTTATATGATGAGAATATTCATGGAGAAGGGAAAGAAGGAGAAGATGTCTTTGAAGCGGGACTTGCCTGTTCTGCCAAGACCATGTATCCTGACTGGCTGTCTTTAAGTGGTAAGGGTTATATATCCAGTATGTATAAACGATATAAAAAGGTAATTAGCCTATGGGATGCAGAGCGTTTTAAGTCCCTGGTATGAAAGAGGCGGTATGACACCTGCAGATGATAACGATGCTCCTGTATTTGTAGGAAGATTTAATGTGGGTGCAGTTAGTCTTCATTTGCCTATGATTTTGGCAAAGGCACGTTCAGAGGATAAAGATTTTTATGAAGTTCTTGATTTTTATCTGGAAATGATTCGTAATCTTCATATTCGTACTTACGACTATTTAGGTGAAATGAAAGCATCTACCAATCCGCTTGCTTATTGTGAGGGCGGCTTTTATGGTGGAAATTTAAAGCCTTCTGACAAGATTAAACCATTATTAAAGCCTATGACAGCATCTTTTGGTATTACAGCCTTAAATGAACTTCAGGAATTGTATAATGGAAAGTCTATTCGTGAAGATGGAAATTGCACTGGAAGTACTTCAGTATATCAATAAAAAGTGGAGCAGTATAAAAAGAAGATGGTAATCTGTATGCAATTTATGGAACACCGGCAGAAAGTCTTTGTGGATTGCAGGTAGAGCAGTTTAGAAAAAAAATACGGCATCGTGGAAGGCGTTTCTGACAGACCTTATGTAAGCAACAGTTTTCATTGTCATGTAACGGAAGACATTACACCGATTGAAAAGCAGGACTGTGAAGGAAGATTTTGGGAGCTTTGTAACGGGGGAAAAATACAGTATGTACGTTACCCTATTGGCTATAATGTAGATGCAATTCGTGCACTGGTCAGACGAGCAATGGATTTAGGATATTATGAAGGTGTAAACCTTTCTCTTGCATACTGTGATGATTGTGGACATGAAGAATTAGAAATGGATGTGTGTCCGGTATGCGGTTCCACTAATTTAACAAAGATTGACAGAATGAATGGTTATTTGTCCTATAGCCGTGTGCATGGAGATACTCGGTTAAATATAGCAAAGATGGCTGAAATTGCAGAGCGTAAGTCTATGTAAGGGTTATAAAATAAGATAATTTGTAAGATTTTTACGAAAGAGAAGATATCATGAAATAGCTTTTGGCTAAATTTGATGAATGTCTTTCTTTTTTGTATCTTTTTGGTTATGTTTCTAAAATATTTTTATTCCATTTTAGAAAAAATTGTGATACCATATTTTTTGATTTTATAAAAAATTTTAGGGAAATAGAGGGATAAAAAGTATGGAATCGTATGGATATTTGTTAGACTTGGCACTTATCCTGCTGAGTACAAAAGTATTTGGTCTTATTACAAGAAGGGTAAAGCTGCCGCAGGTAGTAGGTGCTCTTTTAGCAGGTTTGATTTTAGGTCCGGCGTGTATAGGCATACTGCATCAGACAGATTTTATTTATCAGGTTTCTGAAATCGGTGTTATTGTTTTGATGTTTTGTGCCGGTTTAGAGACAGATATTGATGAATTAAAGAAAAGCGGAAAAGCATCTTTTGTTATTGCGTTATTAGGTGTTATTGTTCCATTACTGGGCGGATTTGCAGTGGCAGCATATTTTAACAGACCTGGTATGCTAGAACCCACAGCAGATGTAAGTCTAATTTTACAGAATGTATTTATTGGTGTTATTCTTACTGCTACATCTGTAAGTATTTCTGTTGAAACTTTAAAAGAGATGGGAAAACTGAATACAAAAGCAGGTAATGCGATTTTGGGAGCTGCTATCATTGATGATATACTGGGTATCGTGGCGTTGACAATTATTACCAGTTTAGCAGACTCATCTGTGAATGTTGCTATGGTGTTTATTAAGATTATCGGCTTCTTTATTTTTGTAGGAGTAGGCGGATATCTGCTTCATATTATTTTCCAGAAATGGGTGAAAGGATATGAAAGAGATTTACAGCGTTTTGTTATTTTGTCATTTGTTATTTGTTTATTGTTTTCTTACTGTGCAGAGGAGTTCTTTGGAGTAGCAGATATTACAGGTGCTTTTTTTGCGGGATTGATTATTACAAAAACAACACATACAACTTATATTGCAAGACGATTTGGAATTTTATCCTATATCCTTTTATCACCGGTATTTTTTGCAAACATTGGCTTGCAGGTAGACCTTCCAAGCATGAGTCCAATGATTATAGGATTTGCAGTTGCCTTAGTAGTGGTTGCAGTACTTACAAAAGTCGTAGGCTGTGGGGTAGGTGCAAAGGCTTGCAAATATAGTAATAAAGATTGTGTACGCATTGGCGCAGGTATGGTTTCCAGAGGTGAGGTTGCTTTGATTGTAGCAGCAAAGGGAAATGCCATTGGGTTGATTTCTGCTGACTTAATGGGTCCTATTGTAATTGTAGTAGTAATTACTACGATTATTTCACCAATTCTTTTAAAAAATGACTTTTTGGTGAAAAAGACCATAAGGATGAAAATAAGGACTTTGTAGAAAGCGATTTAATAAAACAGTTGGAAGAATATGATCAGGAGATGGAAAAAGAACATTCTCGATATGTAACAATAAAAGATAAGAAATAAAAAGGAGGGAGTTGTAGCATTAAATTTTAATGCACAACTCTCCTTTGTTAGAAGGAGAAAAGGATGAAAACAGTTTTTTTAGCGGCAGTAAATGCAAAGTATATACATTCAAATTTGGCAGTATACAGCATGAAAGCTTATTGCAGAGAATATGAAAAATATGTGGAAATAGGGGAATATACAATTAACCAGCAAAAAGATGAGATTTTAAAAAGTATTTATAAGAAGAAGCCGGATATTTTATGTTTTTCCTGCTATATATGGAACATATCTTTTGTGGAAGAGCTTATCTGTGATTTGAAAAAATTTTGCCTGAAACAATTATCTGGACAGGAGGTCCTGAAGTTTCTTATGATGCAGAAAATTCTTACAAAAGATGCCTGAAGTTACTGGAGTAATATGTGGGGAAGGCGAAGAAACTTTTCTGGAACTGGTGAAATATTATGTGAATGAAGGCGAGAAAACTGATTTATCAGATATCAGAGGGATTGTATTTCGAAGAAATGGGGAAATTGTGAGAAATTCTTTCCGTGAAATTATGGATATGGATAAATTAGTTTTTCCATATAAAAATATTTCGTTGTTTGAACATAAAATTATTTATTATGAGAGCAGCAGAGGATGTCCTTTTTCCTGTAGTTATTGTTTATCATCTATTGATAAGAAGCTGAGATTTCGTAGTCTTTCTCTGGTAAAGGAGGAATTGCAGTTCTTTCTTGATGCAAAAGTTCCACAGGTAAAGTTTGTGGACAGAACCTTTAACTGTAAAAAAGAACATGCTCTTGAAATTTGGAACTATATCCAGCAGCATGATAATGGTATAACGAATTTCCACTTTGAAATTGCAGCAGATTTGCTTACAGATGAAGAAATTCAGCTTATTCAAACTATGCGTCCGGGACTTATTCAGCTGGAAATTGGGGTGCAGTCTACTAATCCGCAAACCATTGAAGAAATTAGAAGAAAGACCAGTTTGAGAAGATTTCAGAAAAAGTAAAAAAGTACAGGAAGGAAAAATGTTCATCAGCATTTAGATTTAATTGCCGGACTTCCTTATGAGGGATATGAAAGTTTTAAAAAATCTTTCTGCGATGTGTATGCTTTACAGCCTCAGCAGCTTCAGCTTGGATTTTTAAAACTGTTAAAGGGTTCTTATATGCATGAGAAAGCCGAAGACTATGAATGTGTATGTAAGGGGAAAGAGCCTTATGAAGTGTTGAAAACAAAATGGTTATCTTACGGAGAAATCTGTAGATTAAAAGGAATTGAGGATATGGTAGAGGTATACTATAATAGCGGACAGTTCAGTCATACAATGAAAGCAGTAGAGAGGCATTTTATAATGTATTTTCTATGTATGAAGCTTTGGCAGATTTCTATGAACAAAAAGGATATCAGGGCATTTCTCATTCCAGAATAAGAAGATATGAAATACTTATGGAATTTTTAGAGGAACAGAAAGTGGAAAATATTTGCTATTTTAAGGAATTGATGATTTTAGACCTCTATGCAAGAGAAAACTTAAAGACAAGACCAATGTGGGCAGCAGACAGAAAACCATATAAGGAAAAGATACAGGAATTTTATAAAAAAGAAGCAGAAACACCGGAATTTTTACAGGATTATACAGGATATCAACCCAAACAGTTGGAAAAGATGACTCATCTGGAGATATTTTCCTATAACGTACTGGGAGAAAAAGCGGAGAAAGGAATTTATCCTGTATTGTTCGATTATAAAAAGAGAAGCCCTCTGACCAATGACGCTGCTATGTACGCAGTAAGCTTGTAGGAGATGGAGGATTTATGACAAAGAGAACAAAAGAAATTTTGGATAAACTGGATGAAGTTTATACAAGGGAGTATAAATGTTATTTAAACCATGAAAATCCAGGGCAGCTGCTAATTGCCACCATGTTAAGCGCACAGTGCACAGATGCCAGAGTTAATATTGTGACAAAAGATTTATTTGTGAAATATCCTGATATGAAGCTTTTGCCCAGGCGGATTTAAAAGAGTTGGAACAGGATATTAAGCCTACGGGTTTTTATCATAATAAGGCAAAAAATATTATTGGCTGTGCCAGAGAATTTGTCAGGTGTATGGTGGTGAAGTTCCCAGCAGATTGGAGGATTTAGTCACTCTTCCGGGAGTGGGAAGAAAAACTGCAAATGTAATTCGAGGAAATATTTTTCATGAGCCAAGTGTAGTAGTGGATACTCATGTGAAACGAATTTCAAAAAGGCTGGGATTTACCAAAGAGGAAGACCCTGAAAAAATAGAGCAGGATTTAATGAAAGTTCTGCCAAAGGATCACTGGATACTTTATAATATTCAGATTATTACTTTTGGAAGGCAGATTTGCTTTGCACGTTCACCAAAGTGCGAGGAGTGTTTTTTAACGGAATATTGTAAGGAATATAAGGAAAAACAAAAGAAAAGCAGGAAAAAGTTATGATAGAATATGTTGCACTGGATTTGGAAACCACAGGTTTAGAGCCTTCTAAGGACAGAATTATAGAAGTCGGCGCTGTAAAAGTAAGAGACGGAGAAGTGATAGGTGAATATGGGACACTGATAAATCCTCAAATGGAAATTCCACAGCGAATTACAGAGCTTACGGGAATTTCCAATGATATGGTGAAGGGGAAGCCTTACATAACCCAAGTGTTGAGAGAATTATTGGATTTTTGCGAGGGATTACCTCTTTTAGGGCATAATTTGATGTTTGATTATAGTTTTGTCAAGCATCAGGCGGTAAATGCCGGGATGGAATTTGAGAAAAAGGGCATGGATACTCTGAAATTGGCAAGAGTGCTTTTGCCTGAGCTTCCAAGCAGAAGTTTACAAAATCTTCGTATATATTATGAGATTTCTCAAAAAGATGCCCATAGAGCGCTAGAGGATGCCAGGACTACCTATCTTTTATATGAAAGATTACGAAAAGAATTTGAAGAAAAACAGCCAAAGCTTTTTGTGCCAAATGAACTTATCTACAAAGTAAAGAAGCAGAGCCCTGTAACAGCAGCGCAAAAACGCTACTTGCAGGATTTAATAAAATATCATAGAATAGAGCTGAATGTGGAAATAGACAGTCTTACAAAAAACGAGGCATCTCGAGAAATCGATAAGATATTGAGTACCTACGGGAAAATAATGAGGTAAAGAAATATGATGAATATGAGAAACTCAAAAAGGAAGAAAATATTTGCAGCAGTACTTGCAATACTTATTGTTTTGGCAATGGTAATTCCGATGGCAATGTATGCTTTTGGATGATGCAGTTTGTATGATACAGCAATGGAGGTCAGAACATGAAGATAGGGAAATTGCCGGAACCTGTATTAATTCGTTCTGTTTTAAAACAGGTGGGGCATCGTAGAAATGAGGTTTTAGTAGGACCTGCCGTAGGACAGGACTGTGCAGTTATGGAACTTTGTGAAGGAGAGGTTTTTGTGTTATCCTCTGATCCGATTACAGGAACTACCAAGGATATTGGAGGGCATAGCGTACACATTACAGCAAATGATCTGGCGGCTTCAGGTGCAGAGCCGGTGGGAATTATGTTAACAATACTTTAACCCCTGATACTGAGGAAACACAGTTAAAAGAGATGATGCAGGATGTAGAAAAAACCTGTAAAGAGTTAAATATGGAAGTTTAGGTGGACATACCGAGGTTACAGATGTAGTAAAACAGACTTAG
>ENA-OQDE01000930-OQDE01000930.1-human-gut-metagenome-genome-assembly--contig:-NODE-930-length-13779-cov-3.912907_pt1 | contig 13779 bp, 17 predicted proteins | sample MGYA00242768_ERZ504595 | MGnify/ENA primary metagenome ERZ504595 (study PRJEB26092, sample SAMD00036307) | human gut metagenome | host: Homo sapiens | study: EMG produced TPA metagenomics assembly of...
GCGTGCCGATCCTGGGCACCACCCCGGAGTCCATCGACCTGGCCGAGAACCGCGAGCTGTTCGGTGAGGTGCTGCGCCGCGAGCACATGAACGCGCCGCGCTACGGCACCGCGCTGTCGCTCGAAGAGGCCCGCGAGGCCGCCCACAACATCGGCTATCCGGTGCTCGTGCGCCCCAGTTACGTCCTCGGCGGACGCGGCATGGAAATCGTCTACGACGACGCCCAGTTGACCAAGTACGTCAACCGTGCGCTCGACGAGGCCAAGGCCGACACGGTCGTGTCCGGACGCCTGCCCTCCCCGCTGCTCATCGACAAGTTCCTGCAGGACGCCATCGAAATCGACGTGGATGCCCTGTTCGACGGCGAAGAGCTGTACATCGGCGGCATCATGGAGCACATCGAAGAGGCCGGCGTGCACTCCGGCGACGCCGCATGCACGCTGCCGCCGAGCACGCTGTCCGACGACCAGATCCGTCGCCTTCGCGAAGCACCTACGCCATCTCCAAGGGCTGCGGTGTCAAGGGCCTGATCAACGTGCAGTACGCCTTCATGGCCAACACGCTGTACGTCATCGAAGCCAACCCGCGTGCCTCCGCACCGTGCCGTTCGCATCCAAGGCTACCGGCGTGGCCCTGGCCAAGGCGGCCGCCCGCATCATGGCGGGGGAGACCATCGCCGATCAGCGGGCCAACGGCCTGCTGCTGCCCAAGGGTGACGGCGGTGACATCCACCGTGGCCAGCAGGTCGCCATCAAGGAGTCCGTGCTGCCGTTCAAGCGCTTCCGCACGCCCGTCGGCAAGACCGTCGACATCCTGCTCGGACCCGAGATGCGCTCCACCGGCGAGGTCATGGGCTTCGACCGTGACTTCCCGCACGCCTTCGCCAAGAGCCAGCTCGCCGCATACGACGGCGGACTGCTACCAGCGGCAACGTCTTCATCTCCGTCAACGACACCGACAAGCGGCAGCTGCCGCTGATGGCCGTCCGTCTGGTCGAGCTCGGATTCTCCATCTGGGCCACGGAGGGCACCGCGTCCGTGCTGCGCCGTTACGGCATCGACTCGAAGATCGTCGACAAGATCAGCACCCGCGTCGACTCTGACCCGGATGCGGCCGTCAAGGTCGAGCACGCCGTCGGTGGCATCGGAAAGAACGTGGTCGATCTCATCGAAGAAGGCAAGATCGACATGATCCTCAACACGCCGAATTCCCGGGGATCGCGTTCCGACGGATATTCCATCCGCGCTGCGGCCATCGCTGCGACCTGCCCCAGTTCACCACCATGACCGAGTTCTCCGCCGTGCTGATGGCCATCGAAGCCGTCAAGCACAACGATTACCAGATCATGAGCATCCAGGAGCACGCCAAGCAGCTGTTCGAGTTGGAGAGCCAGGAATAAGTTAGGCCAGGAGCAATCATGACACACGCCAGCAGTGAGGAAGAAATCAAGGCCATGCGGTCGGATTTCGGACTGCGCCTCAGCAGTTCGATGGCCAAGTACGGCCCCTTGTGCGTCGGCATCGACCCGCACAGGAAAAACCTCACTGACTGGGGGTATAACGTCGACGCGGAAGGCGCGGAGCTGTTCTCCATGCGCATGCTTCAGGCCATGCGAGACCGCGCCGCCGCTGTCAAATTCCAGGAGCCATGTTCGAGCGCTACGGGTCCAAGGGATTCGCGGCGCTCGAACGAGTGCTCTACGCCGCTCGTCAAATGGGCATCATCACCATCGTGGACTGCCTCCATGGAGGCCTGTCCACCACCATCTCCGCCATCGCGGACGCATACTTCAAGCCGGGCGCCCCTCTGCTGGCCGACGCCATCACCCTGCTGCCGTACTATGGCGCACGCTCGCTGCGGGGCCTCACCAATGAGGCCCTCAACAACGGTCGCGGCGTCTTCATCGCCTCCCTGACCTCCAATCAGGAAGGCGCCAGCATGCAGACGGCCATCCGCCAGAGCGGCGACTTCAAGGGCAAAACCGTGGCGTTCGGCATCGCCAGCACTGCCCAGAAGTTCAATGACGACATCGACGGTATGGGCTCGGTCGGGCTCATCATCGGCGCCACCATAGGCCAGTGGATCGCCGACAGCGGTGTCGACCCGGCGAAATTCACCGGTCCCATCCTTTCCCCGGGCTACGGCTGGCAGGCGCCGAGGCCAAGGACCTCAAAACCGTCTTCAAAGGCACCAAGGGCAACGTTCTGGTGACCGTATCCCGTTTCATCGCCGCCCATGGGCCCGATATTTCCGCGCTTGCCCAAGCCACCGAGGCCATCGCCATCGACGTCCGGCAGGCGCTCTACGAAGCCATGAAAGAAGGCGAGGACAAGGAGAAAGACGGTATGGGAACCATTACCGCATCACTGCAGCAGACCCCGGCCGAGCCGGCGGCCACTCCCGACGATGATGGCACACCTCGCAAGCGCCTCGTCGTCCTCACCGGCCCCGCCGGTGTGGGCAAGGGAACCGTCGAGAACATCCTGCGCAAGAACCATCCCGCGTTTGGGTCTCCGTGTCCGCCACCACCCGCAAGCCGCGGCCCGGCGAGATCAATGGTGTCAACTACTGGTTCCTCGACGACCAGCAGTTCACCGACAAGGAAGAGGCCGGCGATTTTCTCGAAACCGCCACGGTCCACGGCCTGGCCCGCTACGGCACGCCCCTCAAGCCCGTTCAGGAACACCTCGCCGAGCGTCCCCACCATTCTTGAGATCGACCTGCAAGGTGCCCGACGCGTCAAGCAGCGTGCCAAGGAGCTCGGTCTCGAAGTCGTCTATGTGTTCATCGCCCCGCCCAGCTTCGACGAGCTCGTTCGCCGGCTCAAGGGACGCGGCACCGAAACTCCCGAGGAAGTCGCCAAGCGTCTGGAAACCGCTCATGTCGAACTCTCCGCCGAAAACGAATTCGACGTCACCATCGTCAATGATGATGTCGATAAGGCGGCGGAGGACCTGTGGCGGGTCATCGCCTCCGAATACGGCATCACGGAGTGATCGCCGAGCGGCACATCTGACTGCCAGACCGTTGCCGTTGGTTGTTGCCGCTGTTTTATGCGCCCCTTATCCAGCCAGAGTCCCATCCGCATGCACTGCGATGGGACTTTTTCGGTATACGCATCATCTTCCATCCGCCCACAGTCCCATTTATGTCGTCTGATGTGGGACCATGGCCGGGTGAGGGATATGGGAATGGCGGACTTGTCGAAGTGCCGTGGTCGTGGACTGGCAGCCAGGCGTCTAGCGGGTGCGCAGACGGTAGGCTTTCCAGATATCGCTGAGTTTTTCGCCGTTCGACGTACGCTTCCACACATCCAATCCGGCGCTGCGACCGCCTGCCGCGCGTGCCGCGGCCGTGGGCGACGCATATTCCGAGCCGTCCTCAAGACGGAAGCGTCCCTCTTGGGTCACGGTCACCAGCCAACGTTCGCCCTTGCGCGGTCGCTCCCATACCAAAGTCTCGCCGGGAATCAGCAGACCGGCGGCGACGACCTGCTTGATGGTGACACGCTGTGAACCGCGCGTCTGCCGGGAGCCTGCATCGCCGGAAAGCTGCTCCGGGGGTTTGCTCGTCAGATCGGCATGGCTCTCGTCATAACGGATGTCCCAGTATTCGGCAAGCAGGCGAATCGTCTCCTTCTGCCGGTATTCCAGCATCGCCGGCGTGCATTCGTTGAAGTCGGCAATCTGCTTGGTCAGCGGGAAACGGCAGGAGTCGGCACGCAGCAGCACGCGGTCGCGACGGCGCCCGTACTCCGTGAGCCGGTCGATCTGCCCTCCTTGCCTTGCATCAGCACCATATTGCCCAGACGATACATCCAATAGTCATGCAGGTCCGCCGTCCAGGAAGAGAACGACGCCGCCGACGCGATATCCAGAGGCATGATCGGTACGACCGCCAGCGCACGCGGCGCGGAATGCGAGCCCCGGCACGCTGCTCGTTGGCCCGAACCAACAGCAGACGCACCAGATCAGGGTCTCCCTGCAACTCGCCGTGCAGCCTGATCAGGGCACCTGCCCGGTCGGCGGCGCTGACGGACAGTCCGCGTACCAAGCGAACAGGGAATCCCTTATCCAGATCGCGGATCGCAGCTGCGGTGTGCCCACGACGGTCAATGGCACTCCGACGATTCAGCATATCGACACCGGCCACCTGTTCCAAAGCGCACAGAATCTCGCCCAAGCGCTGTCGGTCATGCGATCCCAACGGGTCGGCCGTCCTGCCGCAGTCCCGTGCCGAATGCGAACCACGTTGGGCGAAGAACGAGACCTCGGGGTCGCCGAGGTTCCTGAACGAATGCGTCAGCGCCCACATCGCCACGGCTTTCCACTCATGATGCCGATAGTCGTTCAGCGCCTCCAGCCTGCCTCGAACATCATCCGGCAGCACGGTATCCGACGGGCGCTCAAGAATGCGCCACGCCATGGCATACGGGGCGAGAACACCGTCGATGAACGCCTCAATGGAATGACCGGCGAGATACTGGTTCAGCACGTCGGAAAGGAAGTCCTCGATCAGTTTGCCCGTCGCGGCTTGTGCGTGAGGATGAGATGCAGGTACCGGAAGAACTCCTCCACGCGGGCGGCGTCATCGCCCAGCGGATCCATGATGTCATCCCAACGGGAGGCGTACGCGTCCACCGCGGCGGCGGGCAGTCCTGACATCGCCCGGGCCTTGAACACATCCGATGGCGTCAGGGGGAGGCCGCGCATGTTCATGACGTCGAAAATACGATGCGCTCCATCAAGTCATCGGTGGTGACGATGACCAAGGTCACCGAATTGACCAGATAGGATGCGAACCGGTGGCGTTCCTCCTCGTCAAGCTGTGCCAATGCATCGTATGCCTGCTTTGTGTTGGCGATGATGTTGCACTGCGCGTTCGAGGAGCAGTCCTCATCGTTCATGTCGAACAGCGCCTCCAGATTGCCTTCCTGAACGTATTCGCGGAAAAATGCGGCGTCGCGTTCACGGAGCGTCAGCCGGGGCTGCGAGGTGATGCCGCGCAGCTTGTCTCCGGGCTTGACGATCAGAGCGTCCAGCAGACGCATCCATTCCTCGTCATGTTCGAGGTCGCGCAGCGCGGCGATGATGATTGACAGCGAGACCAGACGCTGCTGGCCGTCGATGACCGAGAAGCTGGTGTCGCCTTCCCGCACGAGAATCAGAGAACCGAGGAAATACGGCGTCTCCGGTGATTTGCATGCCTCCTCAAGGTCGCTGATGAGCTGCAGGATGTTCTCCGGTTTCCAGATATAGGCGCGCTGGAAGGATGGGATGGACAACTGATAGTCCGGAGTGAACACCTTGCCCAGTGGTTTTTCCGTCGCGTTGATTGCCATGACGCCCCCTCATCGGTAGCTGCTGAGCATCAGCGTACCAGCGGGTCGGTATGGATGCGCTGGCGGCGACTTGCGTGACGGCGCCGTTACAGGTCCGCTCGTTCGACAAGCCGTGCCATCTGCACGCGCCCCATGTCGAGTTTGTCCGCGGCACTGGAGAGATGCGCTTTCGCGGTGCGTTCCGATATGAACATGCGTCCTGCGATCTCGGCGTTGGTGCAGCCTTCGGCGGCGAGCAGCACGGCTTCGCGCTCCCGGGAGGCAGCGTGTCCAGCAGGGCCCGAGCCTCGTCACGCCTGGACTGGGGCCGCTGCATGCTCAGATCATTGATGAGCTGTCTCTGGCTGGCCGGATTGAACTGCGGGGTCTCCTCGCATATGCCGACTATGCGGTGGATGATGTCCTCCGGCGCGTCGGTCTTGGATACGAATCCCTCGGCGCCGGCCTCCACGGAGCGTTCCACCGTGTTGGACGGGTTCAAGGATGTGAGGATCAGCACGTGAGGAGGATTGCGAAGCGCGCGAAGACGACGGGTGGTCTCGATGCCGTCGATGCCGGGCATTGCCACATCCATGAGAACGACGTCCGGGTGCTCGCTGTCGGCGTTTCGCACGGCGGTGGCTCCGTCGGTTGATGTGGAGACGACAGAGACACGCCCCTGCGAGTAATCGCGGAGAATCATACTCATCGCCTGGCACACCAGCGATCGTCGTCTATGACGCTCACGGTGATGACGTGCTGTTCGGAATCGTTCACGGCTTCATTCTATCGGCTTGACAGGCGATCCACGGCATTGCCACGTCGAGATGGAAGACATGGTGGTCGTCGTGCCCGTATCGGCATGTCCCGCCGGCCGTCTGCACCCGTGCCGTCAGGCCGGCAAGTCCGTTGCCGTCCGTTGCGGATGGGATCTCGCGCTCGTTCGGGGCGGAGAGACCGCGCTTCATGGGATTGCTGATGTGGATATGGATGCCGTTGTCGGGGTTCATCGTGACTTCCACAGACACCGGCTCACCCTCGGCGTGTCTGCGGGCATTGGTCAGCCCCTCTTGGATGGCTCGGTATGCGATTTTCCCTGTGCCCTCATCGAGGTCGGAGAGCTGCTGGATGTCTATCCAGGTGTTGATGCGCATGCCGGCGGAGCGCGCATCGTTGATCAGGGCGTCCAATGACGGGCGTGTCATTGACGTTTGCGGGGCGGGAGCGAGCTGCTGACGTGCCTGTTGGGGGTGACGGAGCATGCCGATGATGGAATGCGCCTCATCCAAGGCTCCTGCGGATTGCCGTCGAATCTCCTCGGATTTCTCCTCGATAAGCGAAGCCTGATTCCGCAATTCGGGGGTCAGCATCTGCCCGTCTCATGTGGGTTCGTCGCATCGGCAAGCTGGATGAACGCCCGTGCCTCGCCCTGCAGGGCACTGGCGTTCAAGGCGATGAGGGACAAGGAATGAGCGAGCGTGTCGTGGGCTTCGGCTGCGATGGCGTCGGCCAGCTGCTGATCGGTGAGATTGCGATGCAGGCTCACCGCATAATCGCTGATGGCCTGGGTCTTGGTAGCGGCCTCGTCCAATTGCACTCGTGACCGGATATACAGTCCCGCCAGAATGGCGATGAGGACGGCTATCAGCTCCACCACAACGGCTGTGGCTATGATGGTCGGCCTCCCCTCAAGCATCGCGGCATGGCCCGAGGCGACATCCGAATCCGGCTTGATGAAGATGGCCGATTGCCACATCGAGGAGTTGAACGGGCGCAACGTGTCGCGCATCTGCCCCCAGACCCCGACCAGCGTCGCCGCGACGATGCGCGATGATGCGCTGCCTGCCGCGGCGTCTTGCGATCAGCGATGTGAGCGCCATCAGCATCAGCATCGGATCATAGGGAAAGATCAATATGACGGCGCAGCAGATCCAGAACACCGGTTCCGGGTGCTTGTCGCGTGCAAGCAGCAGGAACGGGAACGCGAAGGCCAGTAGGAACTCGCGATGAACCAGACGTACATGGCGTTGACCGGATTATTGATGTACCGGGTGGCTGCGAATGAAGTCTGCACCAGGCACATGAACGCGGAAACGGTGATCATCACTGCGGTGCACCATACGCGCGTGCGCACGGCGACGGTGTCCTCGTCGGACGTCGTCGCCGGGAGCGGTCCTCCCGCGCGGGGGTGGGGCGAGAAATCATTCATGGCATCCACTCTACGGGGTCAGGTCTTTCCGCGCCATCGAACGCGGGTTCATTCTTATCTGCCCGAAAGGGCAATCGGAAATGAACGTTCGTCCACTGATGCAAACGTGCGAACTCCGATAGCGTGGATGGTGCATAACTCACCGAGATCAAGAAGGAGAATGCTATGTCGCACGGTATCAAGGGGGAGACGCCCGCACAGGATACCCCCAAAGGAACCACGATCTGCGGTATCGTAGGCGTCGTCTTTGGCGCTTTGGGGCTGGTCCTCAGCTTTATCCCGATCGTGAACAATATAGCGGCCATCCTAGGCGCCATCGGCGTGGTGCTGGCGATCATCGCCATGGTGGGGACGTTCCGCGGCAAGAAGGCGGGCAAGATACTTTCCATCGTCGCGGCGGTGCTGTCGGTGCTCGCCATCGTCATCACTCTGCCATGCAGTCCGCAGCCAGCAAGGCCATTGATGAGGCCATTAACGGTTCCGGCACGTCACAGAGCAAGTCGTCCGACGCGAAAAAGAGCGGCGACGATTCCTCCAACGACGGTTCCGCGAACAACGATCCGACGAACAATGACTCCACCGATACGACCAAGGCATCGGGGGAGCAGGACCAGGAGGGTGATCTCAAGAACCTCCATGTCACGATCGTCTCCGCGGCGAAATCGGGCAACGACTATGAAGACAAGCCTACGGTGATGGTCACGTACGAATGGAAGAACAATTCAGGCAAGAACAACTCCTTCGCCGCGCTGGCGCATCCCCAGGTGTTCCAGAACGGACAGGCCCTGGACACCGCCGTCTATCTTGACCAGCCGACCGGATATGACATGAATTCATATACGGCGGAGATCCAGCCCGGAGCGACAGGAAAGGTGACCCTGGGATACGTGTTGAAGGACGAGTCGACCATCACCGTCGACGTGACCGACCTGTTCTCCATCGATGACTCCCGGAAAGTCGTGCACACGTTCGACCTGAAATAGACGAATAGGCAGGCGTTGCTGGTGTGATGCTCAAGCTGAACATTAATGATTTGTTCAGCCTTCTCCGTTACGATGAAGCGTACGCAAACAAAGGAGCCAGCATGACATTTGGACAGCAGCCAGGCAACGGCGATCCCTATTACGGCGGCAATCAGCAGCAGCCCGCATATGGGCAGCAGCAATACGGACAATCACAGTATTCATACGCGCCCAACGGCACTGCGGCGATCAACGCCCAGACCATCTACAGCCGTGAACAGGTGCAGGCGGCCCAACGGGCATCCGTCACCAGGCATACGGCGAGATGACGCTCGGCCTTATCATCACGCCGTCGTCGCGGTCGTCGCGCAGATGACCGGCGCATACGTCTCCTTCATCGAGTCAACCGGCCTGATCGGCTTCTTCGGATTCGCGATCGTACAGGTTGTGCTGGCCGTGGCGCTGGGCGCCCGCATCATGAAGATCAAGCATCGACCGCCCGTGTCATGTTCTACGTGTACGCGGCGCTGATGGGATTCACTCTCAGCTCCATCTTCCTGGTGTACAGCATCTCCGACATCGGCGTGGCCCTGGTCCTGTGCGCGGCGTTCTTCTTCGTGCTCACCATGTTCTCGTTGACCACGAAATTCGACATGCTCAAGGCCGGCCCCATCCTCATGGTGGGCCTGGTGGTGCTGATCATCTCCCAGATCGTGCTCATGTTCGTTCCGGGCAGCACGACCGGGATGCGTATCATCTGCGCCTTCGGCCTGATACTGTTCGCCGGCATGACCCTGTACGACGCTCAGCAGACCCGTGCGCTGTTCAGCGCCTATGAGCCCAGGGGCCGGAGATGATCAAGAAGATCTCCATCATCTGCGCGCTGAACCTGTATCTCGACTTCGTGAACATGTTCCTGTACATCCTTCAACTGTTCGGCAGCCGAGACTGATATCACTGGAACGGTACCGTCATAGCCAATTCCGCCAATACGGATATTGTCACGACGGCAGATGCGATGGCCCATCCCGCAGCCGCGGATGGGCATCATCGTTCAGATGCCCATCGCGCGAATCAGCGAGACCATTCCATCATCGTTCGGGACCGGTCACGGCGATACGCTAGCGTGAATGCTCATGAAGCAGCAGGAAATGGCCGGTATGGCATGTCTTGTATTGACCTCGCTGATTTGGGGATTCGCGTTCGTCTCCCAGGTGCAGGGCATGGCATCGATGTCGCCGTTGTTCTTCAACGCCACGCGGTTCACCTTGGGGGCGATTTCGCTGATCCCGTTGCTGCTGTGGAAGCGTTTGCGACGATGCCGGGAATCGGGGAAGACGGTTGGCGCGGGGAACCGTGAGGCCGGCGATGGCGAACATGACATGATCGCCGGCAGCGCACTGTCGAACCCGCTCATCGTCGGAATGATATGCGGTGTGTTCCTGTTCGCGGCGAGCACGCTGCAGCAGTACGGCATCATGTTCGGCCGTTCGGCCGGCCGCGCCGGATTCATCACCGCGCTCTACATCGTCATGGTGCCGTTGCTGGCGTATCTCGTCCTTCGCCGCGCAGTGCGCATGATGACTTGGATGGCGGTGGGCGTGGCCGTGGCCGGATTCTACCTGCTGTGCATCACGGACGGCTTCGGTTCCCCGACGCTGGCCGACTGCCTGCTGCTGTTCACCGCGGTCCTGTTCGCCGCTCATATCCTGTCGATCGATACGCTGGGAGCGCGCGTCGACGCGCTGACACTGTCATTCATCCAATTCGTGACGACCGCGGCACTCAGCTGGGCCGGCACGCTGATCGAAGGCTCCATGGACTGGAACGGGGCAGGGCAGGCGTGGATCGCCGTGCTGTATGCGGGAATCGGGTCAGTCGGCGTCGCCTACACGTTGCAGGCTGTAGGCCAACAGTGGGTGCCGCCGACCCGCGCATCGCTCATCATGTCGCTGGAATCGGTGTTCTCGGTCATCGGCGGCGCATTGCTGTTGGGCGAGACGATGACGGTACGCGGATACCTCGGCTGTGCGCTGATCTTCGCGGGTATCGTGCTCGCGCAGATGCCCGGTGTCGGCCGCAGAGATTGGCGGTGAACAAGACCGGAAAACGGGATCAGTGAACGCGATCGGGGAATGCGACCGGAAAACAAGAAAGACAGAATCCCGCTGATCGGCCGTCAGACGGATCCGTTCCCGTCAGCGAGGGCGGAGGATGCATGACGGGGGCCGATTCGACCGGCTTAGTCGGCTTTCGGTGTCTCCTCGACCTGCGGCGCGCCGTTGATGTCGCGGTGGATGTTCTGCATCTGGGTCTCGATGTTCTGCAGGCTCCGCGCGCAATCAAGCAGCGTCTGCGAGTGCTCGGCGAGCTTTGCGTCCGGCAGATCGGTCTTGTAGCGCAGGGCGTGCTCCAGACTCGCCCAGTAATCCATCGCGATGGTGCGGAACTGGACCTCCACCGGGGTGTAGTGGCGCCGGATGAGAGGAACACGGGCACCGCATAGATGACGTGCAGCGACCGATAGCCGTTCTGTTTGGGGTTCTTGATGTAGTCCTTGACCCGCAGCACGGAGATGTCGTTCTGCGCCGACAGATAGTTCGACACGGAGTACACGTCGTCGCGGTAGTTGCAGATCACGCGGATGCCTGCCACATCGAACAGGTTGTCCTTGATCGACGACACGGTCACCGGCAGCGTCTTGCGCTTGAGCTTGCCGAGGATCGAGTTCACCGACTTGAGACGGCGTTCCATGTGATGGATGGGATCATGCGAGAACCGCACCTGGAACTCCGAATCAAGGATCTCCAGTTTGGTGCTTATCTCATACATCGCGCCTTCGTAGACTTGCATGAGATTCACGAATTCGGTGAGTTCTTCCGGTGAAAAAGACCCCCGATCCATGCCCACGGCATCGAGTCGGGTTTTCAGGTCATTCGTGTTGATGTGGCTTTGTCGGTCAAGTATCACGGTTCACCATCATAGCCGAACTCTTGCGGAGGAACTGAAAAATCGCAGCACGCTGGTGCTGGCTTGGGCAATCGTTACGATGGTTGACTATGAACGAAGACATGATGACCGAGTCGGAGCGCACCTCCACATTGACGGACCCGACCCTTGGCGCCACAACGGGGCGCGGCAAGGGCGTATTCTACGTGCACACGCTGGGATGCCAGATGAACGTGCATGATTCCGAGCGAATCGCCGGTGTGCTCGAAGATGACGGATACATGCCGGCGACCGAGGAACAGGCGGCGGACAAGGACGTCGACCTGATCATCATGAACACGTGCGCGGTGCGGGAGAACGCCGCGGAACGCATGTACGGCACCATCGGCCTGTGGGCGGACCTCAAGCGCACGCATCCGAACATGCAGATCGCGATCGGCGGATGCATGGCCCAGCTTGACCGCAAGAGGATCGCACAGAAGGCGCCGTGGGTGGATGCGGTGTTCGGCACGAAGAACATCGGCTCGCTGCCGCGCCTGCTGGATCAGGCCCGCATGGCGGGGACCTGCCAGGTCGAAGTGGCCGACAAGCTGGACTATTTCCCCAGTCAGCTGCCGGTCGCCCGCGCTTCGAAGGTGTCGAGCTGGGTATCCATCTCGATCGGCTGCAACAACACGTGCACGTTCTGCATCGTGCCCACCACGCGTGGCAAGGAGCATGACCGCCGTCCCGGCGACATCCTTGCGGAGATTCGCCGATGCGTGGATGAAGGCGCCAAGGAGGTCACGCTGCTCGGCCAGAACGTCAACTCGTTCGGTTACGGCATCGGCGACCGGTATGCGTTCTCCAAGCTGCTGCGGGCCTGCGGAGACATCGAGGGATTGGAGCGTGTGCGTTTCACGTCGCCTCATCCGGCGGCGTTCACCGACGACGTGATCGCGGCGATGGCCGAGACGCCGAACGTCATGCACCAGCTGCACATGCCGTTGCAGTCGGGCTCCGACAAGATCCTGCGTGCGATGCGTCGCTCCTACCGTTCCGCCAAGTTCCTGGATATCCTGCGCAAGGTGCGCGAGGCGATGCCGGACGCGCAGATCAGCACCGATATCATCGTCGGATTCCCTGGCGAGACGGACGAGGATTTCGAGGCGACGATGGATGTGGTGCGTCAGGCGAGGTTCCAGTCGGCGTTCACATTCGAATACTCGCCGCGTCCCGGAACCCCCGCGGCCGAAATGGAGCAGGTCCCGCATGAGGTCGTGCAGGAACGGTTCGACCGGCTGGTGAAGCTTCAGGAGCAGATCACGGAAGAGGAGCTCGCCAAGTTCGAGGGCCGTGACGTCGAAGTGATGATTACCGGGGCCCAAGGCAAGAAGGATTCCGCGACACATCGCGTCACCGGTCGTGAACGGACCGGCGTGCTGGTGCATATCGGCGTGCCGGACGGCGAGCCGATGCCGCAGATCGGTGATTTCGTGACCGCGACCGTCACCCATGCCGGTCGCCACAACCTCATCGCCGACCCGGATGTCAACGCCGGCCAGACGTATGCGGTCCGCCGGTGAGCGGGACAGACACCGCGATATAAGCGAGACGACATCATGAGTGAGACCATGAACGAGACCATGAACGATGTGACCATGACCGATAAATTGACGAATAATGACATGGCGTCGAACGTGACCGGCCCGGCCTCGTCAGGCTCCGAAGGCCGGTCAGCAAACCCGTCCGTGGCGATGCCGAGGGTCGTCAGCATCGTCGGGCCGACCGCGTCCGGCAAGACCGGCCTCGGCATCGCCGTCGCCCGGGCGCTGAAGGAACGGGGGGAGCGGGCCGAGATAGTGAACGCGGACGCCTACCAGATGTACCGCGGCATGGACATCGGCACGGCCAAACCGACCGCGGACGAGCAGGCGGCGGTTCCGCATCATCTGCTCGACATCATCGATCCGGACGAGGCCATGTCGGTCGCCAGATTCCAGCAGGTAGCGCGAGCCACCATCCATGACCTGCAATCACGCGGAATCCGCCCCATTCTCGTCGGCGGGTCCGGCCTGTATGCGCGGGCCGCCATCGACGACATTTCGTTCCCCGGCACCGATCCTGATGTGCGCAGGCGACTGGAGGAACGTGAGCGCAGCGAGGGGGCCGGAGCGCTGTTCGACGAGTTGCGGGCGAAGGACCCTCAGGCCGCGTCGCGCATGGACCCCCACAACCCGCGTCGTACCATCCGCGCGTGGAGTCATCGAAGTGACCGGGCGTCCGTATTCCGCCAGTCTGCCCCGCTACCCGGTACGTCATCGCCTCAGTGCAGATCGGTCTGGACCTGCCCCGCGAGG